>Ga0114967_10003085_pt1 | contig 13764 bp, 11 predicted proteins | sample M_130628_MF_Meta_FD_92639 | JGI IMG/M metagenome (GOLD analysis project Ga0114967, IMG submission 92639) | Freshwater microbial communities from Lake Montjoie, Canada to study carbon cycling - M_130628_MF_MetaG | ecosystem: Environmental > Aquatic > Freshwater > Lake | place: Lake Montjoie... | reverse complement strand
GCTTTGCAATGCCGCCGGGCAGCGTCAATGCCGAACACGCGGTGCTGCCGGTCAACGGCACACGTGAAGCACTGTTCGCCTTCGTACAAGCCATGGTCGATCCGGCCGGTTCGCCGCTGGTGGTGATGCCCAACCCGTGTTACCAGATCTACGAGGGCGCTGCGCTGCTGGCCGGCGCACAACCCTATTACTTGGACACCACGGCCGCCAACGGCTATCTGCCTGACTTGGACAGCGTACCTGCGGATGTGTGGCAACGCTGCCAGGTGCTGTTTCTGTGCAGCCCCGGCAACCCGGCCGGCGCGGTGATGTCCAGCGCCTATCTGCAACAGGCGCTGAACCTGGCAGAGCGCTACGACTTCATCATCGCCGCCGATGAGTGTTATGCCGACATCTTTGACGATGAACAGCAGCCGCCAACCTCTTTGCTGCGCGCGGCATACGACCTGGGCAACACCGGTTTTGCACGCTGCATGGTGTTTCATTCGCTGTCCAAGCGTTGCAGCGTACCGGGCCTGCGTTCAGGCTTTGTCGCCGGTGATGCGCGTTTGATGGCGCAGTTCCTGCTCTATCGCACCTATCACGGCTGCGCCATGTCTATCCCGGTGCAATTGGCCAGCATTGCCGCTTGGAACGATGACGACTACGTGCGGGGCAATCGCGCCCTGTACCGCGAGAAGTTCGACCGCGTACTGCCTCTACTCGCCCCGGTGCTGCAGGTCGAAAGGCCTGCCGGCGGCTTTTATCTGTGGCAACAGATCGATGGCGATGACTGTCAGTTCACGGCGGATCTTTACGCACAGCAGAATGTCACCGTGGTGCCGGGCAGTTATCTGGCCCGCGATGGTGCAGCCGGCAACCCCGGCCGCGGCCGTGTGCGTATTTCGCTGGTGGCCAGCGTCGCAGATTGCGTGGCGGCAGCGCAGCGAATCGCCGATTTCGTCCGGCAGCGCTGACCGGCCAGCGCGGCCGGCTTGCCTTGCCGGCGGCTTGGCCGCACGATTGCCGCCCCCCGTTTTGCACCCCGGAAGCCCCCCATGAGCGACACCTTGCGCCTGACCATCGAAGCCGCCTTCGAGCGCCGCGCCGATCTCACCCCCGGCAGCACCGAGCCGTCAGTGCGTGCCGCCATCGAAGAGTGCATCGGCCTGCTGGATTCAGGTACTGCGCGCATCGCGCAGCAAGTCGGTGACACCTGGCAAGTCAACGAATGGCTGAAAAAAGCCGTGTTGCTTAGCTTTCGCATCAACGACAACCAGACCATAGACGCCGGCAACGTACGCTGGTACGACAAGGTCGCGCTGAAGTTTGCCGATCAGGACAGCGCGCAGCTGCGGGCCGGGGGTGTGCGTGTGGTCCCTGGCGCCTTTGCGCGCCGCGGCGCCTACATCGCGCCCAACGTGGTGCTGATGCCCTCTTACGTCAACATCGGCGCTTACGTGGACAGCGGCACCATGGTCGACACCTGGGCCACCGTGGGCTCGTGCGCGCAGATCGGTCGCAACGTGCACCTGTCGGGCGGCGTGGGCATCGGTGGTGTACTCGAACCGCTGCAGGCTTCGCCGACCATCATCGAAGACGACTGCTTCATCGGCGCGCGCTCGGAAGTGGTCGAAGGCGTTATTGTGGGTCGCGGCTCGGTGCTGGCCATGGGCGTGTTCATCAGCCAGAGCACGCGCATTTATGATCGCGAGACCGGTCAGGTGAGCTACGGCCGTGTACCGCCGGGTTCGGTAGTCGTGCCGGGCAGCCTGCCCTCTGCCGATGGCCGTTACAGTCTGGCCTGTGCCGTCATCGTCAAAAAGGTCGACGAAAAAACCCGCAGCAAGACATCGATCAACGAGCTGCTGCGGATGGTCGACTAGCCAAACCTACCGGTGATGTAATCCTCGGTCAGCTTGTGCCGGGGATTGGTGAAGATGCGGTCAGTCTCACCGACTTCAATCAAATCACCCAGATGAAAGTAGGCAGTGCGCTGTGACACGCGTGCGGCCTGCTGCATCGAGTGCGTCACGATGGCGATGGCATAGCTGGCGCGCAGTTCGTCGATCAGGTCTTCGATGCGTGCCGTGGCGATGGGGTCCAAGGCCGAGCACGGCTCGTCCATCAAGATGACCTCAGGGTTCACCGCGATGGTGCGGGCAATGCACAAGCGCTGCTGCTGACCACCCGAGAGGCTGGTGCCGGGCGCACCCAGCCGGTCTTTGACTTCATCCCACAGACCGGCCCGCTTGAGGCTGGTCTGCACGATTTCATCGAGTTCGATGCGATCGGCGGCCAAGCCGTGGATGCGCGGCCCATAGGCCACGTTTTCATAAATCGACTTGGGGAACGGATTGGGCTTCTGGAAAACCATACCGATGCGTGCCCGCAGTTGCACCACGTCCTGGCGCCGGTCATAGATATCCTGACCTTCGAGCTTGATCGAACCGGCCACGCGGGCCTGTTCGATGGTGTCATTCATGCGATTGAAGCAGCGCAGAAAAGTCGACTTACCACAGCCCGATGGGCCGATCATGGCCAACACCTGATTGCGGGCAATGTCGATGCTGACATCTTTGATGGCGCGCTTCTCACCGTAGAACACATCCACATTGCGTGCGCAGATCAACGGATCGTCGACCGTCACCCGGCCAACTGTCTTGGTCTCTGGCGAGGTAATGGCCTCGGGCACTGTGTAGGGGACCTTGACGGCAGGACTCTCAGTGGCAGCGTTCATGGGCAACGGACCTCGTAAAAAATGACAGGTGTCGCTTACCAGCGACGCTCAAAACGATTACGCAGCACCACAGCCGTGGCATTCATCAGCACCAGGAAAACCAGCAGCACGATGATGGCGGCCGAAGTGCGCTCGATAAAAGCCCGCTCAGGACTGTCGGACCACAGAAACACCTGCACCGGCAATACCGTGGACGGCGCAGTCAGCGAATTGGGTACATCGACTATGAAGGCCACCATGCCGATCATCAGCAAGGGCGCCGTCTCGCCCAGAGCACGGGCCATACCGATGATGGTGCCGGTAAGCATGCCGGGCATGGCCAGCGGCAGCACATGGTGCATCACCATCTGCAGCTTGGACGCACCCATGCCCAGCGCAGCTTCGCGGATGGACGGCGGCACGGCTTTGATGGCAGCGCGTGAGGCGATGATGATGGTCGGCAAGGTCAGCAGGGCCAGCACCAACCCGCCCACCAGAGGTGCGGAACGTGGCATACCGAAGATGTTGAGGAACATCGCCAGACCCAACAGACCGAACACGATCGATGGCACGGCAGCCAGATTGTTGATGTTGACCTCGATCAAATCAGTCCAGCGCGTGCGGCGCGCGAACTCTTCCAGATAGATGGCCGTGGCCACGGCGATGGGGAACGACAACAACAAGGTGACGCCCAGCGTGTAGAGACTGCCGACCACCGCGCCCCACACACCGGCTTGCTCGGGCTCGCGCGAGTCCCCATTGGAGAAAAAACCGCGATTGAAGTCGAGGGACAACACACCATCGTGGCGCAAGGCATCGATCCATTGCAGCTGCTGGTCAGAGAGCGCACGGTCTGCCTCATCGACGTCGCGGCTGATGCGGCCTTTGAGCAACTGATCAACCTTGTCATCCGCCAGAAAACGCAGGGTCTCGTGTTTACCCATCAGGCTGTGATCAGCAGTCAATCGTGCCTGCAACAGGTTAGCCGCGGAGTTGCTGACCAGATCGGTCAGTTGCCGTGTAGCCGTCCGACCTTGGACGTCCGGAAAACGCTGTTTGAGTGAGGTACGTATTAGCGCGGCGTAATCGGCAACGGCCAAGGTGTCGGCATCGGCCGTGCCCTCAGGATCGATGATCGCCGGGTCGTAAAACACCTCAAGCGTTACATAGGTTTGGCGAAACGCGGACCAGCCCTGCGAGAACACCGAGGTGAACAACACCACCACGAACAGCAAACCCAACAACACGGCAGACAGGCCATAGGCACGGAACCGACGCTCTGCCCACTGCCGCCGGCGCAGACTTTTTTCGACCAAAGCGCGGGTTTCAGCAACCGACTTACTCATATTGCTCCCGGTATTTGCGCACCACCTTGAGGGCGACCACGTTGAGCGCCAGCGTGACCAGGAACAGCACCAGCCCCAGCGCAAAAGCCGCCAGCGTCTTGGGGCTGTCGAACTCCTGATCACCGGTGAGCAGGGTGACGATCTGCACCGTGACGGTGGTCACCGCTTCCAATGGATTGGCGGTCAGGTTGGCCGCAAGGCCAGCGGCCATCACCACGATCATGGTTTCACCGATAGCGCGTGAGATGGCCAGCAGCACGCCGCCGACGATACCCGGCAAGGCCGCGCGCAGCACCACCTGCCGGATAGTCTCGGAACGGGTTGCACCCAGCGCATAAGCGCCATCACGCAAAGACTGCGGCACGGCCGAAATCATGTCGTCGGACAGAGACGAGATAAACGGAATGATCATGATGCCCATGACCAGACCCGCAGCCAGCGCGCTCTCTGAGGCCACGCTTAAGCCCACTGCCTCGCCCATGCCGCGCAGCGCGGGACCGACGGTCAGAGCTGCAAAAAACCCATAGACGACGGTGGGGATACCGGCCAGCACTTCCAGCACTGGTTTGACCACCGAACGGAAACGGCGATCGGCATATTCCGCAAGGTAAATGGCCGAAAACAGTCCGATAGGTACCGCAATGATCATGGCGATGCCGGAGATCATGGCTGTGCCCAGGAACAGGGGCACGGCACCAAAAGCCCCGGAGGAACCGGCTTGATCGGCCCGCAAGGCCGTCTGCGGACTCCAGCTCAGGCCCAACAAAAACTCTTGTACGGAGACGACATTGAAAAACCGCAATGACTCATAGACCACGGACAACACGATGCCGACGGTCACAAACACCGCGATGGTCGAGCAGCCCAGCAATACCCATTCGAAGATGCGCTCGACGGCATTGCGTGCACGCAAACTCGGCGTAATTTGCCGATGCGCAAATCCCAAGCCGGCAATAGCGATCACCAGTACCAGACCCGATAGGGCTAAGTTGGCGATGCTCTGCAGTTGTCGATATTCGGCCGCTGCGGCCAACACCTGCGGACGCACGCCTTCCAAGCTGACCTGCCCGGAGACCACATTACGGATTTCATTGACCAGCAAGCCCCGCTGGCCGGCATCCAGTGCTTGCCAATCGGCAGGAAAATGCGCCGAGATCAAGCCCGTGATGACCGTGTTTTGGAACAGCAGCCAGAGGCCCATCACCAACAGCGCCGGCAGACCGCACCACAACGCGGTCAGCATGCCGTAGTAATAAGGCAGCGAATGCAGATTACGGATGCCACGGCCGCCGCCGACCAGCGACAACGAACGCCGCTCACCCAGCCAGAACGCCAGCAACACCAGAACCGCGAGCAGCACCAACAGTAAAGAGTGGGTCATGAGAGGCAAACGCGCTAAGAATGGGGCCAGTCGGGAGGCTTGGCCACCGGCACAACGCCAGTGGCCTGCACTCCAGACTTACTTACCGAGGACGGCTTTGCGTACTTTAGCCAGTTCAGCAGCCGGCAGCGGTACGAGGCCCTTGCCGGCGAGGTAGCCGTCCGCACCCATAGCGCGGGGGCTGACGTACTCGGTGAGAAACTCGTTGATTCCGGGGATCACGCCGATGTGCGCCTTCTTGATGTAGAAGTACAACGGACGGGACACCGGATAGCGACCTGAGGCGATGTTCTCAAATGTCGGGGCAACACCATCGATGGTCGCGCCCTGAATCTGAGAGATATTGGCTTCGAGGAAGCTGTAGCCGAACACACCCAGCGCTTTGGGATTGGCGCCGAGCTTCTGCACGATCAGGTTGTCGTTTTCACCGGCTTCGATGTAGGCGCCATCTTCACGCACCGACTGACAGACCTTTTTGAAGCGGGCTTCGTCGGTGTCCTTGAGTGCTTTGATGTTGGCGAAAGTCGCGCAACCGGCATCCATCACCAGTTCGACAAAAGCATCGCGAGTACCAGAGGTGGGCGGCGGGCCCAGCACTTCGATCTTGTCGGCCGGCAAAGACTTATTGATCTGATTCCAGGTCTTGTAAGGGTTGGCAATGAGACTCTGGGTGTTGTCCGGGTCGGGCACTGTCTTGGCCAAAGCCAGATACAGGTCGCGCCGGCTCAATTTGAACAGCGGGCTCTTCTTGGCGTTGGCGACGGCAATACCGTCGTAGCCGATTTTAACTTCGATGACTTCTTTGACACCGGCCTTGGTGCAAGCATCGACCTCAGAGGGCTTGATGGCCCGCGAGGCGTTGACGATGTCCGGGTACTGCGCGCCCACGCCATCGCAGAACAGCTTGATGCCGCCGCCGGTGCCGGAGCTTTCGACTTTGGGGGTCTTGAACTTACCGCCCTTGCCGAACTGTTCGGCAACGGTGGTGGTGAAGGGATACACCGTGGATGAACCGACGATGGAGATGTAGTCACGACCCGCCTGCGCATGAGCCGAAGTACCAAAGGCCGCAGCCACTACGAGCGACGAGGCCAGAAGACGCTTTATGAACACTGGGAACCTCCGAGGGGAAAAGAGTGCTGTGACGTTCCACCAAGCTCCCAGACGGGAACTGGGAAGTTTATGTACTTTATGTGTCTGCATTATTGCGTATGGACCACCGACCACTGACACTGACAACGACTTACTGATCACCGCTTGATTGTAGCGGCCTTTGGCCCGTATAACCGCCCGGCATCTTGCCGACCGCGCCCTCCTTACCCACCCGGACACCACGTTGCAGAAGCCAGACACGCTCGCCCTGACCCAAGACCTCATCTCCCGCCCGTCTGTGACCCCGGCAGACCATGGATGCCAGGATCTGATGATCCGGCGTTTGACCGCGTGCGGCTTTGCGGTCGAAAAAATGAACCATGGCAACGTCGAAAACTTCTGGGCCAAGCGCGGAACAACCGCACCCGTACTGTGCTTTGCCGGGCACACCGATGTCGTGCCGACCGGTCCGCTGGAGGAATGGCGCACCGATCCGTTCAAGCCGGTGGTTATCGACGGCATCTTGTATGGCCGCGGCGCTGCCGACATGAAGAGTGGTCTGGCCGCCATGGTGACCGCTTGCGAGCAGTTTGTGCACGAACAGCCAGATCACCTGGGCTCGATCGCGTTTCTGATCACCAGTGATGAGGAAGGCCCATCGGTCGATGGCACCAAGCGGGTCGTGGAAACCCTGCGGCAACGCCAGGAGCGCATCGACTGGTGCATCGTGGGCGAGCCCTCCAGCGAGCATTGCGCCGGCGACACCATCAAGATCGGACGACGCGGCTCCTTCAGCGGGCGGCTGACCGTACACGGCGTGCAAGGTCATATCGCCTATCCGCACTTGGCACTCAATCCGGTGCACAGCCTGGCCCCGGCCTTGGCCGAACTGACCGCGCGCACCTGGGACCAGGGTAACGAGCACTTTCAGCCCACCAGCTTTCAGATCTCGAATATCAACGCGGGCACCGGCGCGCCCAACGTCATACCGGGCGAACTCAAGGCCCGGTTTAACCTGCGCTACAACCCGGTGCAGACCCAGCAACAGCTGCGCGCAACGGTCGAAGAGATACTCGACCGGCATCAGGTGCGCTACACCATAGACTGGTATGTATCAGGCGAGCCGTTTTATACGCCACCGGGACCGTTATCGGCCGCGGTCACCGCAGCCGTGGGCGCCACCATTGGACGTGAGCCGGTGATGAGCACCGGGGGCGGTACGTCGGATGGCCGGTTTATTGCCACGCTGGGTACGCAAGTGGTCGAACTGGGCGTCACCAATGCGTCTATCCACAAGGTCAACGAATCGGTGGCTGTGGCCGAGATCGAAGCCCTGCATCACATGTATGTGGGCGTGTTGCGCAAGCTGCTGGGCAAACCCGCCGGCGCTTGAGCCGCAGCGCTTAAGCGCCTTTGACAGGCCGCTGCGCCCAGTTGAGCCAGACACCGCCGGCGCCCAGACCGGCGGCCCAGATCAACACCCACGCCGGCATGGCCAAGCCCAGGAAGGTCCAATCGACCTTGGCGCATTCACCTGAACCGGTGAGCACTTTGCGCAGCACATCTGCCAACGGAAACACATCGAGCATGTAGTCCAGAGATGCGCCGCAGGCGGCCACGGCTCCCGGGGGCTGATGCTGGATATACAGATGACGCGAGGCGATGCCGATGGCGATGAGGGCTGCCACTGCAACCAACACCGCAGCACAGCGCTGCAAGCGCCAGTGTGCATTGAGCGGCAACGCAGCAAGCGTAAAGGCCAAGCCTAAACCCGCCAGCGCCACACGCTGAAAGATGCACAAGGGGCATGGCACCAGTCCCATGAACTGCTGCGAATAGAGTGCAAACGCGACCAAAGCGAAACAGCACAGGGCAGCTGTCGCATTGGCACTGTGCCGCCAGTCACGCACTACTGCCAAACCCGATGCCTTCACGGCTGGCTGCCCTTGGCGCGCAGCTCGCGCTCGACATCCTCGAGGCTGGTGTGACGCACATCTTTGCCGTGCACCATATAAATGACGTATTCGCAGATGTTCTGCGCGTGGTCCCCGATACGTTCCAGCGAACGCACGACCCACATGACATCAAGCACCCGCCGTATGGTGCGCGGATCTTCCATCATGAAGGTGATGCACTGCCGATGAATAGCTTCGTACTCTTCATCGACCAGCCGATCCTGACGCGCCACGCGCAGCGCACTCTCGGCATCCAGGCGCGCAAAGGCATCAAGGGCATCGTGCACCATCTCGGAGACGATGCGACCCAGGTGCTTAATCTCACGGTATTTGTTTTCGGGGCGTTCCATAGACGCCAGACGCGAAGCGATGAGACCGATTTTTTCGCCCTCGTCACCGATGCGCTCGAGGTCTGTGATGGCCTTGATGATGGCCACCACCACGCGCAGGTCACCGGCAGCCGGTGCACGCGTTGCCAGGATGCGACTGCATTCTTCATCGATAGAAACTTCCATGCCGTTGACCTTGAGGTCATCGAGCGCCACCGACTCACCCAGCGAACTGTCGCCCTCGTACAGCGAAGTGAGTGCCTTGGCCAACTGCGACTCGACGAACCCGCCCATGGCCAGGGCGCGACCCCGCAGATGCTCAAGGTCTTCGTTGAAGCGTCGCGAGATGTGGTGCGAGAGGTCTGCGGTTTCCATGGCGATCCTTACTCAAAGATGACGGACAGTCAGCCCGCAGCGTCGATAGTACCCTGACGTCCACCTTGCCATACACGCCGTGCAGGGAAATGACAGGTGAAAGTGCTACCCACGCCTTCTTCACTTTCTATGTGCAAGCGGGCACCGTGATGCTCCAGTGCGTGCTTGACGATAGCCAGACCCAGACCAGTGCCGCCGGTGGTGCGCGCACGCCCGGCATCCACGCGGTAAAAGCGCTCGGTCAAACGCGGAATATGTTCGGCCGGAATGCCCATGCCGGTATCGGTAACCGACAGATGAGCTTCACCTTGCGCATCGACCCACCAGCGGATGCTGACCTGACCTTCATCGGGTGTGTACTTGACGGCGTTCTCCACCAGATTGGCAAACACTGAATGCACCTCAGCCTCATCGCCCAACAGACCGGCTGGCGATTCGATGACCAGCGACACCTGTGGATGCCGGAGCCGTGCCGTCACGTCCTTGTTAAGCATGGCCAGCAAGCCCGCGACATCGATGGTGTCGTAAGGCGCCTCGGCATCGCCGGCATCCAGACGCGACAACTCGAGCAGGTCGCGCACGATGGCGTTCATGCGATCGGACTGGCGACGCATCTCGCCCAAGGGGCCTTGCAACATCGGATCGATGTCCGTGTCCTGCACCAGCGTCTCGAGATAACCGGTGATGACCGTCAACGGTGATCGCAGCTCATGCGAGGCATTGGCGACAAAATCTTTTCGCATGGACTCCAGCGCCACCTGCCGGCTGACGTCACGCACCAGCAGCAAACGCTGCTGCCGGCCATAAGGCACCACTTGGAAGGACAGCGCCAATCCGTCGCGATTGGCACGCGGCACTTCCAGCGGCGCGGAGAAATCGGCCTTGTCGAGAAATTGCACAAAGCGTGGTTCGCGCACCAGATTACTGATGCGGATGCCGATATCGATGCGCCGCCGCAGGGCCAGCAGCCGCATGGCCATGCGGTTAAACCAGAGAATCTCGTTATTGGCGTTGAGTACGATGACGCCGTCGGGCATGGCTGCAGTCGAATGCCGCAGCTCACGGAACACATCGAGCAGGCGCTGCTTGTGAAAGCGCTTGCGCCGGTGCAAACGCACCACCTGGGTGATGACCTGTCCCCAGATACCGCCGGCATTGGGTGGCTCGCGCAGGTTGCGGGCCCGCAGCCAGTAATCGAGACGGTACAGATTAAATAACTGCCAGGTCAGCGCCACGCTGAGCATGACCAACAGGCCGACAGTGACTGACCCCAGCAACAGACCCAGCAGAACGCCCAGCCCAGCAAGCCCTGCCACGCGTGCCAGCGTATATGCCCAGGCCTGCGCGACAGGGTTCATCTGGACTCAGGACTCCTTGGCCGAGAAGCGGTAACCCGACCCGCGCACCGTCTGCACCAGATGATCAAAGCCGTGCTCTTCCAGGGCCTTGCGCAAACGGCGGATATGCACGTCGATGGTGCGCTCTTCGACATAGACGTTGCCGCCCCAGATACGGTCAAGCAGCTGTTCGCGGCTATAGACGCGCTCGGGATGGCTCATAAAGAACTCGAGCATGCGATATTCGGTCGGCCCCAAAGCGACGGTGCGCTCACCGGCGCTGACACGATGACTGGCCTTGTCCAATTGCAGGCCACCCAGTTCGATGTGTTCATCAGTCGAGGTGGTGCTGGTACGCCGCAGCACTGCCTGGATGCGGGCCAGCAGTTCGCGCGGCGAAAAAGGCTTGGTGACATAGTCATCCGCGCCACCTTCCAGCCCGGCGACTTTGTCGGCCTCAGCTGCGCGGGCGGTCAACATGATGACCGGCAGATCGCGCGTTTCGCGGTCCCGCTTGATCAAACGCGTGAGTTCCAAGCCGCTCATATCGGGCAGCATCCAGTCGATCAGCAACAAATCCGGGCGATGGTCTGCGAGCAAACCGCGGGCTGCGCGGCAGTCTTCAGCCTCGTGGACGGCATAGCCGGCACGCTTGAGCGAGAAGGCGATCATCTCGCGTATAGGCCGTTCATCCTCGACGATGAGTATCTGTCGTGTGCTCATAGTTAGGCTTCCGCTCGACGGTTGGGCACCAAAGTGCTGGGACACGCATTAGATGACAAGTGTATTGCGCCGTCGTTACGCACGCGGAGTTTGTACCACTTGATCGCGCACATAAACGGGAATGGCGGCCTCGGCGGGCAGTGCCAGGCCGGCAGCGTAGTCAGCCACCGCCAGCCGTGCGATTTCACGCGCATGCGGCTCGGCCCCAGGCAACTGGCGCAGCGCGGGCACTCCGAACGCTGCGTTATCACTGAAATAGGCTGCCAGACCGCAGCCGGCGGCCAACCAATGCTGACAGCCTGCGGCTTGCGCGGCGATAAACGCGCTCAGCACAGCCGGTGCCGTCACTTGCTCCAGGGCATCGGCCACAAAACCTTGCTGTGCCGGCGCGTGGAGTGACCAATAAACCTCATGCATGCGTGCATCCATGCAGGCCAGCAAAGGTACAGACGCCGCGGGCTGCAGGTCTGCGGCCTGCAGGGCCAGCGCGCGCAGGTCAGACACCGGCAGGACCGGCAGGTCTGCGGCGAACGCCAAGCCTTGGGTCACGCTGGCGGCAATGCGCACGCCCGTGAACGAACCCGGGCCGCGTCCGAAGGCGATAGCCTGTAACGAGCCCAGCGTGCAACCGGCCTCGGCCAGCAGCGACTGCACCATCGGCAGGATCAGTCGCGCGTGCTCACGCGCGGTGGCTTGTTCACGCAGCAACAGCTGACCATCGATAAACAGTGCCGCAGAGCACTGGCCGCTGGCGGTATCCAGGGCCAACAGCCTCATGGCAGAGACCTGCTTTGTGGACTCAGCGGCCGCAACTGCTGCAGAAACTGTTGCACCACGGCCGCATCACGTGTCGGCCGCATCGGCGGCAGACTGGCCACCAGCGCGCGGCCATAGCCGCGACTGCTCAAGCGCGGATCGCAGATGGCCACCACGCCTTCGTCTTCTTCACTGCGGATCAAGCGCCCCACTCCCTGCTGCAAGGCCAAGGCGGCCTCGGGCAATTGATAATCGTTGAACGGGTTGCCGCCCTGAGCACGGATGTGATCGACCCGTGCGCGGGTGAGCGGATCTTCGGGTGAGGCAAACGGCAGCCGGTCGATGACCACCAGGCGCAGCGCCTGGCCTTTAACGTCCACGCCTTCCCAGAAGCTCGACGTGCCCAACAACACGCTGTGCGGATCGCTGCGAAACTCGCGCAGCAACAATTCGCGCGGTGACTCACCCTGCACCAACAATCGATAGCGCAACGGCTGCTCAACGCCACCCGCCCAATGTTCGCGCAGCAATTGCGCTGCGCGCTCTAAAGCACGGTGACTGGTGAACAACAAAAATGCGCCCCCGCCGGAGGCATCGATGAGCGTCAGGGATTGCGCCACCACCGCGCGCGTGTAGTCCGATGACGATGGATCAGGCATGCCACCGGGAAGATATAACAAAGCCTGACGGGCGTAATCGAAGGGGCTCTCGATGCGCAGCGTGGCGGCTTCTTCGCCCAGCCCCAAGCGCTTAGCGAAGTGTTTGAAGTTACCGCCCATGCTCAAGGTGGCCGAGGTGAAGATCCAGGCGCAGCGCCCGGCATCGACCAGCGCGCGAAAACGCGGACCCACATCAAACGGCAGCAGATGTAACGAAAATCCTTTGTTATGGCTTTCCAGCAAGCGGGCGCCATCGGCAGGCTGGGCTGCTGCGATCTGCTCTAGCGCATCGGCCAACTCGGTGGCGCGCGTGGCGCACTGCTGCAAAGCCTCACCCCCGTCCAACTGCACCAGCGCCACCGCAAAGGCCGTCAGTTGTTCGATGAGTGCGATCGCCGCCTCGTCGAGGGCGACCGCGTGCTCATCCCAAGCGCCCTTGTTACCGCCGGCCAGTCGCAACGAGACCTGCTCGGCCACGACCTGCAGTGCGCGTTGCAGTCGCTCCTGCGACAACGCCAACCGGGCCGGACCGATGCCGGTCGCCGCTAGAGCCGGCCGCAGGTCCTGCAACAACAATTCAATCTGGCGACTGCCGAAATCTTTACCGAAGAACTGCGCGGCAAGGTCTGGCAGCTGGTGAGCTTCGTCCAGAATCACTGCATCGGCACTGGGCAGCAGATCACCGAAGCCGCCCTCCTTCAGCGACAGATCGGCCAGCAGCAAATGATGATTGACCACCACCAGATCGGCCTCGGCCGCAGTCCGCCGCGCGGCAAACACATGGCAGGCGGCGTACTCAGCACAGCGCGGACCGGTGCAGCTATCGCGCGTGCTCGTGAGCCGTGACCGCAACGGATGACCATCGGCCAGTTCGGGGATTTCGGCCAGATCACCACTGGCCGTCTGCTGCGCCCAGCTCTCGATGTGCTGCAACAGACCACCGGCCGGCGTGCCGTCGAGCAGCAGATCACCCTGCGCACGTTGCAGCCTTTCGCGGCACAGGTAGTTGCTGCGGCCCTTGAGCAGCGCGATGCGTACGCCGCGACCCAATACGCGCGCCAGCAGCGGCACATCGCGAGCGAACAACTGGTCTTGCAGCGTGCGTGTGCCCGT
>Ga0114967_10003082_pt1 | contig 13767 bp, 16 predicted proteins | sample M_130628_MF_Meta_FD_92639 | JGI IMG/M metagenome (GOLD analysis project Ga0114967, IMG submission 92639) | Freshwater microbial communities from Lake Montjoie, Canada to study carbon cycling - M_130628_MF_MetaG | ecosystem: Environmental > Aquatic > Freshwater > Lake | place: Lake Montjoie... | reverse complement strand
TTCGACTGCTTTTGGAGGCCAAGGATTAATCAGACCTATTTATTATACTTTGCTTTTTAGTCACATTGGACTATCGATTGGCGTCGTAAGACTTGTTTTATTTGCCATTTATCATGCGCTCAGTGGAGATTTTGAATCTCATAAAAAAGCAGTTCGTTGGGCTTTCCCAATTTGGCTTTACGTTTCATTATCAGGAGTAGCTGTTTATTTTTTAATATCCCCATATTATGTATAAGTATCTTGTCATTTTCTTGATGATTGGCTTTGTTTTAATTGGCATAGATGCCAACGCACAATGTGCGATGTGTAGAACTACGATAGAGAGTACCATTTCAAATGGACGTTCCAATATCGCCACCGGGTTAAATACAGGAATTTTATATTTACTTACAGCCCCTTATTTAGCGGTCGCTGTGATTGCATTCCTTTGGTTTCGCCAAAGCAAAAAAGTTCAACAAGAGCGTATTTCAAAATGGCAATTGCGCCAAAAAGTGGCCCAATTATTAGGAAAATCAGATCAATCCCAGATCGGGAATTGAGTTAATTTGATTGTTTCGCCAAAGAAGATTTGGGTTGATTTTTCAAAAGAATCCGTATAGTCAGACACAAAAAATTGGCGTTCCCCAGCCTTTTCCTCGTTTAATAAATCTTCTTCTACTAATATTCGTTTGATTTCATTTGCCACAATGAGCGAGGTGTCAATCACATCAACGGGACCTTGATAAAACTGATCAATCTGTTTTTTAATCAGTGGATAATGAGTGCACCCTAAGATCAAACCGTCGATGTTTTGTAAAACAGGCTGTAGTAAATATTCCTTGATAATTTGCTCTGAAATGGTGTGATTGAAAAAACCCTCCTCGATCATCGGAGCCAATAATGGAGTGGCTAAGGATTTAATGTGAATTTCCTTTCCCAACGCCTCAGCTTTATGGGAATATATACCTGAGTTAACGGTTTGCTTGGTGCCAATTAACCCCAGCGTTTTTCCTGACCACTGTTGGTCTAAAAATTGAATGACAGGATCGATTACGTTGACGACAATCGCTTTGGTTCCCACATAGGCTTTGACCAAATCATAGGCCGCCGCTGAGGCAGAATTACATGCGATTAGTATTAGTTTACAATTTTTCTCTAACAAAAGGTTGCAGATTTTCACCGAATAGGCCTGAATTGCGGTGGCCGATTTATCCCCATAAGGAAGGTGTGCAGTGTCCCCAAAATAAATGATGGGTTCATTAGGCATTAACTCAGTGATGGCATGAGCGAGGGTAAGTCCCCCGATTCCGCTGTCAAAAATTCCGATGGGCGAGCTGTTTGGCATAGATAATGTATTGCGTACAAAGAACGTGAATTTGGAATTGTTTTCAAACCCACGCAACCATTTCTACAAAATGTCCATCTTTGTATTCGTATTCCAAAAATAGCCACTTGACACATATTTTATCTTCCCAAACTATTGAGCGTGAATTAGTCCAATCCTGCAAAATGCGGGACCGAAAGGCTCAAGAGGCGGTATTTAAACGATTTGCTGGGAAAATGATGGCCGTTTGCAAGCGATATGTAGGAGTTGGTCCTTTGGCTGAAGATGTATTGATGGAGGGATTCATGAAAGTTTTTACGAAGATTGACCTGTTTCAAGAGCAAGGAAGTTTTGAGGGATGGATACGAAGAATTATGGTCAATGAAGCCTTAATGGCCTTGCGCAAGGAGGGGAAAATGAAATTTCAGGATACGGATTTTGGATATGAAATAGGACAAGTGGAGGATGCTTATATGAATTTACAGGTGGAGGAATTAAATAAATTGATCGAAAGTCTTCCCTTAGGGTATAAAACAGTATTTAATTTATATGCGATTGAAGGGTATAACCATCAAGAAATCGCGGAGATGCTGGGGATCAAAGAGGGGACATCGAAATCCCAGTTATCGAGGGCCCGTGGCTTACTTCAACACAAATTAAACGAATTACACGTATGAAAAATCCATCAGATAAGGACTGGAAATCCATGGAATCAGAATGGCGAGAAAAGATACATGAGGAAATTTCCCCCGTGCCAGAGGGTCTTTGGGAAAAGGTATCGGCACGATTAGATGCCGAGGAAAAACCAAAGGTGTTTTTTATTAAAACGTGGCAATGGGCGGCGATATTGACAGTGGCCATCGGTCTAGGCTGGCAATGGTTTTTGCCGCGGAAAGAAGAAGTGGCGCAGAAGTCGAAGTCCACGATGAAAGCCCCTATCTTGACCGCTTTACAAATTCAAAAAGAACATAATTCGAAAGATATACCCGCAGAGAAAATTAAGGTTACAAGTGTAATCATGCACAGTCCGGAGAAAGGGAGCTTATCCATCGCCCCTAAAAATGAAATCGGAGAGCCAACAAGGCAGCATGTCGTAATTCAACAAAGTCCTCCTCCCCCGTCAAATTTAGCCGAGGAAAAAGCAGCGGAAGAGGAAGAAGTCATTTGGGTCCAGGTGAAGATTGACCCAGTACAGCCGGTTGATGAAGAAAGGCCAACTTTAACTGGAAATACAACACAGAAAAAACGAAATTTGGGCCAATGGTTGAAAAAAATCAAACAGGTGATCAAGGGCAATCCGGGAGAGTGGAGTGAGATCAAAGAAAATTTTCATTTGGTTGCCAATAAATATGTCCAAACAGAAGAAACAATTAAGCAAAAAATTCAATTTCAATAGCATATGAAAGCAATCGTATTATTCACATGTATCTGCCTAGTATTTTCAGCGCGCGCTGCGCATACAGACCAAGACTCCATTTTATTAAAAATAGATAAACGTAACCAGACCTTGTTGGGCACCAAAGGAGATAAGACCAAAACCTTAAAGGAGGAGTTGACCCAGGTATTTGAGAAAAAAGGATTGATCTTGTCGGATAGTTTATGGCAAAATATTCGAAAAGGAATTCAGTCGAATTCGGATTTAGATAGTAGCCTTAATGTTAGAATTGGTAATAGCCAGGTAAAAATAACTGTCATTCGATCAGATAAAGAAATGGCACGTCGACAAGCTAATGGCTCACGCAATAACCCCATGGATAGAATAGTGGAGGTTGAAACAAATCAAAAAGATAAGGTCGATATTGGGATAAAAGGGATTCATATAAAGGAATCGAATGGAGAAGAGGTTCATGTTGGCTGGAATGGGGTTCGCGTAAAAGAATCGAATGGAGAGGAGACGCGCGTTTATTGGGGTCCCGATTCACTAAAGGCCAAACAAAAAAAGGAGAATACCCATTTATTCAGTCGGGACGGCTTGAATCTTTACCTTGGATTAAATGGGCTGTCTGGAAAAGTCCCTTCGATTACGACGATGATATATCCACCGAACTATTTACAGACAGACACAGAATTAAAGCCATTCAGTTCCAGGTACGTGAGTGTAGAATTTTCTGAGTCATTGACCCTTGTAAAAGGTAAAAAAAGTGCTTTAAGGTTGGGTCTGGGAATAAGTTTTGATTGGTATAATTTCATGTTTGACCATAATCGATTGGTACAAAAAGCAAACCAAGGGGCTATATTCCAACCCAAGTTCGACGTGCAAGGCAATGAAATAGCTTTTAGCAAAAATAAGTTGACCGTTTCCTACATCAACATTCCCATCATGCCACATGTGGTATTTAGTAAAAACTCGGGGGTACAAATGATCGGTTTAGGGGGTTATGTAGGTTATCGAATAGATAGTTGGACTAAATCCATCGAAGAGAAAACCGAAAATTTGAGTAGGGTTTCTTCCAATTTTAATTTAAATCAATTCCGATACGGGTTGAGGGCAGAATTCGCATTTAAGAAATTGCCGAATTTATTTTTCAACTACGACCTAAGCCCTTTATTTGAGAAAAATTCAAGTCCTAATCTTACTGGATTTAGTTTTGGTATTCGCTTATTATAAAAATTTATCAGAAATATTTCGGTCAGGTGTTTGCAGAAATAAAAAAATGAGGTACTTTTGCAAACTATTTCAGCAAAACGTTGCGCTGAAAACCAAGAAAATGGGGATATACCAGAGCGGCCAAATGGGGCAGACTGTAAATCTGCTGGTGAATGCCTACGGTGGTTCGAATCCATCTGTCCCCACCATAAAATAGCCGTAACTGCCTGTTTTACAATTGATTGATAATTAAGCGGGAGTAGCTCATTTGGTAGAGCGATAGCCTTCCAAGCTATAGGTGGCGGGTTCGAGCCCCGTCTCCCGCTCGAATAAAATAGGGTATGAAGAAAAACGCTTCATATCTAATTTTTATTTAGTGAATCGAAAGAGATTCACAAAAGGCCGCAAGGTAATGCCTTTGTAGCTCAGTGGTAGAGCACTTCCTTGGTAAGGAAGAGGTCGGCAGTTCAATCCTGCTCAAAGGCTCTTAGCACGAAAGCGAAGGAAATAGCGAATGGCCCAATGAATAAGTACACATTTGAAACTTTTTATAACTTAATTAAGAACTAAATAATCATGGCAAAAGAAAATTTTGACCGAAGTAAACCCCACGTTAACATTGGTACTATTGGCCACGTTGACCACGGTAAAACAACTTTAACAGCTGCTATCACTAAAGTTCTTTCTGAAAAAGGTCTTGCTGAGAAAAAAGATTTCTCTTCCATTGATTCTGCTCCAGAAGAAAAAGAGCGTGGTATCACGATTAACACGGCACACGTTGAGTATTCTACGTTGGCACGTCACTATGCACACGTTGACTGTCCAGGTCACGCGGATTATGTGAAGAACATGGTAACGGGAGCTGCACAAATGGACGGAGCTATCTTGGTAGTTGCGGCTACAGATGGTCCAATGCCACAAACTCGTGAGCATATCCTTTTGGCTCGCCAGGTTGGTGTGCCTCAATTGGTTGTATTCATGAATAAAGTGGATATGGTGGATGATCCAGAATTATTAGAATTAGTAGAAATGGAGATCCGTGAGCTTCTTTCATTCTATGAGTTTGATGGTGATAACATTCCAGTAATCCAAGGATCTGCGTTAGGTGGATTGAATGGAGATGCTAAATGGGTTGCTACAATTGATGCTTTGATGGAAGCAGTAGATAGCTGGATTCCACTTCCTAAGCGTGATGTTGATAAGCCATTCTTGATGCCAGTTGAAGACGTATTCTCGATCACTGGTCGTGGTACTGTTGCAACAGGTCGTATTGAGACAGGTATTGTTAACTCAGGTGAGTCGGTTGATATCTTAGGTATGGGAGCTGAAAACTTAAAATCTGTTGTTACAGGTGTTGAGATGTTCCGTAAGATTTTGGATCGTGGAGAAGCTGGAGATAACGTAGGTTTATTGTTACGTGGTGTTGAAAAAACGGATATCCGTCGTGGTATGGTTATTTGTAAGCCAGGTTCTGTAAAGCCTCATACTCACTTCAAAGCAGAGGTTTATATCTTGTCAAAAGAAGAAGGTGGACGTCACACTCCATTCTTTAATAAATATCGTCCACAATTCTATTTCCGTACAACAGACGTAACAGGAGAAATCATGTTACCAGCGGGAGTTGAGATGTGTATGCCTGGTGATAACTTAACGATTGACGTTACGTTATTAAGCCCAGTAGCTATGGATAAAGGTCTTCGTTTCGCGATTCGTGAAGGAGGTCGTACGGTAGGTGCAGGTCAGGTGACTGAAATCTTAGACTAATTTTTTTAGTCGATGTAGAAAAGAGCGGTCACTGGCCGCTCTTTTTTTTTCCTAATATTTAAAAATATTACCTATGAAAAAATTATTATTCTTTTTGTTGTTCATTTCCTATGCGGGTATGGCACAGGAATTTTATGAAATCAGAACTTATCAAATGAAGTTCAGTGGAAGAGTGAATATTTTAGAAAATTATTTATCCAAAGCATTAATTCCTGCTCTAAATAAATATGGCGTTTCAAAAGTGGGTGTGTTCAAGGATTATGGAAAGCCGGAGCCGGCGATCGTAGTCGTAGCGATTCCATTTGCATCGCTTTCTGCTTATGCTGGATATAAGGATGCGTTGGAGAAGGATGCGGAATACCAACAAGCCGCTTCCGCCTATTTTCAGCATGTAGGATTAGATAAACCGATGTTTGAGAAAATTTCTATTTACTTAGCCAAATCATTTGCTGGACATCCCGCGTTGACTTTACCTAATAAGCAAGCGGGCAGAATTTATGAATGGAGGACCTATGAAGCCTATAATGAAGATGCCCTTAAGCGTAAAATTGCCATGTTTAATGACGCGGAATTAGCTGTTTTCGATAAAGTAGGTTTGCATAATGTGTTTTTTGGTGAAGTATTAGCTGGGGAAAATACACCTTGCTTGAGTTACATGGTTTCTTTTGAAAACATGGTTGAGCGGGATGCCAATTGGGCTAAGTTTAGCGCAGATCCAGATTGGAAAAGAATTTCGGGAGATGCAAAATATGCCAATAGTCATTCGCGCACCGTACGTAAATTTTTGGAACCTACGAGCTATTCACAGTGGTAGGTAGGCTTTAATTAAATAAGGAGGTTTGTTAATTATGATTTTTTACCTAAATTTGCAATCCTTTCTACGGGCATAGTATAATGGTAGTATGCAGGTCTCCAAAACCTTTGGTCAGGGTTCGAATCCTTGTGCCCGTGCAATGTAATAATTTAAAAACCGGAAATTCGGTGAAAATATGAGCAGTATAACATCTTTGATTAAGGAATCTTGGGTAGAAGTGACGGAAAACGTTACTTGGCCTAAGTTTACTGAACTCCAATCAAGTTCTATTTTGGTTTTGGTTGCATCTTTAATTTTTGCCTTATTGGTAGGAATCGTTGATTTAGCCTTTAAAACTGGATTGGATTTATTTTATAGTTCATTTTAAATTAGGGTTTAGGCCCGTCCTTAACAAACAACAATTGCCATGGCAGAGACTAAATGGTATGTTTTGAGAGCAATTTCAGGACAAGAAAAAAAGGTAAAAACGTATATGGAGAACGAATTAGCGCGCCAAGGTGTGTCTGATGCAGTTCCTCAGATATTAATTCCTACAGAAAAAATTTACGAAATTCGTAAAGGCAAAAAGGTCATTCGCGAGAAGAACTTATTTCCAGGATATATAATGGTTGAGGCAGATTTGGCTGGTGAGGTTAGTCATATACTGACTTCGACTCCAGGGGTAATCGGCTTTTTACAAACGACTAATGAGGTCATCGAGGAAGAGAAGATTGAGGGAGGAAAAACTAAAAAGGTAAAGGTCAATGTAAAGAGACCTATGCCGATTAACCAAAATGAAGTTAATCGTATTTTAGGTAAGGTAGACGAGTCAGCAGCCATTGAAGAATTTGCATCAGTTACCTTCATCAAAGGAGAAACTGTTCACGTGATCGACGGACCATTTGCTACTTTTGAAGGAACGATTGAAGAAATTCATGAGAATAGCAAGAAGCTATCTGTTATGGTGAAAATATTTGGACGAAATACGCCGCTTGAATTAAATTACTCTCAAGTAGAAAAATAAATTTCAATTTATTGTTGGAAAAAGTCCTGAAGAAAATTTCAGGACTTTTTTTATATAAAGTATTTGCAAATTAGAATAAAAGCCCTAATTTTGCAGTCCGTTTAAAAAGCGGCAATTTCTGTTTTGAAAATTTCAAAAGGGGATTGGGCCTGATCGTAATGTTACACGGGAGGGTCACCCGGAGGGGAATCAGATAAGGAAGCTTCCACCCTTATTGGCAGATAAACCTCTAATTCACTAAATAAACGATGTTTTAACATGGCAAAAGAAATAGCTGGCTACGTAAAGCTTCAATGCAAAGGTGGCCAAGCCAATCCTTCACCACCCATCGGTCCTGCATTAGGTTCGAAAGGATTAAATATCATGGAGTTTTGCAAGCAGTTTAATGCAAGAACCCAAGATAAAAACGGCGTAGTATTGCCGGTCCTAATTACTTATTATGCGGATAAATCGTTTGATTTCGTTGTAAAAACTCCTCCTGCTCCTATATTATTATTGGAAGCGGCGAAGGTGAAGTCAGGTTCGGCACAGCCAAACTTGAAGAAAGTTGGATCAGTATCTTGGGATCAAGTGCGAGTAATCGCAGAAACTAAAATGCCTGATTTAAACTGTTTTACAGTCGAGGCAGCAATGAGTATGATTGCTGGAACGGCCCGATCAATGGGAATTACTGTTTCCGGTGAAAAACCGTTCTGATTTTTATCATCAGAAATTAACAATTTAATTAAAAGGTAATGGCAAAACTTACGAAGAAAATAAAGGAAGCCCTTTCAAAATACGATGCAACGCAAGCGTATTCGCTTGAAAAAGCAGCGGAGATTTTGAAAGAAATTTCTTATACAAAATTCGATGCCTCAGTGGACATAGATGTTCGCTTAGGAGTAGATCCCCGCAAAGCGGACCAAATGGTTCGTGGCGTGGTTGCCCTACCTCATGGAACAGGTAAAGACGTACGAGTTCTCGTATTGTGTTCACCTGATAAAGTAGAGGAGGCAAAAGCAGCCGGTGCGGATCACGTGGGATTGGATGATTACATTGCAAAAATCGAGAGCGGCTGGACCGATATCGACGTAATCATTACGATGCCGACAGTGATGGCAAAATTAGGCCGTTTGGGTCGTGTGTTAGGACCTCGCGGTCTGATGCCTAACCCAAAGTCGGGTACAGTGACTTTGGAAGTAGGAAAAGCAGTGAAAGAAGTAAAAGCTGGTAAAATCGACTTTAAAGTTGACAAAACTGGAATCATCCATACCTCTATCGGTAAGGTGTCTTTTGGAGCTGATAAAATTGTAGATAATGCATTAGAAGTAATCAATACATTGATGAAATTAAAGCCATCTTCTGCAAAAGGAACTTATGTTAAATCGATCAATTTATCATCGACAATGTCTCCGGGCATAATTATTGATAAAGGGACAGTAACTGGATTGTAATCATGACAAGAGAAGAAAAAAATCAGATTATTGATGAGTTGAGCGAAAAGTTCGCAGCAACTCCGTACTTCTACTTGGCAAGTACAGCTGGACTATCTGTAGCAGAGGCAACTCAGTTTCGCAGAATGTGTTTTACTAAAGGCGTGGAATATAAGGTGTTCAAAAACACATTGATTTCAAAAGCGTTAGCAAAAACAGGAACAGATTACAGTTCGTTAGATGCTGAAGTTTTGACCGGAATGACAGGAATTATCTTCTCCCCAGGAGATGCTAAATTACCTGCGAAGCTGATCAAAGATTTCAAAAAAGAAGCAGGTAAAAACAAAATTACGTTCAAAGCGGCTTCCATCGAAGGTGGATTGTACATTGGCGAAGGCCAATTAGTATCACTAGAAAACATCAAGTCGAAAAACGAGATGATTGGCGAAGTGATAGGCTTATTGCAATCGCCTGCTAAAAATGTCATTAGTGCATTATTAAGCGGCGAAAAGAAATTAGCTGGAATCGTGAAGACTTTGTCGGAGCGACCTGAATAATTTTTAACAAGTTTAACAAGAGGGTAATCCTCAAAAAATAATTAATTTATAACTATTAAATTTTCAAAAAATGGCAGATTTAAAAGCGTTCGCTGAACAATTAGTGAACTTAACTGTAAAAGAAGTAAATGAATTAGCTACTATCCTTAAGGATGAGTATGGTATTGAACCAGCTGCTGCTGGTGCTGTTATGGTTGCAGGTCCTGCAGCTGGCGGTGCTGGTGATGGTGATGGTGGTGAAGCAGCTGCTGAGAAAACATCTTTTGATGTAATCTTAAAAGCTTGTGGTCCTAACAAATTAGCGATCGTTAAATTAGTTAAAGATCTTACTGGTTTAGGTTTGAAAGAAGCGAAAGATGTAGTTGATGCTGCACCGAAAGCTGTTAAAGAAGGAGTTAGCAAAGACGAAGCTGAAGGTTTGAAGAAAACTTTAGAAGAGGCTGGTGCTGAAGTTGAATTAAAATAATTCAATTACCTGATTCGTTAAAAAGGGAATGGCAACATTCCCTTTTTTTTGCTTTATTTGAGATTTGAACTGAATTAATCATTTCATTATTCATGCGCGACATAATTCAACTCCTTCCTGATGCGATAGCCAATCAAATTGCGGCTGGTGAAGTGGTGCAAAGACCTTCCTCGGTGGTCAAAGAATTAATGGAAAACTCGATTGATGCAGGGGCCACATCGATCCAACTCATCATTAAAGATGCCGGAAAGGGAAGTATTCAAGTCATCGACGATGGCCAAGGAATGTCTGAAACCGATGCTCGCATGTGTTTTGAAAGACACGCCACATCCAAAATCCGGAAGGCCGAAGATCTGTTCACCATCAAAACCATGGGCTTTCGTGGAGAAGCAATGGCCTCCATCTCCTCCGTCGCGCAGGTCGAATTAAAAACCAAAAGAGCTGAGGACGAATTAGGAACTTTAATCAAAATAGATGCCTCCATTCTCAAATCACAGGAATTAATACAATGTACCAAAGGGACTTCGATCATCATTCGTAACCTTTTTTATAATATCCCCGCACGCAGAAATTTTCTTAAGTCTAATCCCGTAGAAATTCGACATATATTGGATGAGTTCCAACGAATTTCACTGGCTAATCCTAGCATTAAATTTTCGTTCATTCAAAATGATCAGGAAACCTATTCTCTGCCACCGGAAAAATTAGGCAAGAGAATCGTCGACCTATTTGGTAAATCCTACCGGGAACAATTAGCCGCTTGCGAAGAAGATACTTCGTATGTCAGCATCAAGGGGTATGTTGGCAAGCCCGAACACGCAAAAAAGACCAGGGGAGAGCAATTTTTCTTTGTCAATAACCGCTTCATCAAAAACAGTTATCTAAATCATGCGGTCATGACCGCTTATGAGCGACTATTAGTCGACGGTGCATTTCCTTTTTATGTGTTATTTCTGAACATAGATCCCGCACATATCGACATCAATGTGCATCCAACCAAGACAGAAATCAAGTTTGATGACGAGCGGTCCATTTACGCCATCGTCCAAGCAGCTGTCAGGAAAACACTCAGCATTAATAACTTAATTCCTTCGCTCGACTTTGAAACCAATGTAAACTTTAATGTGCCTACTACTTTTGGGTCTTCACAAAGAACCCATGAAAAAAGTGATGTGTTTAAAGCTAGGCCCACGCAGGATGCTTGGAAAAAGCTTTACGAAGGAATGGATAATAATATAAGCGCCTTTGAGCAACAGAGTCCTAGGCAAAGCATGAAAATTTTCGACTCGACCGATGAGCCAAAAACGATTCAGAGTAAAGCTAATGACTGGAATTATGATTCCGTCAAAACCCCCAATTTTCAGGTCATCCAAGTACTCCAAAAATATTTAGCCATTCACATTACGGATGGTTTACTATTAATCGATCAAAAAAAAGCATATCAGAGAATATTGTATGACCAATTTATGGATCATTTAAATAGAAAGAATGGAGCGTCCCAACAATTACTTTTCCCGATTACGATTCAGATTAATCCAGTGGACCACGTTCTATTTGAAGAAATAACACAAGAAATTAAGGACCTTGGGTTTAGAATGGAAATGGATTCTGAACATAATTTCCAAGTGCAAGGAATTCCATCCGGAGTTTTAGAAGAGGATTGTCAATTACTCATTGAAGGTATTTTGGAGCAAATTAAAAATGAAAATGCTGATTTCGCTTCCCATCGAAATGAAAAAATTGCTCAAGCGATGGCCAATAAAACCGCCAGCAAATACACGCAGAAAAAACTTAGTTATGAGGAAATGAATGCTCTAATTGGCCAATTATTTGCTAGTTCAAATCCTAATTTCTCCCCCAATGGCGAAGAAATTAGTAAACTAATGACCGAGGATTATTTGATTCATTTATTTAGCTAACTCAATAGCTCTGTCTCTCGCGGCAAAAATACCCTGCTTTAAACCCTCCGAAACACCTAATTCTTTAAACGTTTTTAAAGCCGCTTCCGTAGTTCCTCCTTTTGAGGCAACCGCTTGTATTAATTCATCTAAATTCTTATCACTTGTTTGCATTAAATGATAGGACCCTAACATCGTTTGCTTGACCAATAAAGCCGACATCGCTGAATCGAAGCCCATTTCAACCCCCGCGTCTATCATCGCTTTAATCAAATAGAAAAAATAAGCAGGCCCGCTGCCACTCAAACCTGTTACCGCGTCGAGTAATTTTTCATCTTCCAAAAACACTGCTCGGCCCGTGGAGTTAATTAGATTTTCAACTTTCCTGATGTCTGAAAGGCCAACGGCCGAAGCCGAAGCAAATGCAGTCATTCCCATCCCCAAAAGAGCGGGTGTATTAGGCATCGCGCGAATAATCAACTCATGAGATAAAGTAGCCTGTAAATTGGCAATGGGAATTCCCGCCATGATCGAAAGTACTAGTTGGTCCGGCAAGATAAATCGAGCCAATTCCTCCGAAACCAATGGATAGTCCTGCGGCTTAACGGATAAGATGATTAAATCAACATCCGAAATTTTAGCAGAAATAGTATCCACCACCACACCGGATTTTTGTTCTTGTAATATTTCACCCCGCTCCTTATTTTTTTCAATTAATAAAAGATGCTCTTTTTGGACTAAATTATATTGAATGAATGAGTTGGCAAAGGCCATTCCCATATTTCCACAACCAATGATAGCGATTTTCATATCCGTTTATTTACCAGAAAATAAGTTCGTTAAAAATTGATCTAAAGCCTCTCCCCTCAAACCCTTCGCAATTACTTTGCCCTCCCTGTCCAACATAAAAGTCATCGGAATAGCAGAAACTTGATAAGCCTGAGCCGCCACTGAATTCCAATATTGCAGGTCGGAAACATGTTTCCAAACTAATTTATCAGCATCTATGGCCTTCAACCAAGCACTTTTATCTTGATCCAAGCTTACCCCATAGATTTCAAACCCCTTGTCTTTAAATCGGGCATACGTCTTAATCACGTTTGGGTTTTCGCGCCTGCAGGGGCCGCACCAACTAGCCCAAAAGTCAATCAATACATATTTTCCGCGTAATGAGGAAAGTGCAAGTCTTTCTCCTGAGGGTTGATTAAGGACGATTTCCGGAGCTTCTGAACCCACTCCCACCCCTTTTAATCTTTTTAAATTCTCAAGAAAGGGTTTAACCTGGGGGTGATTAGGCCTCTCCTTTTTGAAACGAGCACCTACCGCTTCTAAAATAGCTATTTCAGAGTCTGGAGGTAAAAAATTGGTTGCCCACAAAGCCACTAAATTGGTTCCCATCAATGGAATAAGATCTTTGATCTTTTTCATGGTTACCGCTTGAGCCAATGAAAATTCCTTTTGAATGCGCTCTTGAGCCGCAGGATTTTTTTGAATCTCTGCGTTCCACACAGACACTTTACTTTCCAATTCTTTTGAAATAAGAAGTAATTGGTTCATGTAGGTGAAATTCGGCGTATTTCCCTTGACAGCAAAAGTACCTGGCTTTTCGGGTAAATTGATTCCCTCGGCCTGAACGTCTACAATCTCCTTGCCTTCTAAAATTAGAAGTACTTTTTGTGGATTCGGAATGTCATAAAAATTAACGAGGTAGAAACCTCCTTGGTCGATGATGGTTCCTTTAAAATTTACTTCCTTTTGGGCGTTTGGCAACATGGAATCTACCTTGATCGCCTGCCCTCTTCCATTAATCCATTCTAAATATATTTTTCGATCGGGGACGACATGAGTTGCTTTCACTTTTACTTGAAATCCCTGACCCATAGACTTTGGGCAGAAGAAACTAAGTACACATAAAATAATAAAAATTCTCATATCTGATTATTTTAATGGTTTAAGGCCTCGT
>Ga0114967_10003080_pt1 | contig 13772 bp, 12 predicted proteins | sample M_130628_MF_Meta_FD_92639 | JGI IMG/M metagenome (GOLD analysis project Ga0114967, IMG submission 92639) | Freshwater microbial communities from Lake Montjoie, Canada to study carbon cycling - M_130628_MF_MetaG | ecosystem: Environmental > Aquatic > Freshwater > Lake | place: Lake Montjoie... | reverse complement strand
TCGTCGAATACTCGCACCCCGGTTCGCTTCCACGGTTCGCCCCAGAAGTGGAGACTGCGATCTTTAGGATCGTGCAGGAGTCGCTTTCGAATATCAACAAGCACTCGAATGCACATAACGCCAGCGTGGTGCTTGAGCAGCGTGGAGAACATGATTTGGCGGTCACCGTGGTAGATGATGGCGCGGGTTTTGATATTTCTGCCGTGCCGGACGGTCGATTCGGGCTGGAGTCAATCCGGCAACGGAGCCGCCTTTTTCAACGAGAGGCCTTGATTTCAAGTTCCCCCGGCAAGGGATGTCGTGTCGAGGTGGTGCTGCCGATCTTTCCTGGCCTTCTGCTCTCGGCGAGTGACGCCAGCTCTTCAGCGTGAGACCATGAACAGAGGCGGAGGGCACCTGTGAAACTCCTGCTGAACCGGCTCTTTTGGACGATCGCGGGCGTCTTACTCCGGCTCCGATACCGCGTGATGCTCGAGGGAGGGGGACAGCTTCGTGACCTTGAGGGGCCAACGCTCGTTCTCCCCAATCATCCCGGCTACGTCGATCCGCCGCTGGTGCTCTCACACCTCCGGCTGGGAAGGTCGCTGCGGCCCCTCGTCTTCAGCGGCATCTACCGGCTTCTTCCGCTGCGTCCTCTGATGACGCTCGCCGACGCCTTCGAGGTTCCCGACCTTTCCGCCCAGAGCCGCGATGCTCAGGCCAAGACGCTCGGGATGATCGATGCTGTCGTCGACCGGATCCGGCAGGGGGACAGCTTTCTCATCTATCCATCGGGAAGACTCCAACGAGGCAACTCTGAGATCGTGGGATCTGCCCGCGCCGTCCACGAGATCCTCACTCGCTGCCCCGTCGTAAACGTGGTGCTCGTGCAGACACGCGGCGTGTGGGGGAGTAGTTTCAGCTGCGCGGCCACCGGCACGCTGCCGAGCCTCGTGCCGACGATTCTCCGGGATCTCGGCTGGGCTCTGGCGGCACTTCTTTTCTTTCTGCCGCGTCGCAGGGTGACAATCTGCGTGGAGGTTCTCCCCAGGGGAACGCTGCCCAAGGCGACGCGGGAACAGACCAATGCCTTCCTCGAGCGGTGGTACAACTCCGACGGCCCACAGCAGCCCCTCTTCGTCCGGTACAGCCACCTCTTCGGACCATCCGCGGGGCATTTTGCCGCCGGTGGGGCCCTCCCCGCGATCGATCCGGGCTCGATCGATCCGAAGACAAGTCACTTAGTCAACGACCTTATCCAGGGGCACCTTGGCCGCGAGATCGATCCGCGCGAGCTCACTTTCGACACGACGCTCGAGTCGCTGGGCATGGACAGCCTCGACCGCATGGATGCAACGCTCAAAGTTGAGCAGCAGTTCGGCTTCCACAACCCGGCGGTGGTCAACACACTCGGCGAGTTGTGGGCACTAGCCGATGGAAAGCTGGTTGGGGATGGCAAGGAGGAGCCGATTCCCGTGCCGGCCGCGTGGTTTGCGCGAGCGCCATCCGCGGATGCGCCTGCGGTGCTCGCGGGCACGATCGGCGAAGCCTTCGTCCGGCGTGCGTTGCTCGTACCGACGGCGACTGCTGTGGCCGATCGCATCTCCGGGGTGCTTTCCTCCCGCCGATTGCTCGTCGGGGCGATCCTGATGGCCCGCCGGTTCGCTGCCTGGCCGGAGAAGAATGTTGGCGTCATGCTGCCGGCGAGTGTTGCCGCCGACATCGCCTTCTTCGCCCTCCAGATTGCGGGAAAGACGCCGGTGATGATGAACTGGACGACCGGCCCGACGAACCTCGCCCATGGCGTGAAGGTCACCGGCACGAAAAGGATCATCACCTCGAAAAAGCTCATCGACCGGCTTGGAATCGACGTGCCGGGGGCGGAATATGAATACCTGGAGACGCTCCGTGGCGGCATCGGGAAGGGCGAGCAGGTCGCGACGCTCTTTGGCGCTGTGCTCAATCCCGGCGGGATCCTCCGCGGCCTTCCCCGACAGGATCCAGACGATCCTGCGGTGTTCCTCTTCACCTCGGGATCGGAGAGTGCCCCAAAAACGGTTCCCCTCTCGCACACCAATCTTCTTACGAACATCACAGACTCGCTCGAGGTGGTCGAGGCAACTCCGGCCGACTCGCTGCTTGGGTTTCTCCCGCCGTTCCACAGCTTCGGGCTCACCGGCAACGTCCTTCTGCCGCACCTCACCGGCATCCGCAGCGTGCGATACGCCGATCCGACCGATGCCCGTGGCCTCGTTCAGACGATTCGGGCCTTCAAGCCGACGATGCTCTTCACGACGCCGACGTTCCTGTCGTACATCCTCGCCGTCAGCAAGAAGGGGGATCTTGCCAGCCTGCGGCGAATCATCAGCGGCGCCGAAAAGTGCCCCGACGCGGTCTTTGATCAGACGCAATTACTCGCGCCCGATGCGGTGATCCTCGAGGGCTACGGGATCACGGAATGTTCCCCCGTCCTCGCGGCGAATCGGGTCGCCGACAGACGCCGAGGGTCGATTGGCAGACCCGTGAAGAATGTCGACATCCGCATCGTTGACGTCGACACAGGCACGCCCGTAGCCACGGGTGAGACGGGAATACTCCTGACGGCGGGCCCGTCGATCTTTGCCGGCTACCTCAACCATGATGGGCCGTCGCCCTTTGTCGAGTTGGAGGGGCGGCAGTGGTACCGGACCGGTGACCTCGTTGTTGCCGACGCCGACAACTGGCTTGCTTTCAAGGGACGCCTCAAGCGATTCCTGAAGGCCGGCGGCGAGATGATTTCGCTGCCGGCGCTCGAGGAGCCGTTCCTAAAACGCTATCCCCCCGACGAGAACGGGCCAAAGATCGCGGTGGAGGGTATCGAGACGCCAGGTGGTCGCCACATCACCCTCTTCGCCACCTTTCCCCTCCCGCTCCGCGAGGCGAGCCAGATCCTTCTCGAGGATGGCTTACGCGGCGTGATGCGGCTCGACGAGGTACGGCAGTTGGAAACAATCCCCGTGCTCGGTACGGGGAAAACGGATTACAAAGAGCTGCGACGGCTCGTCACGGAAGCGGTGTCGCAGGCTGGGTGACGCTTCCGCGACCGGTCCCGCGCGACAGACCTGCCGACGGTTTCACGAGAGAGCCGAGCGCCCTGTCATCAGCCGGTTCAGGACATCCGGAATCTCCGTCATCAGCGGCGAATCTCCGAGATACCGTTCGGCCATTTCCCGTCGCCCGCGGGCCAGGAGCGATGCATATACATGCAGTTCAAAATGCGAACGGAGGCGGCTCTCAGCGGCGGCATCCCCCACGAGCCTGAAGACCTCCAGGAGCGCCTCCGCGGTGGACACGTGGGCCGGCGCTTCATACTCCCGCAGCCAGTAGCGGCTTGTCCCTGGTTCCGGCAGTCGGACACATCTGCCGAGGTCTTCGACCGACCGAAGCATCTCTCGTGCCTGTCGCCACGTGCCGTCCAGCAGCAGTATCTGCGGCAGCCGCGTCTGGTTCATCAGACGTGCGGTGGATGACGACAGTGGCTCTCCATGGGGATGAAGAATCCATAGTTCGCGGTCAGTCGCGATGGCATGTGGAGACAGGCTGGAGGGAGTAATGGAGCGATTGAGGCGTTGGTAGACATGGCACGTGGCCCCCTCGACAACGCGTGCGATCAACTTGCCCGTGCTCGAGGGCTTCTGCTGTTCCTGGCGGTGGATCAGCACATGCACGGGCATGCTGGAGCGAACCGGCTCGATCGCTGCGCAGACACACCACCGCGGCGGCAGGCTACAGCAGGGACAGCGAGCTGCACCGGCACGCACGACGCTTCGCGGCATTTTCAGCTCCTCGGGATCCAATGATCGAACACCCACCCGGTAATCGATTGATCACGCATCGGATCACTTCCCGCTCAGTAGTCGACTTCTCGCCAGGGCGTGGATCAGCGACCGCACGCCATACTCGGTAGGATCGGCAGCAGTGGCCCGCGCGGAGTCGACAATTCGTGTGATCTCGCGGTGGTCTGAGTAGTGAACGTCAGACCCGATCGCATACCTGGACAGATGCGTGACCAACGCCCGGGCAAGCCGCTCCTGATCTGCCGCCAACAGGGCTTTGAAGTCATCGATGTCATGAAACGAGCGGCCATCCGCCAGCCGGCCGGAGGCATCCACCGGCGGCCCGAGGCGATAGACCACACCCCAAATCGATCTGGCGGCCTCCGGGGGCACGTCTCCAGCCCCCAGTGCCCGGTAGCGGTCGCGAAACCCGCCCACGGGATCAAACGCCTCCAGGGCGAAGCCGGCTGGATCAAGCTCGGCATGGCAGGCCGCGCAGGTCGCGGATGTCTGGTGGAGCGCCAATTGCTCGCGGATCGTCGTCGCGCCACGAGTGTCAGGCTCAATTGCGGCAATCGTCGGAGGTGGTGGCGCCGGGGGAGAATTCAACAGCCGGTCCATCACCCACTTGCCACGCTTCACCGGCGACGTCGTCGTGCCGTTGGCGGTGAGCTTGAGAATCGCGGCCTGGGTGAGGAGGCCGCCGCGATGGCTGCCGGCGGGGAGCGCGACGCAGCGAACCTCCGTGCCCTCCACTCCCACAATGCCGTAGTGCTCCGCCAACCGCTGCGTCAGCATCGCAAAGTCGGCCGATACGAGCGTGCTGATCGGCAGATTGTTTGCGATCAGCTCGCGGACAAAAGCCCGCGTCTCGGCGACCATCCCCTCGTGGAGTAGGTGACTGTATTCGGGATACAGCTCGCGGTCCGGGATCGTCTCGTCGATCCGCCGCAGTTCCAGCCATTGGTCGGTGAAATCATCGATGAACTGCCCGCTCTGCGGCGCGTCGAGGAGACGGTCGACCTCGGCCCGCAGTCGCTGTGGATCATCGAGCCCGCCGGAGACCGCCGCCGATACGAGCGGTTCGTCGGGCGGGGCATTCCAGAGCCAGTAGGAGAGCCGGCAGGCCCGCGAATAGGGATCGATGGCGGTATCCGACGGGTGGTACAGAAACTCAGGTGACGTGAGAACCGCTACCAGCGCCCGCCGCATCGCATCCTCAAAGCAGTCGCCGGCGGCCAGCCTCGTTTCCACGAGGGTCGCATAGGGCTCTATGTCCGCCGGCTCCACGGGCCGGCGCAGTGCCCGCGGGAGAAACGCGGTGAGCAGCCGACGGGCGTCGACTCGGGGCTGGCTCGACCAGACGGTTTCCAACGGTGGCTCACGCTCGACGGCAGGCAGATCGACGCCGAAATCGGGCCAGATTCCCGACTGACGCTGCACTGGCACGCGCGTGGGCAGAATCACGCCGGTGCCGGCCGGCAGCGGCTGGATTGGCAGATCGCCAAACAGCCGCCGGTGACTTTCCGGGGGCCATGAGTCGTGCAGCGGTCCCTCCACATCGACCCAGTCGAGCGCCACTCCGGGGCCGACGTGCTTGTCGGTCCCCCAGCGGTCGGGGCCGCCCACATGGATCGTGCCGCCCATCCAAGGAATCGAGACGGGGTCGAGGACCAGGGTCTCATGGGCCTCAAGCCAGGGCACGATTTCGTATTCGCGCGGCTCCAGCGACGCCGCGGTCACCGTTGCCAATGTTCTGCCGTGGCGGTTCTCAGCGCCCTCCGGATGCGCGCGAATGGCGGCGGCCTGTGGCGTGCCAAGTTCCGCTACGCGGCCCTGCTCCCACTGAAATCCCCACACCGAAAACCGCACCCGATACCGGCCGGCATGGATCGGAGAAAACTCCAGCGGGGCGAACGTATCGCCCACGTTGGCCATCAGCAGACCGACCGAACTGGTGCTTTCCGCGATTCGCTGACTTCGGAACAATTCAACGCGCTCTTCCCGGTAGGTGTCGGGGCCGGTGTAGGGCGTCTTCAGCGATGCCTCCGGCATGACCATCGGCCATGCCGCGTCGGGCTGCAGACCAGCGAGCAACACATAGCTTCCCCGCAGCAGGTTGTAGCCAAACCTCGAGATGCCGGCGGGATGGATCCGCCGCGTCAGGACCTCCGGCGGCGTGCTTTGCGTGGCGATTGCCGCGGTCAGCGCCCGCTCGGCCGCGGCAGTGTAGGCGGCCAGATGAACAGGCGACATCTCGAGGCCCGCGGCATTCTTGTCGAAGCCCGCCACCTGCCGATCGGGAGGCAGCAGGTCTTGGAGGTTGAGGTGCGGCAACGCCAGCAGATCGCGGAGCGTGTTTTCATACTCGCTCCGCGTCAGCCGGCGGATGCCCGCCCGTCCGTTCCGAGCAATGTCGGCCGCATCGGCCTGCACGAGTTGCTCATCCAGCCAGGTCACCGCCGACTCACGGTCAGCGGCCTCGGGCTGCGGTGCCTCCTTCGGCGGCATCTCTCCACGTGCCAGCCGTTCGTGGATCTGTTCCCAACGGTCCCGGAGCTCCGGCGTGGAGAAATCGAGTGGCAGTGCTGACAGATCGAGCCCCGCCTCGGCGTCCGTGCCGGAGTGGCAGTCATGGCAGGAATGTTCGAGCAGTTCGGGCAGTGGTGCCGTGAGGCCTGGAGCGACCATGATGAGCAGCCACAGGGACATTCCGGCTGTGATGACTTGGGGCTGGCAGCAGGGAAATCGCACGATAGGGCTCATGCGTCAAGGCCCCGGATCGACCCAGTGCTGGACGAAAACGAATCCGCCTCGATACCCATTCGCTGCAGCATGGTTACGAAAAGATTGGCCAGCGGTTCGTTCTGCTGTTCGTCGAAGGCAAGGTGGCCCGGGTGACGGAATCCGCCGCCGGCCAGAATCAGCGGCAGATTCACACTGGAATGGGAGTTGGCGCTGCCAAGTCCGCTGCCGAAGAGCACCATCGTCTGATCGAGAAGCGGGCTGCCCTGCTCATCGATATCGCGGAGTGCGTGGAGGAGGTGCCCGAGGATTCCCATCTGCGCCTCCTCGATCCGACGTAGTTCGGCGATCTTGCCCGGCTCGTTTCCATGGTGGGTGAGTCCATGGGTTTCGTTGCTGACCCCTGGCACGTGCGGCACGACATGGAAGGTGGAAACGTAAAACGTGATGCAGCGTGTGGAATCAGTCTGGAGGGCTAGCCGCAGCAGGTCGGACATCAACCGCGCTTTTTCCACCACCTGATTCCTGTCGTCGATGTCGGAAGGCTCCGGATAGTCCACCACCGGCTTGTGACGCTGCTCCCACTCACGTGAGCGTGCGAGCCGCGCCTCCAGATCGCGGACGCTTTCGAAATACTGGTCGAGCCGCATACGGTCACGCGCACTGGCGACCCGCTGGAGTCGGTCTGACTTGTCGAGCACCAGATCGAGCACGCTGCCTCCCGCCTCGATCCGCCGCAACGCCGTCGCCTTCTCCGCCGCGGTGCCCTCTACGAACAGCGAGCGGTAGAGTCGCTGCGGGCTCGTCTCCGCCGGAATCGGCACCCCCGACCGGGACACCGCCAGGATGTCGGAGAGCGCCCCGCTGTTCTGCACGCTCACATGCAGAGAAGGAAACCGTGTCTCGTGGCCGATCCGTTCGGCGGCAAACTGATCGAGCGACTGGGTATTCCGGAAATTCTTGGCCAGCGGGTTGGGCGCGCCGGTGAGGAAACAGTTGGTCGCCTCGTGCCCCGGGCCCAGGTTGGGATGCGACACGCCAGAAAACACCGTGAACTTGCCGCGGTGGTCGGCAATCAGATCCAAATACGGACTCGTGGGGCCGGCTGCCACCTGCTGCGGAAAAAAGAACTGCGGCATCAGGCCACTCTCGAGATGGATCGCCACCATTCGCCGCGGCGGCGTGGGCGTGGCAGCGTGGCTGACACGAGACTGCATGCAGTCGAGCAACGGAAGGGCGATACCGGCGCCGGCGGCCCGTAGCAGCGTTCGCCGCGACAGCACCCGATGGCCACCCTCTGAGACGGTCGGCTCGGCTGCGTGGTACTGGATAGGGATGGAGGCCACTCGAAATGATCCTCTGGATGCTGTAGTGACGCACTATCATAGGATATAACGAGCCTTCCATTCTGGGGTTCTCCAGGATGCTTCCCGTGACAGGAGAAACCCCGATGGCTCGAACGCCCAATAACCGTCGTCGCTTCCTCAAGCAGATGCCGGTGGTACTCGCAGGCCCACTCGTCGTGCCGCGGGGTGTGTTTGCAGAACCGACTGCACAATCTGCTTCGAGCGACCTGCCCCGGGTGGCGGTGATCGGGACCGGCGAGCGGGTAAGTCATCTGCTCGGCGTCGATGCCACGCCGGGGCAGATGCGGATCGTGGCGTTGGCCGACTGCAACCTGCGCCGGATCAATGGCTTTGTAGAGAAGGTGAAGGAACGGCATCCGGAGGCAGAGCAGGCAACCCGCTATCAGCATTACCGCGAGATGCTCGACAAGGAGAAACTCGACGCAGTTTTTGTCTCGACGCCCACCCACGGCCGCGTGCTGCCCTGCATTCATGCCATGCAGGTGGGGCTTGATGTCTACGCAGAGAAGCCTGAGACGCTCACGATTGAAGAAGGGCAGGCACTCATCAAGGCGGTGCGGCATTACAAGCGGGTGCTTCAGGGGGGCACACAGGGGTGCTCGAACCCGATCAACCGCTGGGGTGTCGCACAGTTGCAATCGGGCGCTATCGGAACCATTGAAAAGGTCACGATGCCAAACTTCAGCGGACCGAAGGACTACACGCCGCTGGCCGCAGCACAGCCAGTTCCCGACGGGCTCGATTGGAATGAATGGTGCAACCAGACGCCGCTCTATCCCTGCGATCCCGGACTCTTGGGCTCGCTCTGGAGTTGGGGTCCCTACCGGCCCTTCGACGGCGGCGGGGCAGGGCGGGGTGTCACGAATCTCGGGGCCCATGCGTTTGAACAGGCACAGCGAGGCCTTGGCAAGGAGCTGGAAAGCCCCGTGGAAACCTGGCCGACCGAACCAGGTAATCCCAACAGCCCAATTTCGATGCGGTATGCCGACGGCACGCTCCTGGAGATGGTGGGCGATCCCGAGACCGGCCCGGCGTTTGGTGCGATCTATTTCGGCACCAAGGGCAAGATCGAGATCAACCGCGATCAGGTGCGAAGCAACCCGCCGGAGATCGCCGCCGGGAGGCCGACATTCCCCGAGACCCCCAACGACGCAGCGCTCCATGTGACGAATTTCCTGGAATGCATCCGCACCCGTCATGACCCGCATGCCCCCGTGGAGACGGTCCACCGCCACATGGTGCTCTGCCATCTGGCCAACGTCACCCGCGAGCTCAGCCGGCGGCTCAGGTTCGATCCAGTTGCCGACCGGTTCATTGACGACGACGAGGCCAACCGTCATCCCTCGGTCAGCCGTCCCCGCCGGGCGGGTTTTGAATTGCCGACGATCGGATAAGACTCGCACTCGCCATTTCGAAAGGATTCTTCGGATGTCTGCGTTCCCTGTCCGACTCTCCAGCCAACACTGGCTGGTACACAGCCGCCGGATCATCGGAGCCCTGGCTGTAGGGCTGGGAGCCTTCGTTGCGTGTCAGGCCCATGCCGAGTCGCCCGGTGAGGGTGTCTCGGTCGAGGAAGCGGCAGAAGGGTTTGAGAGTCTGTTCGATGGCAAGACGCTCGCCGGGTGGACCGGCTCCGGATGGAGCGTCGAGGATGGAGCGATGGTCTGCCACGGCGGCTTCCTGACCTATGCTGGCGGCAACGTGGCGAATTTTGTGCTTCGGTTCGAGGTGAAACTGTCACCGGGCGCGAACAACGGCTTCAACTTTCGCAGCGACGGAAGTTTCTGGAACGAGTTGCAGGTGATCGACGATACCGATCCGCTCAATCGCGACCTCAAGCCCTACCAGACGCATGGTTCCCTCTATGGCGTGGCAGCGGCGAAACGCGGTGCTCTCAAGGGGCCGGGAGAATGGAACACACAGGAGATCGTGGCGGATGGCACGAAGATCGCGGTGACCCTCAACGGTACACGCATTCTGGACGTCGATCTGGCAACGCTCGATCTCGATCACTGCCTGGACGGGACGCCGCACCCGGGCCTGCGGCAGAAGGCTGGCACGATTGGTTGGCTGGGGCACGCCAACGCCAAGGAAGAACCGGGCGACGTCTGGCTCCGTCGACTCCGGCTCAAGAGGCTGCCGTAGTCATGGACTTTCCCGACCTCGCCCCTTGGTTCGATAGCGTCTCCGACGATTATCAGGAACTCCCGTCCGGCGATCACGACACCCCATACGACGAGTGAACCCATGCCGGCACGAGTCTGGTTGATGGTACTTCTGTCGCTCCTCGCCGGTGTCGCTGTCCTGCTGGCAAAACCAACCGGCCGGAAACAGAGGTCGTCGGTGCCCTGGAGAGGTCAGGTCAAGCCGCCGCCACCTCCGCCGATTCCGCATGGGTCCGACGGCAACAGGTAGCAACAAACGCTCACAGGCCTTGGCCTGAAGCATCAAGAAGGCGGCTCTGTGATCAACGACGACACGAACAACCAGGGAATTGGTTGGCAGCGGGTGATCCCCCGGCTCACCTTCATCGTCGTCGAAGTGCTCTTCCTGGCGGTCACGCACTCCTTTGGCGGGCCTCCCTGGGCGGTCGTCGGCATGATCGCCTTCATCGCGCACATACTCCCTCAGATGACCGGCGGCTTCCGCGGCAAGTCGCTGATTCTCGTTGTCCCCAGCCTGTTCTGGCTCGCCTTCTTCTACGCGACCGGGAATCGCGAACTGTTCTTCCCCTACAGCATGTACCTCGCGAGCGGAGTGGCACTGAGGGGAGCGGGGCGATCGCCTTGGCTGGGAGTGCTCGGCGGGGGTGCGGTCGTCACCGTCTTCATGATGATTCGCATCCTACAAAACGCCACGAGTCGCGTCCTCCTCGTCGAGTTCGTGATCGCCGCCGGCATCCTCGCACTCGCCCTCGCGGCCCGATCTTGGAGTCGAACGCCCAGTACTACCCGGGATGCCCTCATCACCGTGATGTCGTCTTTGCTTGCCTACGCATCCCTGGCGCTCTGACTGGGTGGTCCAGGGAAAGAGCCGGTGTCACACGGCCGCGAACAGCCACCAAAAGGCGATCGCCAGGCAAACCAGCGCCGTGGCGATGACCCAGAGCGGTTTTCGCGGTGGGGCGGAATCCTCGGCGGAAATGTACCGCTCACACGAGGGACAGCGTGGCGAGTCTTCGAGCATCTGCCACCCGCAATACGGGCACGGGACCGTGGGCTCGTCATCGGAGTCGTCGCCCTCATCCGCGTCGTCATCCCAGCGATCGTCGTCTATGTCGTCGTCTTGGTAGGACGTCATTCATCGGACCTTCGTATTTCCCACGACAGCTAGTGGCGGGTTTCCCCGTGACCAGCGACATTCTATACTCCGGTCATGATTATCGAGCGCGTAAAGTATGTCATCTGGGCCGCTGATATGGATCGGGCCGTGCGGTTTTACCGCGATCTCTTCGGCGGCCGCCTGTTGAAACAAAACAGCGTGATCGCCGAGGTCGAGATTCTCGGCTCGGTGATCGGCATCCATTCGGGTGGCGAGGGCAAGCGCACCTGGACAGGGCTCAGCTTTCAGGTGCCCGACGTGCTCGCCGGGGCGCGTGAGGTGGTCGCTGCAGGCGGTCAACTCGTCCGCGAGCCCGAACCGGAAAATGGTGAGCCACCGCACCTCGCGATGTGCGTCGACCCCGAGGGCAATGAATTCATGCTCTCCCGAAAGCGTGGGTAGACGCGGACTGCCGTGTATCCCCAGGCGGTCGCGAGTGCATTCCGCACTGGAATCCTTATGGGGGCCACGCCCACAGCCGGCTCAGTCGCGCGACACGCAGAAGAGGTGCTGCTCGCCCCGGATGAAGAGATCCTTCCCGGCGAACGCCGGAGTCGCGTCGATACCCTCGCCCATGTCGTTCGTGGCAACGACCTTGAGCGATGGGGCATCTTCGATGACCACGACCGTGCCACTGCGGTCGGTCAGATAAACGTTTCCGCCCGCAGCGACGGGTGAAGCATAGGTGCGACTCACCCCTGGAATCCGACTGGTGGCGTAATGAACCTGCCCCGACGCGGCGTTCAGGCAGGTGAGGAGGCCGGTCTTTTCCTTGTAGAAGTACAGCCGGTCGCCGGAGAGCAGGGGAGAGGCGACGTCTGGAGTGTCTTTCTTGTAGGTCCACAGAAGCTGCGGACCCCCGGCAAGGTCACCACGGCCGCTGAGATCAAAGGCACCGAGGAATGACCCGCGAAAACCGCTGCCGACGTAGGCAACGCCGTTGGCAGCGACCGCTGAGGCGCACGGACGCTCGGTCTGTCCCGCACACCGCCAGAGTTCTTCGCCTGTCCCAAGGTCGTAGCCACGGGCCGCACGCTGTCCGTTCATCACGATCTGCACGCAGCCGGTCGAATCCATCGCCGCCAGTGGTGTGGCCCAGCAGGTTGGCTCATCCCGGGAAACCTCCCACACCGTCTCGCCGGTCTGCTTGTTCAGGGCATAGAGCTTCGACGGCCCCTCGTGATCCCACGGCACAACGATCTTGTCGCCCACCAGCGTCGGAGAACTGCCCTCCCCGAAGCCATGCCGCACCTGCATGTCGCCGAAGTCCCGCTTCCAGACCGGTTCGCCCGCCATCGTGTAGCAGAAGAGCCCGCGTGAACCGAAATGCGCATAGACATGCGTGCCGTCGGTGCATGGCGAACCCGATGCGAAACCGTTGGTCTCATGGGTTCCCTCGTGGGGAACGGACTCAATGGCAGAACGGGACCAGTTTTCCTTTCCAGTCGCACGATCAAGGCAGATCACGCGGAAATCAAAGCGATCAGGGGAGCCCTCGATCGGGATGGCTGTGGTAACGATGACCACATCATCCCACACCACGGGAGAAGATGATCCGCGGCCGGCAATTTTCGTCTTCCAACGGACGCTCCTGTCCGCACTGAACTCGACGGGAGGCGTGGCCGTGGCTGCCGTGCCGTTGCCAGCCGGCCCACGCCAGTGTCCCCACTGATCCGCACGTCCAGACGTCTGGTAAGACAGCGTCGTGATGAGAACCGCAAGGGCCACATAGGCGACTCGACGCATGACCATTGTTTCCACCTCTAGGCGTTTCGGGCACTCTAACCGGCGAGCACGATGATGGCCGCCCCGATAAAGATAAACATTCCGCCAATGACGACCTGAGAGTGGAGCTGGCCTTGGAACAGCAGCACCGAGAACAGGGCGACGAAGAGTGGATAGGAAATCTCCAGCACTGCCGAGGTGCCTGCTCCCAGCAATTGAATTGAGCCGAGGATGCAGAGCGCCGCCGCCGTGGCGGTCACCAACGTCAGGCCGACAAGTGGTAGGCTCGCGGCCGACGTGTCAAACCGCATCAACGATCCTGGCGAGTGCCCCTGAACCAGCAGGATTGCCGCCGACACCAGCACCCCACACAGGCAATGGAGGAAGTAGAGTTTGAAGACGGAGAGGCTCGCCAGCACCCGCTCATCGAGGCAGTAGGTCAGCCCCCAGAGGACCGACGCCAGCACCGCCAGGACATAGCCGAAATAGTTCATGGCAGCCTCCTTGGTAGCGTTCGGCCATCCTACCGAAACTGCTGGCACCAGTAGGCCGTGCCGTTGGCACTGCGGGCCATCGCGACACCGATCCGGGTGTGACCACCGCCAAGCATGTTGGCCCTGTGGCCACTCGATTGCATCCAACTCGCCGTGGCATCAGAGGCCGAAGCTTGGCCCATTGCGATATTCTCTGTGACACCGCTCCCGTGCGACATATTGCGGTTGTGAGCCATCCAGCGGGCATGATTGCGGGCACCGTTCATGAGGTTGCTGTCGGCGACGAGCGGAGGCAGGCCGCTGCGGGCCCGTGCGGCATTGGTCTG
>Ga0114967_10003079_pt1 | contig 13774 bp, 8 predicted proteins | sample M_130628_MF_Meta_FD_92639 | JGI IMG/M metagenome (GOLD analysis project Ga0114967, IMG submission 92639) | Freshwater microbial communities from Lake Montjoie, Canada to study carbon cycling - M_130628_MF_MetaG | ecosystem: Environmental > Aquatic > Freshwater > Lake | place: Lake Montjoie... | reverse complement strand
CGCACCACTTACTTATCATTACACAGAAAATAATATAAATAAAGTATTCACTACTACTAGCAGTGTAGATTATTTATTGGTAGGTAATGGAAATATAGAGATTACAAACATTACAGATAATACTGGATGCGTGCACCTAATTAACGACTTGAATATTTTTTATTACGACACCTTAGATATTTTAATACCACCCTACAAGTACAACTGCGATAGCAATAAAACACAATTGCCATTTGTATTGCAAGCAAATCCTCCGTTTGTATTGAACTACTCTTTTAATGGCAATCCTGTAATAAAAACTATTAATAGCTTTTCAGATACACTTTATTTAAACAACGGAACCTATAACTTTATTTCTGTTACAGATGCAACAGGATGCATTAAGTTTATCAACCAAGTATATAATTTTAATCGTCAAAAATTAAATTACATTGTAGATTCTACTTTTTTTAATTGTGCGTTAAATAAACAAGAATTAGTAATTAATATGCAAGGCGAATTGCCATTTTACATCACTACTAAAAACGTTATGCTAAATATAATTGATACTGTTATTTCCAATCTAACTAGTTTTTCAATATTTCTGGATAGCGGAATTCACATTATTAATTCTATCAATGATAACAATTGTAAAATTAATCTAACAGATACAATAATTAATAACAATATCATTCCTAGTGCTATCATTAACTACGATAGTATTTTTTGCGATCAAAGCGGAGCTGCAATCAATATAAAAATTAATACAAACTCTAATTCCAATATTTTATATTACAACCTAAATGCAATCAATAATATATTTCAATTTAATTCTAATATTATTTCTTACCCACTCCTACCAGGAACTTACTGGTTTGAAAAATTAGTAGACACGAATGGCTGTGAATTAAAAATAAATAAATTATTAAAAATTGATACAATTATTAAATACTATCTTGGATACAATACTAAATTTAATTGCGAGAATGATTCCACACTTGTAATTTTAAATCTTTCAAATAATCAGAAATTTAAATTAAACTACGAAAATAATAGCATCTTAACCCAATTAAATTTATATACAAATTCATTTTATGTAGCAAATGGGACATATAATTTTTTTAATTTAATTGATACGAATGGATGTATTGAACAAATAAATAATAGTATCAGAATTGAAAATAATAAGCCCAAATATAACTTAGATTCAATCAAATTTGATTGTGCTGCAGAAGAATATTCCATTTATGCAAATGCAATCGGAAAAGCGCCATTTAAACTTGCATATATTTCTAATAATAAATTGATTAACGAGATTTATAATACAGATTTAATTACTGTAACATTGCCTGGAGATTATATTCGTTTTGTTTCTCTTCTAGATAGTAATCAATGTTTATTAAATATTGATAGTTTTATCAACTTGCCATTTAAATTCAAAGGTGATTTTAAAATTTCAAAAAATGAGCTTAATTTGATTACAAATAATATCCAATACCCAATAAATTGGTACAATGGCAATTCTTTAATAGCTATCAATCAACCAATTTTAGAAAATATTGGAAATGGCGACTACTTTGCACAAATAATTGATAGCGCTGGCTGTATAGTTAAATCAAACAATATTGTTTTCGAATATGATAACTCAGTTACTGTTTTCCCTAATCCATTTGAAAATTATTTTTATATAAGATCAGACAAAGCGAAAGAATATAACTATAAAATATATGACGCTATTGGCAGGCTTATTTCAAGTTCAAATTCAACTAATAATATTGAAAAAATAACCACTACCAGTTTTTCACCTGGTATTTATGTTCTTAAGGTAATTTTTGAAGATGAAATTTTGGAATTCAAAATAGAAAAAAAATAATTGAGTATTAATTTGCAGTAATATATGTGCGGAATAGCAGGAATAATAAATTTAAATATTGATTTTAAAGTTCAACCAGATGTGTTGAAAAAAATGACAGATATAATTGCGTATCGTGGTCCTGATGGTGATGGGCATTGGATAAGTGAATCAGGCAACATAGGTTTAGGGCATAGGCGTTTATCTATTATTGATTTAAGCCATAGTGCAGATCAGCCAATGCATTATTCTGAAAGGTACACAATTGTATTTAACGGTGAAATATATAACTATCTAGAATTAAAAGAGGTATTAATTAAACAAGGCTTTCAATTTAAAACACAAAGCGATACTGAAGTTTTAATGGCTTTATATGATAGAGACAAGGAAAAATGTTTGCAATTATTAGATGGTATGTTTTCATTTGTAATCTATGACAAAAAAGACAATACTATTTTTTGCGCTAGAGATAGATTTGGAGAAAAACCATTTTTTTATAGTTACAAAGAAAATGAATATTTCTACTTTGGCAGCGAAATGAAATGTTTATGGGCTGCAGGTGTGCCTAAGGTTAGGAATAATAAAATGACTTTTAATTATTTAGCTTATGGTTTTTTAGATAATCCGAATGATTTAAGTGAAACCTTTTATGAAGGATGCAAAAGACTGCCACATTCCAACTATCTGCTAATAAATTTAAACAACCCAAATATCAATCCAATTGCATATTATTATATTGATTGGCAACATCAAAATACGAACATCTCAGAAAAAAATGCAACAGAAAAATTCACTGAATTATTTTATACTTCTGTAAGTCGCCGGTTAAGAAGTGATGTTCCTGTTGGCAGCAGTCTAAGTGGAGGCTTAGATAGCAGTTGTGTTGTAGCAGCTATTGATGAATTAAAAAAAGGAAGTAATATTTCTCAAAATACATTTAGCGCCATTTTTCCTGGATTTAAAAAAGACGAAAGTAAATATATTCAGCAAGTTATCAATCACACCAATGTAAACCCACATTTTATTACACCATCAGATGAATGGTTAGAAAAAGATTTCGACAAATTAATCTACCATCAAGAAGAGCCGTTTGGTAGTGCAAGTATATATTTACAATATTGTGTATTTAGATTGGCAAAGCAAAATAATGTAACTGTATTGCTTGATGGGCAAGGCGCAGATGAAATTCTTGCAGGATACCATCCTTTTTTTATACAATATTTTAATGAGTTAAAAAGTACAAATCCTACATTGTATCAGCAAGAATTATCGGCATATCAAATGCTGCATAAGAATAATTTAATTAATGCAAATATTACCAATGGATGGAGAAATATCGTAAAGGGAGCATTGTCTAAACATGCAAGTAAATTACGAATTTACTACCAACAATTGCAACAATTTAAAAACCCAACCTTTCATTCGGATTTTTTTCATACATACGCTAAAGATTCCTTTGAACAAAAGTATGATTTCAAAAGCTTAAATGAATCGTTACAATGTAGCACCATGCACAGAGGCTTGCAAGAATTGCTAAGATATGCTGATAGAAATAGTATGGCACATAGTTTAGAAGTTAGACTGCCATTTTTAAATCATGACTTAGTAAATTTTATGTTTAGTTTGCCACCAAGTTTTAAATTACATCATGGATGGACCAAGTGGATACAAAGGGAAGCCTTTACAGAAAAATTACCTAAAGACATTGCTTGGAGAATAGATAAAATAGGCTTTGAACCACCTCAAAAAAATTGGATGAAAAGTGATGCAATAAGAAATAGAATAGAAGAAAATAAAAAATCATTAATCAATCAAGGTATTTTAAGTCCAAAACTAAAGTCGAAAGAACTAGTAGCAGAAGATGCAGGAATAAGCCAACAAAATACTTGGAGAATTTTAAGTTTAGGTAATTAGCATGAAAAAAAAAATACTATTATACTTCCCTACAGATATTACAAAACAAGCAAATCAAAGTGTTTACAAGAAATTTTTATCTCAAATAAAAGGTTTTGAAAAATGTGGAATGGATGTTGATTATATTTTTCATTCAGGCACAGATATTATATTTAATAATGAGCCAATAAAATTTAAGTATAACATAAGTAAAAAAATAATTTCGAAATTAAATCCGATAATTGGTTATTTACTTTATTTTTTTTCTGCAATTCAATTTACAAAATATGAATTAATATTTATAAGATTCAAAACTTCTACACCTTTTATTATTGGCCTACTGAAACGAATTAGAAGGCAAAATAAAACTGCTAAAATTATATTAGAATTCCCAACCTATCCTTACCTCTTAGAATTTAATGGGGTACTTTACAAAATCTACTTTAAAATTGAGCAATTGCTTTGCAAGCAGCTTTCAAAGTATGTAAATTACAGTATTAATTATTCCATGCTTACCGATATATATAATATTAAAAGTATAGCAATTAGCAATGGTTATAATTATGAAATGGAAAATTTAGAAATTTGCAAAATGCCAAAACTAGATAATCAAATTGTATTGGCTTGCATGGCATCTAGCATAGTTCCTTGTCATGGATTTGATAAAATATTAGTGAGTATAAATAATTACCTAAGCCAAAAAGCAAATATCAAAATTATTCCAAAAGTATATATTATTGGGGAAGGGCCTGAATTGCCAATACTAAAAAAGTATGCTAGCGATCATCAACTAAACAACTATGTGGAATTCACCGGATTTTTAAATGACTTACAATTAAAAGACGTGCTATCAAAGACCCATGTATGTATAGGATGTATGGCAATGTATCGCAAGAATTTATTTGCAGAATCTGCATTAAAAACTGCATATTATTGCTTTTCTGGAAAGCCATTTATACTAAGCGCTACAGATGAAAGATTCCCGAAAGCAAATAATATGTGGAAATATTTGAAAAATACAGATGAAGAAATAGACTTTAATGATGTAATTGAATTTACTAAAAATGTTTATCATCATTATCCTGAAATTAATATCGAGTTGCGAAATTATGCTATCGTAAATATTTCTTGGGAGAGCCAAATCAAAAAAATGTTACAACAAATAAATGTAGCTTAATAATGAAAAAAGAGAAGTACAATAAAATATTATTTTTAAAAATTGCCATGTGCTTCTTTGCCATTTTTGTCTATAGTAAATTTACAACTTTAGGCGATTCATTTGGTTATTTATCAGCAGATAATAAAGATTTTGAATACCAGGGTGTATTAACTTCTACTACGTTGATGTATACCGTTGGTCATTTATTAAAACGATTTCTTTTTTTTGATGTCATAGCTAGTATGCCATTTATCTTTCTTTCTTATTATGGTATAAAATATTTATTAAATAATTTTAAGGTGGCTTTCAATAAACCAATTTTTTTTGCATTAATCTTTATCCCTAATTATTTAGTATACACCTCCATTATTTCTAAAGAAGCTGTAGGTAGCTTTTATTCATCAGTAATTGCTGTTATGATTATCAATTATATAGAGGGAAATTTTAAAATAAAATTAATTTATTTATGCAGTATTGCTTTATGTTTTTTATTTAAACCACAATTTTTAATTTTTATTTTCGAAGCCTTATTTTTATTATATGCTACAAAAAAAATAAGGAATAATTTTTTTGTAGCTTTTTTAGGCAGTAGTATTTGGGCAGTAAATATTATAAGTATGTATGTTTTTTCTGAACAAATTAATGATTTAGCAAAAATGATGAAATATAACTTCATGATGGAAGATGCCAGATCTACACGTAATACCTCAATATTCGATACTCAAAATGCAATATTTACCGAATTGCCTTATGGTATTTTTCAATCTTTTTTTGGACCAACCTTTTCAGAAATGACAAATAATCCAGCACATTTATTAGCTGGTTTAGAGAGTATTTTTGTGATTAGTTTATTTATATTTTTAATTATTAAAGCAATAGTTCTAAAAAAAATAGATGCAAGAATATTTTGGTCATATTCTCTAATTTTTTTAGGTATATTAATGGTACACTATCCTTTTGGCATATTTAACCCTGGTTCAGCAATTAGATATCGGCATAACTTTTACTTAATTTTTGTAGCCTTATTAGTTTACCTTTGTTATTACAAAAAAAACAATAACACAATTAATGAATCCAAAGCCTAAAGTATTATTTGTGGGCAATTCTGCCTGGAGTATGTACAATTTCAGAATTGATACTTTTTTGTATCTTTCTAATTATTTTGAAATAATAGTTCTGGCACCTATTGATGAATATTCAAAAAAAATTACTGAAAATAATATTCAGTTTGTAGAATTACATACAATTAAAAATAAAAGTACTAATCCATTTAATGATATTCAATTATATTTTGAACTAAAAAAAATTTATACTAAACTTTCTCCTGCTTTAATCATACATTATACTATTAAGCCAAATATATATGGTACCCTAGCAGCAAATTCTGTAAAAATTCCATGCATTGCAATTACTACAGGTTTAGGTTATGCCTTTACTCATCAAAATATTATTTCAAAAATAATTATTCAACTGTATCAATTTTCATTAAAGAAAGCTAAAGAAGTTTGGTTTTTAAACACTGATGATTTTAATACTTTTGTAGACAAAAAAATAATTGACTACAACAAAGCTTTTTTGTTGTACGGAGAAGGCATAAATGTAGCAAAGTATTTACCGTTAGAAAATGAAAAAAACAAAAAAAAAACAATCTTTCTTTTATCTGCTAGAATGTTATTTGACAAAGGTGTAAAAGATTTTATAGATGCTGCTACAATACTTCAGAATAAAGGTTTTTCCATAGAAGCTCAACTTCTTGGTTTTTTAGATGCGGAAAATCCAAAAGGAATTGATAAAAAAACAATGGATGATTGGACAAATGTGGGTTATATTAAATACCTAGGCTCTACAACTAATGTAATGCCTTTTATAGCAGCTGCAGATTGTGTTGTTTTACCATCTTTTTATAGGGAAGGAATTCCAAGAATTTTAATGGAGGCTGCATCTATGAGCAAGCCAATTATTACAACCAACAATGTAGGTTGCAGAGAAGTAGTAGATGATACAATAAATGGCTTTTTGTGTGAAATGAAAAACCCAATTGACCTTGCAAACAAAATGGAAAAATTTATTCTATTATCAGATGCCGAAAAAATAAATATGGGCCTTGCTGGCAGGCAAAAAATGATTCAATTGTTTGATATAAATATCGTAAATAGTACTTATCTCAAAAAAATAAATCAATGGTTAGAAAACTAGTTTATTTTTCCATTATACTACTTAGTTTAGCTTATCAGTCTATTGCAGCATTTCAACGTAATGCATTGACAAAAGTATTAAATATCAAAAAGACATTTGGTGCTAAAGGAGATGGTATCTCAGACGATACAAAATGTTTTAGCGATGCTGCAGATTATATTAATAAAAATAAGGGGAATAGTATACTATATATTCCTAAAGGCATATATAGAGTTGGGCATCAAAAAAAAGTTTTTGAAAATAAAAATATTCCATTAAAAACAAATAACATCTTTGGTATAACCAAATGTGATAATGTTTTAATTTATGGTGATAAAAATACTTCTATAATAAAATACAACGATAATCTATATTTTGGCAGCTTTACAAACAATCTACAACCATTGCAAGAAATAGAAGTAAAGAGGCCATTCTCAGACCAAAATACCATTGCAGATATGGGTGTATGCTTTATTCTGATAAATTGTAGTAATATTAATATTGAAAAACTAAGCTTAGATGGTAATTTTACAAAGGGACATGTAAACATTGGAGGTGGCTGTGGTGATGCAGGTTGGCAAATTACACACATTGGTATATATGTGGTAAATACTAATCAACTTAAAATTGAATCTGTTAATATAAAAAAATTTGGAGAGGATGGATTGTATTTGTGGAATAATTTAGTAAACGTTCCAAATGAAAATTTAATTATTTTAAAATCAAAATTTGAGCAAAATGGTAGACAAGGTATTTCTTTGTGTAGTGGTAAAAATATTTTAATAGCAGATTGTATTTTTGCAAACACAGGAAAAGGCATTTTGAATAGTGCTCCTGGTGCCGGAATAGATTTTGAACCAGAGAATACGAATGGAGATAGCGCATTTATAGAAAATTGCGATGTAAAAAATTGTAAAATGTATAATAATTCTGGACCAGGAGTTTTGCTGCTCAACAGCTCCTTTTCGTCTCATATAAATTTTTATAATTGTACATTAGTAGGCAACTCGTATTTTTGTGCATGGGTAACTACAAAAAATGTAACTTTCAACAATTGCAATTTTTTTGGAACTGTAGTACATAACTATGGATCAGATAATGAATCTGAAGCTACAAAATATAATAATTGCTTCTTTGCAGACAATTACAAAACGAATATTGCAGCAATTGCAAACATTGAAAATTTACCTAGTAATCTATATATTAATAATTATCTAGTGTCATCAAACAATACAAATAATGTTATTTACAATTCTTGTAAATTCAATACATTAAATAATAAAACACTTTGGTTGAATGCAACAAAAAAATACAAACTAATCAATTGTTCAATAGTACAAGCTGCAAATATAAACGATGGTATATGGGTGCCATTTATGGAATCCCAAAACTCTAGTTTTAAGTTTCCGGAAAAAAGTTTACAATTTGGATTAAATTTCAAATCGGGCAATAGTACTTTGGATGGCAAAACCCAAATTAATTCGGCTAAATAAATTTGGATAATGTTCTGAAAATGATAAACAGAAAATAAAGATAAAATGATGAAATAGAAAACTAAATTTTCACTGCAGCAAATTGTAGTATTCTATAAATTATTAGTATTGTGGTTTACAATGTCCAATAATTTTCTGTAATTACTTGTTTTTTAAACAAGCCCTTTAAATCTGCAAAAAAACATTTACTTGTGCCAAGATTATTAAAATAACTAAAATGTTGAATTTTATATTCTTTATGGCTTACAGCTAGCACAATTGCATCATATCCATTCCCAATTTCGCTTGCAAGTTGAATTCCATATTCGTGGTAAAACTCTTCGGCACTTGCATGAGGGTCTACAGCATCTACATGCAAGCTATAGCCTTGTAATTCTTTAATTAAATCTGCTACTTTACTATTTCGTATATCACTTACATCTTCTTTAAATGTTACACCCAATACCAAAACTTTAGCCTCTTTTACATCGGCATTATTTTTAATGACATGTTGTATTACTTTCTTTGCTATAAAACCAGGCATACTTTCATTTACTCTTCTACCTGCGGCAATTACTTGCGATGTATATCCTAATTGATCTGCTTTATAGGTTAAATAAAATGGGTCTACACTAATGCAATGCCCACCAACTAAACCTGGTTGATATTTATGAAAGTTCCATTTTGTGCCTGCAGCCTCTATTACATCGTAGGTATTAATACCCATTCTATCAAATATAATAGACAGCTCATTCATTAATGAAATATTTAAATCTCTTTGCGTATTTTCAATAATTTTTCCAGCTTCTGCAACTTTTATAGTTGGCGCTTTATGCACACCTGCTTGTATTACTATCTCATACACTTTTGCAATTTGTTCCAACGATTCTGCATCACAGCCACTTACTATTTTAATAGTATTAGCTAATGTATGTATTTTATCTCCCGGATTAATTCTTTCGGGACTATAGCCTAATTTAAAATCTTCGATAAACTTTAATCCAGATAAGTTTTGCAAAATTGGCAAGCAATCTTCTTCTGTACATCCTGGATAAACTGTACTTTCAAACACAACATAATCTCCTTTTTTAAGTACCTGCGCTATTGTTTTAGATGCACTAATAACTGGTATTAAATTTGGCACATTATGTTCATCTACAGGAGTAGGTACTGCAACTATGTAGAAACTAGCTTCTTTTAATTTTTGAATATCCGATGTAAATATTATATCTGTATTATCGAACGCGTTATTTTCTAATTCATTACTTGGATCTATTTTATTCTGCATTTTTTGAATGCGCTCCTCATTGATATCAAAACCAATTACTTTAATTTTTTTTGCAAATTCTAATGCTATAGGCAATCCAACATATCCTAGTCCGATTACTGCTAATGTCTTATTTTTGCTGATTAGGTCGTTGTAAATCATACTTAAATTTAAAGGATGCAAAAGTACGAAAAAAACAATAGCCATCTGTGTTTAGTAGCTAATACTTCATTATGGAGTGTGATTAAGTTTAGAAAATTGCAATTATAAAGTTGCAGTTGTATGGAACAAAAGTTTTACTTTTTTTAAAAGTAAATTTAGTAAACCCCAGAATGAAATACTAAGCTGCTTTTAAAAGTAATAATGTTAAGCTCTTTTATTTTTCTTTTTAAGCCACCCATAAAAAATTATATAAATACCAATAAACCCTAATGTGCCTAGCATTAGTGCCAATTGATTATTATAAAAAATAATTCCTAAAATATTAAAAATTAATACAATTGGTAAGATAATCATAACTGTTTTATAATTTCTTTCTTTTAATAATACCTTATTTACAAGCATATGAAAATGAAAACCATCTGGTTCTAATGGAGAAGTTTTCATAATTAATCCCTTTCTAACAAAAGAAAAAATAACTTCCATTACTGGATAACTAATACAAATTAATACAAAAAAGGGGCTAATTCCAGGATTGCGCTTTGCTATCAGCATGCCAATAACAGCCATTACAAACCCTAAAAAATAAGCGCCCCCATCTCCTAAAAAAATATACCCTTTTGGGTAATTAAACAGTACAAAACCCAATAAACCTGCTACCAAAATCAAATTAATAATGCATAATATTATATCGTTTTCTTGATAACAAACGTAAGCAAAGGCACTGAAAATGATAATGCTTGTACCAGATAATAATCCATTATAACCATCAATCATATTGGTTCCATTAATTAATCCTAGAATTGCAATAAAACTAATTGCAACACCTACAGCATAAGGCGCATGAAAGATTCCAAAATTCATTACAACCACATCTAAATAGAAAATAGCAATTAATGCGGATATCGCCATAATGACCAACCTGTTTTTAGGAGAAATATTCCCAAATAAATCCTCAAAAAAACCACTTAAAAATGCCGGAATACTGCATATCAATAATGGCAATCCTACCTCTGACTTATATGCAAATAATAAACACGCTAAAAAAACACCTAATCCACCTACTCTTGGTGTTGGGCTATCATGGAACTTTTGAGGCTGATTACTTTCATGATCATCTATAAATATACCTCTTTTGTGTGCAATTTTTATAATGATGTAATGGGTAATTACAGATATGATAAATGATATAAATAATATTAAAAATGTATTCCCCTCCATTAACCCGGTTTAAAAAAATATTTAGTGCAAAGATAAGCGATTATGTTCTTTAATTTAAAAATTAATTGTTTACATCAAATAATGTTTACCTCTCCCAAACCAAACCACTAGCACCTAGCACTGCTGCATCGCTTTCTTTTAACTCACTTGGAATCAATTTTATTTTTCCTTTCCAGATTTGTAACAAATTTTCTTCCATATATTTTTTAGTAGGTTCAAAAATATATTTGCCTGCACCTGCCAAGCCTCCAAATAGTACAATTGCCTTTGGAGATGTAATTGCGACTACATCGGCAAGACTTTGCCCTAAAATTTTTCCTGTATAGTCAAAAATTTCCATGGCCAATTTATCTCCTTTTTCAGCCGCATCAAAAATATCTTTACTAGTTACATTTTCTATATTTCTAAGCAGACTTGGTTGTTCATCTCTTGCTAAGAATTCTTTCACAGTTTTTACAATACCTGTAGCACTTGTGTATGTTTCCAAACATCCTTTTTTGCCACAGCCGCATTGTCTGCCATCTCTTACTGCATTGGTGTGGCCTAGTTCTCCTGCAAAGCCATCATGCCCATATATTAATTCGCCATTGGCTACAAAGCCACTACCTACCCCTGTGCCAAGTGTTACCATCACAAAGTCTTTCATGCCTTTGGCAGCGCCGTATACCATTTCACCAATTGCAGCGGCATTCGCATCATTGGTAAGCATTACTCGAATACCAAATTTATCATGCATTAATTGGGCTAATGGTATTTCTCCTTTCCAAGGCAGATTAGGAGCAAAATCTATACACCCTGTGTAAAAATTCCCATTGGGTGCACCGATGCCAATACCTTGGATTTCTTTGCGGTTTTTGGTGAAATAATCTCCCATTAATGCTTCTACCTTTTGCAAAAAAACTTCAACTGTTGGGCAGTCTTTCATTTTCATGCTCCATTGCTGAAGAATACCACCAAATTTATCTACTGCACCAATACTAATATTTGTGCCCCCTATATCTATGCCAATGCTTTGATTTTTCATTCTAAAAAACTTCCAAAAATTAATCTACTATTCAACCTCCTGACCTTGTTTACGCAAAATTCCTTTTACAGCAAATGCAAAAAATGCTAAATAACTAAAGCATACAACCGGCACCCAATAAGATGAATGAATACCAATAATATCTGCCAATTTCCCTTGCAATGGAGGAATTATTCCACCTCCTAAAATCATCATGATTAAAAAAGCAGAACCTTGTGTTGTGTATTTGCCCAATCCTTTTACACTTAAACTAAAAATACAAGGCCACATTATACTACACCACAATCCACCACTTAAAAAAGCATATGTTGCCAGCTGGCCTTCAGAAAATAAACCTAACAGCATACTTCCTACACCTAGCAAACTAAATATCATTAATGATTTTGCAGGTTTATCTTGACTAATAAAGAATGCTGCAATTTGTATTGCCACACATACAATATACATGTAAAAAGGACTCATATCGCTTTTGGCTATGCTATTTACCAATAGAATAATTCCAAAGGCAATAATTGGGACAAAAATCAAAGCCATTTTTTTCATTCCCTCTGCCAAATTAAATACAGAAATACTGCCTGCCCATCTACCTATCATTAGGCTTCCCCAATAAATACTAATATATGGCCCTATTTTAGAAGCATCTAAACTTCCCATATTGGGCAACTCTAACAAAGAACCTAAATTACTTTGTATAGTAACTTCTACACCTACATAAGTAAATATACCAAGCATTCCAAGTACAAGTTGAGGGTACTTCATAGCGCCCCAACCTTCGCTATTTTTTTGTGCACTAAAATTAGAAAATAATAACCCAAGAACAACTACTGCCAATGCTCCGAAAAGCCATTTCATACGATATGCTTCTAATGCTTTTTTTGCTAAATCATCCATATTGTCAGAAACACCAATATAACTTTTAAAAACAGGCACAAACATTACTACCAATAAACCTGTAATAATTAAAAGAGCAGACAATGCTTTACTCGATTTTTCTGGTGTCTCTTCATTCTTACCTGCAGGTACATTTTTACTTAAGCCAAATAATAATGCAGCGCCAATAAATAATGCACCTACTCCAGCATATAAAAAACTAACATTATCTAATCCTAAACTTTTCTTTTGTTCTTCTGAAGCTGCTGCTGTGCCAAACAGTAATAAGGAAACAACAATTGGTCCTATCATTGTACCAAAACTATTAATTCCTCCACCTAGGTTTACTCTGCCTGTTGCAGTTTTTGGGTCACCAAGGCTTATGGCAAATGGTTGTGCTGCAGTTTGTTGCAAGCTAAAGCCTAACGCAACTACAAACAAACCTACAAGCATGCCTGCAAATGTATTTGCATTTACTGCTACTATCATTGCCACTGCACCAATGGCACTAAATAGTAAACCATAAACAATGCTTTTTTTATACCCCCAACTACCTACTAAATCTTTATTTTGCATAGTACCAAATACATACAACAATAATGCCCCAATATAATAAGCCACATAAAAAGCGTAATCTACTAATTGGCTCTGAAACTGATCTAAATGAAAATAATTTTTACAAAACGGAATAAAAACACCATTG
>Ga0114967_10003073_pt1 | contig 13793 bp, 14 predicted proteins | sample M_130628_MF_Meta_FD_92639 | JGI IMG/M metagenome (GOLD analysis project Ga0114967, IMG submission 92639) | Freshwater microbial communities from Lake Montjoie, Canada to study carbon cycling - M_130628_MF_MetaG | ecosystem: Environmental > Aquatic > Freshwater > Lake | place: Lake Montjoie... | reverse complement strand
TGATGATGCAAATGCGGCGGCATATCCTGGAGCAACAGAAATATTGAACAATGGCGTGGATGAAAATTGCGACAATACGGATAATTATGTGTCAATCCTTGAAAATACAATGAGCAATTTGAAAGTTCAACCAAATCCCTCCAATGGAATTTTCACGCTGACTTTTCCAATTGATGTGAATCAATTGAATTTACAATTATTGGATTTGAATGGCAAAACTTTGAGCAGTCAGCAATTAAATGGCTCTAAATTTGAATTGAATTATTCAAACGTAAGTGAGGGGATTTATTTACTTCAAATTTCATCAATTTCTGAAACAAAAACGGTTCGAATTTCTATCGTGAAATAGGCGAAGTTAAATCGTTGTTAATATTTAAATTACACTTCTCTTTCGGCGTATTTTCGTTGTATGAGAAGTGTAATTTTTTTGTTTGTGCAATTTTGTAAATCAAAATCAATATGATGCGCACTATGTTAAAATTTATTTACACCTTTTTTATTTTGTTGCTCTTTGCATGCAAGTCACCTGAAAGTGAAATTTGTGAAGACACTTTTTTGTCAGAGCCTGAATTTGTTTTGAATAAATTTGTTGGCACATGGAAAAATAAAGATGGAATTCATTATGAACGATGGAAGAAAATAGATTCAACTCATTTTTTGTCAGATGTTTTTCGATTTGATGGGAAAGACACTGTTTTTTTGGAAATGGCAAAGATTTATTATTTAAATCAAAAATGGAACTTTGAAAATTGGGTAAATGGACAAAATGAGAATAAAAAAGTTATTTTCAAAGCAGAAACATGGGAAGAAAATTATATCTCATTTAAAAATCCATTACACGATTTCCCAACAGAAATTCATTATCAGTTTGTTGCTGACTCCAGTTTAAAAGCATTTATTGTTGGTAAAAACGAAGGCGGAAAGTTCGATACAATCGATTTTAATTATCAAAGAATTGATTGAAAAAATAGTTATTTTAATTATTGAATATTAGTTAGTTGGACGTTAAGTATTCCAAACTAATAAATAATTGCCGCTTAGCCGCTTTGATGAATCAAAATATGACAAAAAGTGAAGAATAAAAATTATCTTTCATGCATTGAACAAAAAGACCAATCAAAGGTTTCGAAATGTTGTTTGGATGAGATTTAAAATGCAAAAATCCTGACTACCATATCGTAATCAGGATTTTATAAAAATGTGAATTTGATTAAAATAATAATCCAATCCCAAATTGAATGTTACTGTATTTTATTAGTTTTGAGTTAAATACCAGGCCACTACTAGATCCACCCGAGCCATAGTCAATTTCAAAACTTTCTGAAAATGATTTGTCATTATTTTTAGTTTGGTCGCTAATGCCAAAGTTTTTCTCAACAAAAAGCATAATATGCTTAATTCTAAAATTCAAACCAATAGTAGGCGAGAAACTTATACACGCATCGTCCCTAGTTATTGAAAGATCGTAGTTATAATCACTTGTATATTTTGCTTCTAAACCTCCTCCAAAAACTGCATTTACATTGAACCTCAAAAAAGCATCTACAAAGAAATCTGGCTTTTTGGGATTATGTATAAATGTAATTGAAGGTCCAATTCCTGCAGAAATGATTGTAATAGGTTTGTAAGTTGCAGTATTAAATAATTCATAACCAACCAGAGATTGGTCTGTGTAAATTTGCTTCCAATCATATTTAATTAAAGAGCCACTGAACTTTGTATTAAGGCCAATGTCAATTTGTGGAATTAGATTTTTGTTAATTCCTTTCAATGGACTTTGAAAATTTAAACCTATGTTAAATCCATTTTTCAAACCCATTTTTCCAGTTGAAATAGGAGCAGCAAAGTTGGGAGAAGATGCGTACTCAGCTTGCGTCATTTGTGATTTGGAATAAGCATCTGACGTTTTCAAATAACTAAATGTAAAGCCAACATATCCAGAATTAACACCCTGAATTGGAATTTTTTTCTCAGTTACAATTGAATCATATGAAACATTGAAACGATCATAGTTTTTTTCTGAACCTCCTTTAGTATATTGAGCAACAACATTGTTAATTGCAAAAAATTGGGTCAAAATCAACCCTGTTATAGTGAATGTATATTTCATGATTATTGTTTATTATAATTGATTGACCAAATTCCGTAATCTCCTTTTTCATTACCTCTTTGTGAAATAAAGTAAATTTGATTGCCTTCAGGACTCCAAACTGGTGACAAATCGTGTCCAGGATGAAAGGTGAGCTGCGTTAATCTAGTACCATCGGTTTTGATTGTGTACACATCCAAGTTTTCAACTCTTTTAGAAGTAGCTAAGGTAGATCCAGTAACTAACAAAGTTTTACCATCGGGAGAGATTTTTGGAGTAGAAAAACCTTTTTCAATATCAGCAAGAATTTGCGTTTCTTGTCCAGAAAGTAAGTTAACAGACCAAACTTCACCTAATCCTGTTTGCTTATTGTTTCTGCCAAAATAAAGGATTTTACTGTCAGAACTAATGGTTGGAGAAAATCCCTCGCAGAATTGTGATAAAATTGAAGTACTTCTTTCGAAACTCCAGATGTAATACCTGTAAGAGGCAGTTTGTGTTGAATATTCGCCTTTGGTGTAATAGATTGATTTATTATCAGGTGAATAAATTGGTGAAGTTTCAATTTGCGAAGTGTTCGTAATTTGTTGCACGGCAGCACCCTGATTGGCGTCTATTTGGTTTACATTCATATCGTTGTCAAGTTTTTCAGCATAAGCTAAATATTTTCCGTCAATCGAATAAGAAACATTATTGATGCGTTCTTTAAAAGTTCTTTGAATGGTTGACTTTCCGCCCCTAGTTGATTTTATGTAGATATTACTTTTTCCATTCGAAAAACCAACATATGCCACATTATTTCCATCAGGACTAATATCGATTTTTGAATCTGCTTCCCAATTGATAATACCTTTCTTATTTTCCACATAAGGATTATTAATGACATCTCGTTCGGTTGAGAATTGGATGAATTGAGTTCCGCTTTCTTCAGCAACAGTTAAATCTCTATAGTCTATAACTCTTTCCTTTTTTACATATTGAACCTTACGCTCAACTTCAAATAAGTTATTTCTAACAGCACAACTCCCAAAGAATACTGATAATATTGTTAATTGTATTATTTTCATTTGCTTGTTTTTGATTATTAGTTATTAAATTACAAAATTAGCTTTAGAAAACACTACAATCAATACTCATTAATGAGTATTTTTTTAGATAATTCCTTCTGAAATACATTTGTTTAGTAGTTGCGCAGTATTGTTACAAGCTGTTTTTTTAAGGATGTTACTTCGATGCTTTTTTACAGTATTTAAACTAATAAATAGTCTATTTGAAATCTCTAAATTTTCAAATCCAGCATGTATTAGTTGAATAATTTCCAATTCTCTTTTGGAAATTTTGAAAGTATTCTCTCGCGCTTTCACCAAATTAAATGGATATAATTTCGGTTTTTCTTGCTGAAAAACCAATTTCAAAATATTTTTTTTGGAAGGAAAAATATTTTCCAAAACAGTATGGATAATCAAAGATTTTTGAATTTGACCATTGTCTTGTAGTTCAAGTACAATGGATTGTTGATTTATGATTTTAAAATCTCCCGTTTTTACCCTAATTCTAAAAAATATACTTTGAGTGAATTGATTGATATTTTTAGTTTCTATTTCATTCGAAAAGAAAGCAGTTCGAATTTGTGAACTCATTATAAAGTTGGCCAAATCCTCTGGATGAAGAAGATTGACGATGTCTTTAAAATCGCACGCTTTTGGATTTAATCCGTGAATATCTTTGAAAGAAGCACTGATATTTGAGATTTTATTTTCAACATATTCTAAAATGAAAAAATAGCTAGGTGTTTTTAATAAAATTTTCTCTTCAATTTGAACCAAAGAAAAAGGTATATTTTGCTTCTTGTATACTTGCGATGATATATCCTTTGTTTCTTTCGCATTTCCACTGAGTTCCAGCATAAAATATTTTAAGACAAATATCATTCTAATCTAGTTAAAAAAAAATAACTATTAATGAGTATTTTTAGTGTATCTACAGGCTAATTATTATCGCTATCTCAATTATTTGAACTATAAATTTCGGTACGTTTTCAAGTTTCCAAAATTGTAAGGAAATCACCTAGTAATTAAAAATTCAAAATATGATTTATGTGCGACTATTTAAAAGTTCATTTTAAATTCAATTTTATAAGTATTTATTGTCACAAAAAACCAATGAAAAAATTATAAAAATCTATGATAATCATCAAAGAATTGATTAAAAAACATCAAAAGTCTATTTTTCATCCACTTCTTACGGGAAAACTTAGGCATCTATGTGAATTGTTAAATCTTTTTAACCTTGACTCAAACTTTCAGCATCAGTTTTCAAACTTGCCAAAAGCGATGTTTCAGTTTCAATCCAGCTCCACCCCAACCAACTGTCCGTCATTTTTGGAAATCAGCCATAATTGGGTATCCTCTAAAACCACTTGATGGGGCCTCCAAGAAGACAAATCAATAGTTTTTAGGGTTTTGTAGTTGATGTAATCATAAACCACAACCAAGTTGTTATAAAAAAACCAAATGCTGGTGTCATCTATTCTCAGAATTTCTCGATAGTCGTTTATAGCCTTTTCTGGAAGGGTCACAATTTCGTCCACATTAATCTCTTTGCCAATTTCAAGGTTGTCTTTTAAAATCATCAATTTCGATTCGCTTAATAAAAAAGTATAGTTAGTATTGGAACTTACTTTTAGATTCTCATAATCTTCAAAATACTCGTGCAAAAAGGCCTGTGAAATGCATTTATTGTCGTGGGTTCGATGCACGTAGTTTTGTACACATTTTATGTCTTCCACAAACAAATTGGCTTTGTCTTCGCAGGTGGTATCCACCATTTTACCATTATAGTCTAATTCGAACCAATTGTCTTCTTCGGCATTGGCAATGATTTTATCTTTTAAATAATAAGGTTGCCTTTCGACACCGTGGGCAATGAATTTCCCCCATATAATGTTGTTTTTTTTCAAATCATACGCAATGACAGCGCCACCAATTTCGCCGTCAATACCGGTGCAATACATAACATTTTCCTTGAAAATGGGTTTGGTGTTTATGGATTGAATGACAAGGGTTTGAATTGTGTCTCCACTTTTGGTATTGAGCTGCAGGCATTTGTCACCATATTCGCTGGAATATTTGCTTACTATTAGATTGTTTCGATAAGCTATTGGGGCTGTATTCGTTTTGCTAGCAAGATAGTAAGACCAATATAAAACCCCTGTTTTCTTATCGTAGCAATGAACATAATAATCATTGGCATTAAAATAGACTTGGGAACTATCTATACTAAAGGAAGAATAAAATTTGTCTAATTGACTTTCAGAAAACTTAATTTTAGAATTAAAAAATTCAGTTTGAGCCATATTTGGAGAACTATATAACAAACATATAAATAAGAGTTTAAGTGCTAATAAAAGTATGCGCTTTGATTTTTCCATTTCTTTGCGAATTATTTTTAGCAAAAGTAGATTATTGTTTAAGCTTAAAAAATACCCATAAATGTGTATTTTTTAATAATTATTCTTAAAATACTGATTATTAATATTTTTGAAATAAAATATTATATATTTCGAAAAATATCGTTTTGGGAGTTGCAAATAGAAAATCCGAAAAATTAAAATTTATGAAGAAATTGGCTGATATTCATTTTAAAAGTATTTATTGTCAGAAAAAACGAAGGCGGAAAGTTCGATACAATCGATTTTAATTATCAAAGAATTGATTAAAAAAATAGTTGATTTAATTATTGAATATTAGTTAGTTGGATGTTAAGTATTCCAAACTAATAAATAATTACCGCTTTAACTGCGTTGATGAATCAAAATTTGACAAAAAGTGAAGAATAAAAATTATCTTTGGCGTTTTTTGTGTATTAGTTTTTTGGATTAAATACATGTTTAATAAGAAGGATCTAGGTCCATTAACTATTAATATTTTTATATGATCAAGTTTTTATTGATTTTAGTTGTTTTTCTTGCTGGATTTCAGTCTTATGCAGAAGTTGCAATTGCCAATGATAAGGTCAATTCAAAAGACACTTTGAAAACGGAAGTTGCTAAGCCTGCTGTTCAATTAGTAAAAACTTTTTCTAAAAGAGATGTTCGCGGTACATTAATCGACGCTGTTACAGAAAACCCGACAGAGAAGGTAAACGTAATTCTGAAAAGTAAAATTTCAAACAAATCTTTCGAAGCTGAATCTGACGATGATGGAATCTTTTTGTTTAAAAATATTCCAGTTGATGAATATCAATTATTGATTGAAGACAAAGATTACATTTTACCTGGAGACCCTGAAAAAACTGCTTCAAAAAGAGGTTTTTCAGTTTCAATTGACAACGAGCATGAAACAGCTTACAACATGCAACCTTTCAAAGTTTCATTGAAAGTAAGTTGGATGTTTAATTGGGGAGATAAAGGCACAAAAGAACATTATTGGTCACATTTAACTGCTAAAATAATTTTAATTATTTACGGTTCTTGTTTGGTTTTGGTATTCTTTTACAGTATCTTACAGTTGTCTTTATCGATTGCCTACGCGAGAAATCGCAAGAAAAAGGAAGTGGAAGTTCGTCCAACTTTTGATCCAGCGAAAGCGCCGAAAGTGACAGTTCAATTGCCTATGTACAATGAATTGTATGTGGCCGAAAGAATTATCGAAAAAGCCGCTGCATTTGATTATCCTGCTGATAAATTGGAAATTCAAGTACTAGACGATTCAACAGACGAAACCAAAGATGTAATTGCCAAAAAAGTAGCTGAAGTTGCTGCAACGGGTGTAAATATCAAACACATTCACAGGGTTGACAGAACTGGTTACAAAGCGGGAGCATTGGATGCAGCGATGGACAAAGTAGAAGGTGAATTTATCGCTATTTTTGACGCGGATTTTGAGCCAGAACCAGATTTCTTGCAAAAAACAATGCCTTATTTTGAAGATGAGAAAATTGGTGTAGTGCAAACTCGTTGGGGACATATCAACAAAACATATTCTGTATTGACTCAATTGCAAGCTTTCGGATTGAATGGTCACTTTGCGGTTGAACAAGGAGGAAGAACTGCTTCTGGACACTTTATCAATTTTAACGGAACAGGTGGTATTTGGAGAAAAAAATGCATCGAAGACGCTGGAGGATGGGAACACGATACATTGACTGAAGATTTAGATTTGAGCTACCGCGCGCAACTAAAAGGTTGGAAATTCAAATATTGTGAGCATGTTGTTGCACCTGCTGAATTGCCCATCACGATGTCGGCACTGAAAAGTCAACAGCACAGATGGATGAAAGGCGGTGCAGAATGTTTCCGCAAAATGGCTTGGAGAATTTTGACTTTTAAAAATGTTAAAATCGGAGATAGAGTTCATGGTTTATCTCATCTATTCAATTCATCTGTATTTGTCTTTATTTTAATGATGTCATTGCTGAGCTTACCAGTTTTACATATTAAAGACAGTTTTTCTGATTTGAATTTCTTTATTCAATTCGGTTCAATCTTTATCTTAAGCACCATTTTCTTGATGTATTATTATTGGTTGGCTTACAGAGATAAAACGGCGAATAAATTCAAATCATTTATTCAATTTGTTGGTCGCTTTTTCCAATTCTTGATTGTTTCTATGGGCTTGTCTTTGAGTAATACCGTGGCGGTTTTAGAAGGATATTTAGGAATCAAAAGTTCATTTGTTAGAACACCAAAATTCAACGTTTTGAACAAAGGAGAATTCAAAGGAAATAAATACGATAAGAAAAGCATTTCGCTCATTACTTTGGGTGAAGGTTTATTGATGATTCTTTTTGGAGGAACGGCAATCAATCGCGCCTTTTATGGTGATTTAGGAATGGTGCCTTTTCATCTGATGTTGGCCATTGGTTACGGTTTGGTTTTCTTCTATACGATTGGAGAATTGAGAACACAGAAAAAATAAATTCAAACACATAAATTCAAACTGAAAGGCGCTCTACTTGGGTGCCTTTTTTGTTTTTAATTCAGAAATTGTTAAATAACATCATTTTAACATTATTGGGAACGATAATTGTTTAATTTTCTAGTATCAAAATAGAATGTTATGAGAAAAAGCTATTTAATCGTTTTTGCAATCATTTTTGGAGGAATTACTTCAACCATTTTTGCTCAAGATCAATTGACGAAAGATTTTGCGCCAATCAAAAGTGAATTACAAAGTTGGGATCCTGTGAGAGGGGAGTGGTTGGCAGAAAGTATGTTGGCAATTTCTCGCAATCAGCCTATTCCAGATAGAACTTTTCCAGAGGATTTTACACCAGCGGAAATGTATAAAATGGTTCCATCGACTTCTAGAGATAGGATTTCGACAACGGTTACTGGGAATAGAAACAACATTGAAAATACATTTAATAGACAAGAATGGGTGCAAATATCAGATTTGATTAATCGTTCAAATTGTCAACCTTCAAACGGAAGAAGTTATGGAGATCCGCATTTATCGACGTTTGATGGTAAATCATTTTCATTACAAACGGTAGGAGAATTTATTCTTGCGCAATCTTTGAATGGGCAAGTACAAGTGCAAACTAGACAAAGACCTGAAGGGGAAGATTTCTCTTTAAATACAGCTGTTGCAATGAATGTGAGTGGAGATAGAGTTTGTATTTATGCCGATGATCAACCAGACGATGAAGTCAATAATCCATTAAGAGTGGACGGTAGAATAGTTAGACTTACAGGAACAAATGTTTATTATTTGCCTCATGGTGGAACAGTAAGAAATTCAGGGAATCAATATGTGGTTACCTGGCCTACAGGCGAATCCGTGACGGCGCAAATTACCAATCGCACTTCATTTAATTTTATGAATGTAACCGCGCAAATTTATCCATGCGTAAATGGTGGTTATGAAGGTTTATTAGGAAATGCCAACGGTTCGCCAAGCGATGATATCAACACAAGAAATAACCGCAATGGAAACATGGAATCAGCAAATAGATTCGGTACTGCGTTTGGCGTTCCAAATTCAACATTGAGTAACGAAGCGGAGAAAGAATATTTGTTTTATCTAGCCAAAGAATATGGCGCTGCTTGGAGAGTTACACCCTTGAATACTTTATTTGATTACAGACCAGGACAAAACACAGAATATTTCACGGATTATTCTTTTCCTAGATATCACAGAACGGTGAGGGATTTGAGCCAAGCGCAAAGAGATGCTGCTAGAAGAGATTGCGAAAACAATGGCATCAGAGGAAATGAATTAGATGGTTGTATATTTGACCGTGGACATATAGGTTTACAGCCAACTCGTCAACCAGAAATTATTGATAGAACGGCTGGAGTTGTACTACCAAATTTGCAAGGCGGCGGTCGCGTTCCGAACGTAAATCCAAGACAACCAGAAACAAATAGTTCTTCAACAAAACCAGTGGTTATTGGAGGAGAAAGTAAACAATCAGGAGTTAAACCAGTAAACCCTACCAAACCTGATGTCATTGGTTCTGAGCCTAAAGTACCACCAACTGAAAATCCATCTCCTGTAATTCAAAGTAAACCAGTTGGTTCTGGTGAAAATATTGGTTCAACAAAACCGATAGAAACAAAATCACCAGTTTCCCCGATTGTAAATGAGCCTAAAGTGAAGCCAAAACCAACAGAGGACAAAACGGTTGAAAAACCAAAAACTGTAAATGAAAGTCAACCAGTTGCAAAGCCAACACCAATTCAAGCTCCAAAGCCTGCGACACCAGCGCCAAAACCGATTGAAAACAAACCAGTAATTCAACCTTCAACACCGGTTAAAGTGGCAACACCGGCTCAAACTCCGACACCAAAATCAGCGATTACGAAGCCAAGATAGATTAATGCAAAGCTTTGTAACTTTCGACCCAGTTGGCATCTTGAACGTCTTTGAGAATGTTCCAGAAATTTGAGTCTAAAAAATAATTTAGATCCACATTATCCACTTTGTAATTGATTCTCAGAAATTCAGCTTGTCTGGCGGATGGTCGATTTAATTCACTTGACCATCCTTTTTCATCTACGTTCATAAAAGGAAAGTCAGAAAATCTCAATTTCCAAAGTGAATCGACAGGGAAACACATCGGAATTGGTTTCAAATGGATGGAATCATTGATCATGCCGCAAGAAATGTCGTATTTTTCAAATAAATTTTCTTTCGAAGGATTGTAAATACTCGGCCAATATCCTGATGCAATTTTGATGAAATCATCTTTCGTAAGCATTTTTTTGTAAGTCAAGGCACGACCGTCATCTAAAAATGCGACCAATGAATACATGGTTGTTCCAGATTGAAATCTTACTTGAACGCCAAAAACTGGTTTCAAAGTAGGATTTTGAACCACAGACGCGCAGATGAGCCAACAAAAAAGTAAAAATATCCGCAAATACATATCCGAATTGAAGGACTGAATCAATGTTTCAATCGTGTGTGAATCCTAATACGGTTATTTTGAGTTTTGGTTCTTATAAAAGAAAAGAAACCAAGAGATTATTAGAAAAAAGACAATTAAACCTAATATTATAAGGAGATTTTGAACTAAAAAAACGGATACAAGCAGCGTTGGAATAGCGAAAACGACCAATAAATGAAACTTTCCTTGGTGTTTGGGATTATTTTTCAAAACGAATCAAGCCAGTAGGTGTAATGCAAGCATGCAGGCGAACATCTCCTGGGTGCGTATCTTCAATTTTATTTTCTAACTCAAAAAGATAGAGACCAATAAATTGACAATTTGGAGCACATTTTTTTAGGAATTTATCATAAAATCCTTTGCCATAACCAACGCGATTTCCTTTTTTATCGGCAGAAATTAAAGGTACAAAAACATAATCAAAGCGGTCAGCAGCAATAACTTTTCCTTTTTTGGGTTCAGGAATTCCCCAAGCACTCAATTCTAATTGGTCTTCAGATTCAAAAAGAATGTGCTTCATTTCCATTGTTTCAAAATTAGACCTTGGAACAGCTACTTTGGCGCCAAATTCTGAAGCTTTCTCCCAGATTCTGTAAGTGTTTATTTCATGTTGCCTTTCAATCGGCAAAAATAAACTTACATATTTATCTTCCAATTGAAAATGCGTGAAAATCAATTCACATATTTGTTCCGACAATTGTTGCAACTGACCCGGTGCCAATTCCTTTCTTTTTTCAAGATAAAATTGCCTTAATTCAGCTTTTGTTTTACTCATATTCCAGGAATGAATTGTCTAGCAGAACTAGCAACTTCGTTTTCATTAATTTTGTTTGCTTCATCTAAAGCGCGACTCAAAGCAACAGTCAATAAATCTTCCAAATCTTCTTTCTCCATTTCTTTGATTGAAGTGCTGATCTGTAAAGAAGTAAGCTCTCTGTTTCCGTTTAATTCAATTCGAACTAGTCCACCTCCAGCCTCACCGACCACAGTTGTTTGCTCTAATTTTATTTTACTCAACTCCATTGCTTGTTGCATTTGAAGCATAATTGCTTTTTGATCTAATCCAAACATTCTAAAATTTGTTACTTTACAAATATACACAAATTAAAAAAATCGAAAGCAATTCAAAAAGTTTAAAAATTCCAGCAAACGTTTAACATAAATTAGCGGTGCAAAAACCAACTTAATCGCTCTTTTTTCCGTTCAAATCTTCACAATTGTTATCTTTGTTTCACATTACAAGAAGTCAAATTATGAAAAAAATATTATTTTTAAATTTCTTTGTATTCAGCACATTTTTTGCCTTTTCGCAAGACACGACAGTAGTCTATGAAGAAATTCTAGACACAGAATTAGAAGAAACACCTGTTGAAACATTTTATTCCACAAGAATAGTGAATGGTCATTCAGTTGAAACCCTGAAAAAGGGAACTTTAGAATTCCGAATTGAACATAAGTTTGGAGATTTAGCAGGCGCTAATGGTGGCGTTAATACACTTTATGGTCTTGACAACGCGTCAGATATTCGCATCGCCTTTGAGTACGGAATTACTGATAAATTGATGGTTGGTTTGGGAAGATGCAGGGGTACAAGTCTACCTTATCATTCGTTGCTAGATGGTTTTGCGAAATACAGATTGTTGAGCCAAGAAAAAGGGAAAATGCCTATTTCAGTTGCTTTAATTGGCTCGCTTTTCTACAGTTACATGCCCGCTGCGACATTGCTTTCGGACGTTGCACATTTCCCTAGACAAGCGCACAGATTTTCTTACAGTTCTCAATTAAACATTGCTAGAAAATTTGGAAAACATTGGAGCATAGCAATAATGCCGACTTATGTGCACAGAAATTATGTGGCGGCAGATGACGTAAATGATTTGTTTTCATTGGGAACAGCTGTAAGTTTTGCCATCAATTCAAAAATTTCTTTGTCTGTGGAATATTACAACAATTTTCAAAAAGAAAGTATTAGAGAAAAATATTTTAATAGTCTGTCCATCGCTGCCAATTGGGTAACATTTGGTCACAATTTCACCGTATATTTAACTAATTCAGCAGGTTTTGGTGAAGTACAATTTATACCTTACACGAACACGAACTGGGCAAAAGGTCAATTTAGACTTGGTTTTTGTATCGCTAGAAAATACGTGAAAGAATAAGTAATTACAATTTTAATATTCAAATTATTTCAGATGAAAAAGAAATTCAAATATATAATCGCAGGTTCAATGATGTTATTCATTGTTGATATGACAATTTCTGCTTGCACAAAAGACAAAGTTCAACCTGGTCCAATTGATAGTACTTGTGCAGATACAATTTCATTCGCAAACGATATTTTACCAATCATGGAAAATAATTGTACAAGCTGTCACAATGCCAGCAACGCTTCTGGTGCGTATGATTTAACGAATTATGCTGGTGTAACCCAAAACACTGGAAAACTCTATGGCTCGATGGTGCAAGACGGATCTGCTGAATCCATGCCGAAAGGTGGAAATAAAATAGCTGATTCATTGCTTCAAAAAGTATATTGTTGGGTAAATCAAGGTGCAAAAAACAATTAAGATTTCTTGTATCTCTTTTGATTAAAGATGCTTTTAGTTAAATATTTATTAATGAATTAGATTGGATGTCGAACTCGATTATCTTTATCTCCTAAAAACAAGAAAAATGAAAAATTTAATTTATCCAATGTTGGCTGCGGTGTTGTTAGTAACATCGGCTTTTATGTCAACTTCAACCCAAGAATGGAAAATCGCATCAAACTACTCCATCAAGTTTATAAGCAAAGATCCTACAGGGATTTTCAAGGTTTTCAAGGGCACAATCAAGTATGACGAGAAAGATTTAGCAAATTCAAAATTTGACCTTGCGATTGATGTTTCTTCCATCAGTACTGGCAATGGAATGATGAATAAAAAAGCACAAATCGATGAATGGTTCAGTGCTGAAAAATTTCCTCAAATAACGTTTGTTTCATCTAAAATTGAAAAAACTGAAAAAGGTGTTTCAATTTACGGAGATTTGAAAATCAAAGGAGTAAATAAACCAACCAAAATTAACGCAACAGTAACTGGTTCCGGTGATAAAATGAGTTTTGAAGGAACATTTAACGTCAAAAGATCGGATTTTAAAGTTGGTCATAAAAGTGAAACAGTTCCAGATATTATGAAAATTGAATTTGAAGTTCCAGTAACAAAAAAATAAAAATATGTTTAAAAAATCATTATTCGTTGGGATTACAGCTGGCATTTTGTCCGGCGTAGCATCAATCATCTTTACCATGGTTTACAAAGAAATTACATTT
>Ga0114967_10003067_pt1 | contig 13807 bp, 10 predicted proteins | sample M_130628_MF_Meta_FD_92639 | JGI IMG/M metagenome (GOLD analysis project Ga0114967, IMG submission 92639) | Freshwater microbial communities from Lake Montjoie, Canada to study carbon cycling - M_130628_MF_MetaG | ecosystem: Environmental > Aquatic > Freshwater > Lake | place: Lake Montjoie... | reverse complement strand
TGCCACTCCAGGGCCAGCAGGGAGGCCGCGATGCGCGAGCCACTGGCAGAACGATCGAGCCGCACGATTCGCGCCAGGGCCTCGATGCCAGCGCCGTCATCCAAGCGCAGCAGCCGTTGCATCACCCGCAGCCGGTGGGGCAGATCGCGCCGTTGCTTGAGCAGATCGAGCAGGTGTGTCACTTCGGGAGGGTCGTGCGGCATGCCCAACGGGATCGCATCGACAATCCACCGGGCCCGCAGGGCAACCTCCAGATCGGGGGCCAGTTCGGCGGCTGCCAGCAGGGCATCGACCGCCGCGGGGCCGATCGACTTCAGCCGGGCGGCGGCCGCTTCGCGCGTGTGGTAGTCGGCGGCGCCGAGATCATCGATCAGTGCTGCGATCGCAGCTGCCGAGGGCTCGCTCGGCGGGGTTGCCGTCGTGCCGGCATGAAGCCGCTGCTCAGACGCCGCCATCAGCCCCACTGCCAGCCAGCAAGCCGCTGCCACACGACGCCATGTGGGCGTCGGCCGGCTCGCAGTTGGCGCTCCCTGTGTCATGGAGACTCCTCCCGGGCTTCGCTCATCACGGTCGGTCGAATCGGTTCCAATCGCGGGGACGCATCCCGGTGAATAGGTCAGCGGAGGCGTTCGTGACGCCACTCAGGAGGCGTCGGGCTCAATCCCCAAGTCACGGATCGTCACGAGCGAATCGAGCGGGATGCCGCGGGCGGCGAGCGTTGCTTTGGCCCCGGCCAGTCTGTCGATAACCGTCACCACCCGTTCCACCACCAGTCCAAACTCCATCGCCCGATCGATCGCCAAGAGCGACGACCCACCGGTGGTCGTCACATCCTCCACGATCACGACCCGGTCGCCCGGCTGCACTGGTCCCTCGACAAACCGCTTCGTGCCATGATCTTTCGGCTCCTTGCGCACCATAAATCCTTTGAGGGGGAGATTGGCCACGCCAGCCATCGTCACCACGGCGCTGGTGACCGGATCGGCGCCAATCGACATGCCCCCCACCGCAGCGGGCAGGCTGCCATAAGACTGAAGCAGTTGCAAAATGGCTTGACCGACCAAGGCTGAGCCCTGTGAATCGAGGATCACCTGCTTGGCGTCGAGATAGAAACTGGCCTCCCGGCCGGAGGCCAGTCGGAAGGTTCCACGCTTGAGCGCCTTGGTGGCGACCAGATCGATAAGCGTCGCGCGAAGCGCACTGTCGGATGGAGATGGAGTCATGTCGGCTAGTATATAGATGTTTGGGGGTTTCGGCTGACGGCCGATGCCTGCCCCCGACGTTTTTTTGACTCCGTGGGTGGCCCACTTAGAATTTGTGCTGCTGCATTCCCCGTGGCCGAGACTTTCCATGCCCAGCCACCGCCAACGTTGCCCTGCTGACTTCCGTACCCACTCCGGGCGGCCCGCCCGCTCAGTGGGGCGCTTTTGGCAGGGGGTGGTGTTGATTGCGATGCTCGGCTGCCTGCCGCTGCCCTGGGGCTGCCCGGGAAGTGGCGGTGCGGCGGCCGCTGAGCCAGCAGCGGAGGAGCGCCCGGGGCCGGCAGTCGTCAGCGTGCCGGTGCGGCTGCCGATCACCGGCACGCGCGACACGCAGGTGGAGGCCGCGATCGTGCGTCACCTCGATCGACTCCATGCACAGCAGGGGCAACGCGGCGTGCTGGTGCTGACGTTTGACTCCGGCGCCGAAGATGCCACCGGCGGGAGTGAGTTTGGCCGGGCTTATGGACTGGCGAAGTTTCTCACCGATGCCCGGCTGGCGGGAGTGAAAACCGTCGCGTATCTGCCCGAGGGAGTTCGCGGGCATGCGGTGCTCGTGGCCTTGGCCTGCGAGGAGATCGTGATGGCGCCTGAGGCTGTGCTCGGCCCGGCCAATGCCGATGAGCCGCAGATCGATGAGGCGATGCGGGCCGCCTATATGCAGATCGCCTCCCGGCGCAAGACGGTTCCTCCCGGCTTGGCCCTGGCCCTGCTCGATCCGGCCGCCACGGTGGCGCGAGTCTCCACCGACGCGGGGGAACAGTTTGTCGCCACCGGGGAGGTGGCAGGGCTGCGCGAGAAAGTGGCGGTGCTCAACGTGGAGGAACTGGGGCCGATCCCGCTGGTGCTCGGCGGCCGACGGGCCCGCGAACTGGGCATCGTGCGGCTGCTCGCCCGCACGCCGGCAGAACTGGCCCGCAGCCTGGGAGTGCCTGAGCGGGAGCTGGTTATCGACCCCACGCTCGATGGCGGCTGGAACGGCGTGCAGGTGGTGTTGAATGGCGCGATCACCGGCGAGAGCGTGGCCCGCACGCGGCTGCGGATCGAGGAGGCGCTGGCGGCCGGCAAAAATTTTGTCTGCCTGCGCATCGATAGCCCTGGTGGCTCGCCGGAGCAGAGCCTCGTGCTGGCGACCTGGCTGGCGTCGCTCGATTCTGCCCGGGTGCGCACGGTGGCCTATGTGCCGCGCGAAGCCCGTGGGGATGCGGCGCTGGTGGCCCTGGCGTGCGATGAACTGGCGATCGATCCCGAGGCGGTGCTGGGGGGAGAAGGGGCCGCGGCGCTTGCCCCGCGGCAGGCAGAGGCTGTGGCGGTGGCCTGGCGCGAGGGGGTGGCCCGCCGCCGCGATCGCACCTGGTCGTTGCCGGTGGCGCTGGTGGTGCCGCAGCTCAAGGTCAGCCGGGCCGTTCAGGCGGGCACCGGCCGGGTGGAATATTTTTCAGAGGACGAATTGCAGAAGCGGGACGACCGCGAATCGTGGCAGGTAGGAGGGGAAGTTGGTGTGGGGCCGATCCAGTTCACCGGCCGCAGCGCCGAAACGCACGGACTGGCCACCCATGTTGTCAGCGGCTTCGCCGGCGTGGTGCGGGCCTATGGGCTGGTGGGGGACGTGGCCCTGGCCGAGCCGGGCTGGGCCGACCAATTGCTCGATGCCCTGGCCAGCCCCGGCGTGGCTTGGATCCTGCTGCTCATCGGTGGGGCGGGGCTCTACATCGAACTCCACACCCCGGGCGTGGGCCTGGGGGGATTTGTGTCGATGGTGGCGTTCATCGTCTATTTCTGGAGCCAGTATCTCCATGGCACCAGCGGCTGGTTGGAGGTGATGCTGTTTCTGGCGGGGCTGTTCTGCCTGGCGGCCGAGATCTTTGTGCTGCCGGGGATTGGCGTGCTGGGCCTCGGCGGCGGCGTGCTGGTGATCGCGTCGCTGGTGCTGGCCAGCCAGTCGTTTGTGCTCCCCTCCAACGACTACCAGATCGGCCAGTTGCGAAGTTCGCTGCTGGGAATTCTGGGGGCCATCTCCGGTGTGGTCGCCCTCGGCATCGTGGCCCGGCGCTGGCTGCCCGCAACGCCGTTTCTGCGGCATGTGCTGCTGGTGCCACCGGCAGAGGAATCAGAGAGCCTCGAATTGGAGGCAGATGCCCTCGAAGCGCTGGTCGGCTTGGAGGGCACCACCGCCACGCGGCTGGCCCCGGCCGGCAAGGCGCGGATCGGCGGGGTGCTGCGCGATGTCATCAGCGACGGCCAACTGATCGAACCGGGCGTGGCCGTGCGCGTCGTCGAGGTGCGTGGCAGCCGGGTGCTCGTCAGGGCCCAGTTTGATCCTCCGGACACCCGCGCATGAATCCGTTGCTGTGGGTGATCGCCCTGCTGGCAGTGGGACTGGCCGTGATGGTGCTGGAGGTGTTTGTGCCCTCTGGCGGCGTGCTCGGGTTTGTGAGCGTTGTGGCGCTGTTGGCGGCCATCGCCACCGCCTTCTTGGAACTCGGCCCCGGAGCAGGGATGACGGTACTGGCGATCACTGTCATCTCGGTGCCAACGGTGCTGGGGCTGGCGTTTCGCTGGTTTCCCCAGACGCCGCTGGGGCGCCGGGTGTTGCCCGCTCCGCCCGATGTCGCCGAGATGCTGCCCGATGCCCCGCACCGCCGCCGCACGCGCGACCTGATCGGCCAGCGCGGCCGCGCTGCAAGCGATCTGCTCCCCTGGGGCAGCGTGGCCGTGGCCGGCGATGCCTGGGAAGCGGTGAGCGAAAGTGGCCCGATCAGCAGTGGCGTGGCGGTGGAGGTGGTGGGGGTGCAGGGCCGGGCCTTGGTGGTGCGGCCGGCGGAAGAATCGGCCTGGGAAGGGCCTCCGGGAGGAGGACTGCCGGGAGTGCCGGCCGGCCCCAAGGGGGCGGCAGAGGGCTCTTCCCGGCTCTCGCCCACACTCGAAGCATTTGAATTCGAGCGTCTCGACCCGCCACCAGCTTGACGGGGGGCTCACCCCGAACAACGCTACAGGTGTGCTTTATTCTCCCGGAGAGTTGCGATGCCGACGCTGATTGTGTTGGGTTTGGGAATTTTTGCCCTGCTGTTGCTCGGCGGCCTGCTGGCCCGCTACCTGCGGCTGTGGCTGCAGTCGTATGCTTCAAGCGCCGGCATCGGGCTGTTTGATCTGGTCGCGATGAGCTTCAAGAAGGTCAATCCCACCGTCATCGTGCGCAGCAAGATCATGGCCGTGCAGGCAGGGCTGGGCGATTCCACCGGCATCACCCGGCAGGCGCTGGAGGCCCACTATCTCGCCGGCGGCCGCGTGCCGCTGGTGGTGCAGGCCCTCATCGCCGCCAACAAGGCGAAGATCAAGGAACTCGATTTCAAGCTGGCGACTGCCATCGATCTGGCCGGCCGCAATGTGCGCGAGGCGGTGCAGACGAGCGTCTATCCCAAGGTGATCGATTGCCCCGGCAAGAACAGCGGCCGCGAGTCGCTCGATGCGGTGGCCAAAAACGGCATCCAACTCAAGGTGCGGGCCCGCGTCACGGTGCGCACCAACCTCAACCAGCTCATCGGCGGGGCCACCGAGGAAACGATCATCGCGCGGGTGGGGGAGGGGATCGTCTCGGCGATCGGCTCGGCCGAAAAGCACACCGACGTGTTGGAGAACCCCGACATGATCTCCAAGACAGTGCTGGCCCGTCGGCTCGACTCCAACACCGCCTTTGAGATTGTTTCGATCGACATCGCCGACATCGACGTGGGCGCCAATATCGGCGCCCGACTCCAAGCCGATCAGGCGGAGGCCGACACGCGCGTGGCCAGAGCCAATGCGGAAGGCCGCCGGGCCATGGCCGTGGCGAAGGAGCAGGAGATGATCGCGGGGATCGAGGAAAGCCGGGCTGCGCTGGTGGAATCGGAGGCCGAGGTGCCGCGGGCGATCGCCGATTCACTCGCCAGCGGTGGCCTCGGAATTCTGGATTACTACAAACTGCGAAACCTGCAGGCCGACACCGACATGCGGCGCACGATCGCCGGAAGCAATACCCCCGGCGCCACCGCTGCGCACCAGTAGCCAGTTTCCCCTTCACCCTGGCAAGCATGGTCCCCCGGGGCCTGCGGAGGTCGTTCCCCAATGATCATGTTCATCAGTGCGCCGGTTGTTCCGCTGCTGGCCGCCGGCTTCGACTGGCTGGAGGCGGTGCTGCCCTTTCTGTTTGTCGTGATTTGGATTATCTCCCAGATCATGGCGCTGGTTCGGCGGGTATCGGGTGGTGGGGCTGGTGGGGCGCCAGCGCCGCGCCCCGAAGTGATTCGCGAAGTTCCCCGTCCCCCGCGGCCGCTTCCTCCGGCGGTTCCCTCTGCCGCGGGCGACTCCCTGGAACGGCAGATCGAGGAATTCAAACGGGCCCGGCAGGGGCTGCCCGCTGCGGGCGGCCGCACCGAAGCCCCTCCGGCTCCCCGGCCCAACCGCTCCCCGCGGCCCGCCCCCGCGCCGCTCGCGCCGCCGCCGCAGCGGCGTCCCCCCGCTGCCTCATCCAGCCCCCGGCCCGCCAGATCGGCCGAGGCCCCCGCGCCCAAGCGCTCCCCGCTTACCGACACATCGCTCGCTCCCGGCGGCCTGGAGCGCCCCACGCCCCTGCCGCAGTTTGGCAAGCTCGATGCCCGCCAGACGGAAGTCGATCGCCATGTGAGCGATGCTTTTGCCCACGATCTTGGCCATCGCACGAGCGGTCTGGCCGACCATCATCTCGCCGGTGCCCGAGAGCCTGCTGCCGCTGCCGGGCCGGCGGCGGTGACGCAGGCAGATGAACTGGTGCGGATGCTCTCCAATCCGCAGGGGCTGCGGCAGTTGATCCTGCTAAGCGAGGTGCTCGATCGACCGCTTGACCGCTGGTGATTTTTTTGGGAAGGGATTCCATTTCATGGCACCAACGACTCTCCCCCGGCAGACTCCGCCGGCCCCGGCCAGCCCGGCGACCACCCGACTCGGCTGGATCGGCACCGGCGTGATGGGCCGATCGATGGTGGGGCATCTGCTCGAGGCGGGCTTTGCCATCACCCTCTTCACGCGCTCCCGCGCCAAGGCAGAGGATCTGCTCGCCCGCGGCGCCCGCTGGGCCGACTCCCCTGCCGCCGTCGCTCGGGCGAGCGATGTGGTCTTTGTGATGGTGGGCAATCCGGCCGATGTGCGCGACTGCGTGCTGGGACCGGAGGGGGTGCTCTCAGCGCTGCGATCTGGTGGGATTCTGGTCGACCACACCACCAGCGCTCCGGAACTTGCTCGGGAGATCGATGCGGCGGCCTGTGAGCGGAATGTATGGAGCCTCGATGCCCCCGTCTCCGGGGGCGACAAAGGCGCGCGGGAAGGCACGCTCACCGTGATGGTGGGCGGCGATGGAAAGGTGCTCGACTCGCTGGCGGCATGTATGGCGGCGGTGGCTGCCAATGTCGTCCCCTGCGGCGGCCCGGGGAATGGGCAGCAGACGAAGCTGGTCAATCAGATCACCGTCGCCTCGGGAATGATCGGTGTGTGCGAGGCCCTGCTCTATGCCCATGCTGCCGGACTCGATCTGGAGACCACGCTGCGAGCCATCACGCCCGGCGCTGCCGGGAGCTGGTCGCTTTCCAATCTCGCGCCGCGGATCGTACGGGGTGATTTTGCCCCGGGGTTTATGATCGAACACTTCGTGAAAGATATGCGGCTGGTATTGGAGGAGTGCCGCCGCATGCAGCTCTCCCTCCCCGGCCTCGCCCTGGCGGAATCGCTCTATGCCGGTCTGGCCGCGCAGGGATGGGGTCGCCTCGGCACGCAGGGACTGGTGCTGGCGCTGGCACAGCTGGCACATCACCCCTGGCCCAAGCCCCCGCCGGCGCAGCTTTCCTGAACTGCCCGAAACCCTGAAAAACTACTCTTAAGAGGGGGAGGTGGGGGCGGCCAAAGTGGCTCATCGACGCTGTTTTTTGCGCGCAAAATTCGCCCCTTGAGCGGGTCTGTCCGGTGGTCTACAAGACGTGTGGGGGTGCTGCCTGTGGCGGTGCCTCTGTCGCGCGTAGACGAGGACGCCCAAGCCTCGTCTACGCGCTTGTTTTGTGGCGTTTTTTACCCCGGCGGGTTTCCACGGATGGATGCACCAGCCACTTCTTTTTCGCTGCGCCTCCAGACGTTGTTTGGTGGGCTGTTGATCGTGTTGTGTGTGGCCGCACTGCCCGGCCGCGCAGCAGCGGACGAACCAGCCCCGATCGCCATTCCAGACGCTGTCGCTGCGCTCTCAGGTGAGTCTCCCTTCCCGGCCACCGTCGCTCTGGCGACCGAAGGAGTGCTGCTGCGGGCTGGCCCTGGCGACGACTACTATCCCACCGAACGGCTTGGGCAGAGACAGACGGTGGAGCTCTGGGCGATCGATCGATCAGGGTATTGCGCGGTGCGCCCGGTGGCTGGCAGCTACAGCTGGGTGCGGGCGGCGGATGTGGATGATCTCGCGGCGCTGGGCGACGCGGCCGGCGACGCGGCCGGGCGGCCGAGCAACCGCAGTGAGTTGGGTCAGTCTGGGCAGAGACGCAGCACCGGCGTCATCGTGGCCGATGGTGCCGTGGCGCGGGTGGGCTCTCAGCTCAACGATCTGCGGCATGTGGCGCAGGTGCGGCTGGAGGCGGGCGAACGCGTGCAGGTGATTGAAGAGGTGCGCATTCCGACCGGCCGGCATGCCGGACTATGGCTGCGAATCGATCCACCGGCAGGAGAATTTCGCTGGGTACATGCCCACGATCTGCTGCTGACGCCACCCCTCTCGGCGGCGCTGGCGGCGAGCGGCTTCACGCCTCAGCCGGCTCCGCTCGAGGCTGCCCCGGTCTCTCCGGGAGAAACGCTCGAAGCGATGCGTGCTGCCGGCGCGGCGATCGCGCTGGCAGTCAACAACGAACCGCTGCCGGCCTCCTCGGTAGCCCCACCGCAGGAGCTGGGGGTGGTGCCGAGCACGCGACGGATGCTCTCTGGCTGGCTGCCACTGGGAACTGGCGTGTTTGAAGCGGCCGCACCCGCCCCGCTGGCCGTGAGCGAACCGCCGGCGGTGGCCACCAACGACGAATTTGCCGACATCGATCTGGCGCTCTCGCTGGCTGTGGCCGGCCCGAGCGATACCTGGAACCTCCCTCAATTGCGCGAGCGGCTGCGGCTGGCTGCCGCCCGCACCAACACGCCGCAGAATCGGCTGCGGGCCGACGCTATCGATGCCCGACTGAGCCGGTTCGAGGCAATTGCGGCCCGGCAACAGGCCTTGGCCGCCGCCCCTCCGAGCGACTCCTCGCCGCTGCGGCTGGGGAGCATGTGGTCGAGCCTGGGCGGAGTCGGGAGCAGGCCGATCCGGCCGGGAGTGCTGCCGGGGGGCATGCCGGCCGATGGACAAAACACGTGGGCGCCGCCTGACCTGGGGGAAACCACCGGCCGCCTCGCCACGGTTGTCTCGCGCCGGCCCGATGCGCCGCGGTGGGCCTTGGTCGATGCCAACAACACGGTGCTGGTGTTTGTGACTCCGCAGCCGGGCGTCAATCTGGCACCACTGGTGGGCCAGCAGGTGTCGGTGCGCGGCTCGCGCGGCTACATGCCCGAATACAAGCGGCCCTATCTGGTCGCCTCCGAGGCCCGCGTGCGAATGGCGGCCACAGCGGCCCCTGCCGGCGAAACCCTGCGCTAATCTGGAGCCTGACGCGAGCGTGCGCGTCGCGCTCACCGCCGGCGGCGGGGTGCTTGTTCTTCCAGTTCATCCGCGGGCATCCAGCGGGCCGCCAGATCGGCCGGCAGACGGTCGGGAGCTGAAGTATCGGTCATGGGGCGGCGGGGTTGGCCGCCCGCCGCGTTTTGCCCGATGGCTGCCAGCGTGCGGCGGTCTTCGACGCTTATTTTGCTGAGCCGGCCGGTGAGCCGGTCGAAGCCGTGCGGGTTTTCCTCGGCGGCCTCCGACAACGACTGCATGAAGAGGCTGATCTCGTGCAGGTTGGCGGCCCCCGACCGCACGATGAGCGGCTGCAGAGTGCGGGTCACGATCTCCAGCCCCACTCCATCGGCGTCGAGAAAGGCATCGATCTGCATGGCGTGGCGTGGCCCGCCCTGATCGACTGAGACTGTGGGCCGATACCGCACCAGCAGGAGGCAGGTGCCCGTGAGAGCCTGGGGGGCGAACTGGCCGGAGTAGGAACCGTGGCCGTGGAACACCAGCGTGGTGCTGCCATTCTCAGAGTGCTGCTTGTGCATCAGGCGCAGCACCCCGACGGTGCCGTAACCATCGCTCATCCGCCATTGTTGCGGTCCGGTCGGATCGAGTGTCAGGAGGCTGATCCCCAAGACCCGCCAGATGTCGACAATCGCTTCCGGTTTCTCCAGCGCAAAGCGAAGCAGCGCCGGATCGCAGTCGAAGGTTGCCACCGGCAGACGGCGGTAGAGCGTGGTGGACCGCAGCACTTTCTCCGCCGCCCGGCGGTCGGCCTCATTCATGGTCGCCAGATGCAAACCGGCGATTGCTTCGCGGCGCGCCTCCCGGCTCGACGACCCACCGTCGCCCAGAAGGAGTTGTGAACGCGGGGATCGATCGGCGCCCTGTTCGGCAGCCTGGAGCCTTCCCAGCAACGCTCCCGCCACCAGCACCGCCATACAGGCGAGCTGTTGAACGCGCACACGCATGAATAATTCCCCCCGGAAAGTTCACCACACCGGTCCGCCCGACCGGCTGCCCGAGATGGTTTTTCGTCTTGCAACGGCTGTTCGGGCCAAGATTTCTACGGCGTCTTTTCAGGGCTTTTCCCAGTCAGCCACGCTTGCCGAACCAGCCAGAATCAGTGTTGGCTCAAACGCGCAGATTCCCTACCATCGTCTGCTTCGCCCAGCACAAGGAAGACTGCTGCCGCATGCGTCAGGATGACGAACTCAAGCCCTTCCCCGGGGCCGCTTGTGAAGATGGGTCGGCCCAACCGCCGGCTGAGTCGCCGCACGTTCCCACCGGCTGGCTGGGCAGGGGGCTGGTGGCCTGGACGCGAGTGTGTCTGCGGGCCAGTTGGCCGGTGTTGCTGGTGGCCCTGGCGACGGCAGTGGTATCGGGCTACTGGACGGCCCAGCACCTCGGTTACAAGGTCAACCGTACCGACCTGCTCGACCCCGGCAGCGAATACAACAAGCTCTGGACCGACTACATCGCCGAGTTTGGCGAGGAGGAAGATGCGGTCATCGTCGTGGAGGGACCCACGCGAGCGGCGGTGATCAAGGTGCTCGAGGAGGTGTCGGATGAGGTGGCCCGCGACGGGTCGCTGTTCCGTTCGGTGCTCCATGAGGTCGATCTCTCCAAGATCCGCGCCAAGGGCCTGCACTACCTTTCCACAACTGATCTCGCCGATATCGAGCGCTTCATCGCCCGCACCCAGCCGATCCTCGATGGCGGCTGGGCGCAGCTCAAGGTGGGCTCGATGGTGGGCGGCTTGGCCGGCCAGATGGTGCTGGGCGATCCACCGGGCACGCTCCCTTCCGATGAGCCCCCTGCCGCGGCCTTGGAGCGCTACAGCGAGAGCCTTGTGGCGGGTCTGGAACCGGCCGGCCGGGGTGCCGATGCCCGGGCTCCCGATTTCATGTCGCCCTGGCCGGGCATGCCCGAATCGCTTTCGACGCTCCGCGATCTGGCCAGCGAGCACCTGCTGGCCAAGGAGGGGAAGCTGGGATTCGTGCTTCTGCGGCTGGCCAAATCGAAGGAGGGTTTTGCCGGGGCCTCCGCCGCCACCGACGAACTCCGCCGCCTGATCGCTCTGGTGGCGGCCCGCCATCCGGCGGTGACCATCGGCCTGACCGGCCTGCCGATCATGGAAGATGACGAGATGCGGGCCAGCGCCCAGTCGATGGTGTGGGCCAGCGGCCTCTCAATGGCGGCAGTGATCGTGGTGATCATCGCTGGATTTGGCGGTGTGCGTCATGCCCTCATGGCCAATGGCGTGCTCGCCATCGGCATGGCCTGGGCCTTCGCCTGGGCCACCGCCAGCGTGGGCCATCTCAACATTCTCAGCGTGACATTCACCGTCACGATGATCGGCGTCGGCATCGACTACGGTACCTATTACGTCGGCCGGTATCTCGAGATGCGCCGCCGCGGATTCTCCTGTGAAAATGCCCTCCTTGATACGAGCGGGGCGGTGGGCCCGGGCATTCTCACCGGCGCCATCACCACGGCCGTGGCCTTCTTCTCCGCTGCTATGACCAGCTTCGTGGGCGTGGCGGAACTGGGCATGATTGCCGGCGGTGGCATCATGCTCTGCGCGGCCGCCGAACTCCTGGTGCTCCCGGCGGTAATCGCGATCGTCGATCGGGGCCGCTTCGGGAAAGGCATCCCCGTGCCGGTGCCTGTGCACACCTGGCTTGAGCCTCTGGTGCGCCGCCCGCGGTTTGTCGCCCTGGCCTCTCTGGCCGGCACGCTGGCAATCGTCTCCGGCCTGCACGATCTCAAATACGACCACAACCTGCTCAACATGCAGCCGGAGGGGCTGGAGAGTGTGGAGGTGGAGAAGAAGTTGCTGTCGGAATGCGATCAGAGCGTGTGGTATGCCCTCTCGATCGCCGATTCACGCGAGCAGCTTCTCGCCCGCAAGCAGCAATTGATGGATTTGCCGACGGTGGAGCGGGTGGATGAAATCGCCTCGCTGCTGCCGGTCGACGAGGATCTCAAGCGGCCGATCATCGAGCGGATCCGCGGCTATCTCTCCAAGCTGCCGGAGCGTCCTCCCGAGATCCCGATCGACCGCCTCGATTCACTTGGCGAAACGCTGGCGTGGGCCCAGACGGAGGCCTCCAAGCGGCCCGGCGCCCTGCGCACGGCCTGGCACCTGGAACGGGCCCGCGACACCCTGCGGACGATGGGCCCGGGCGACTGCTACCAGGCGCTGGCGACGTTCCAACAGCGTTCGGCGGGAGACCTCGTCAGCCGCCTCCACGCTCTGGAGAGTGTCGCCGATCCCGAAGCCCCCTCGCTCAACGATCTGCCTCCGAGCCTCGTGGAGCGGTTCGTGGGCAGTAGCGGCAAGCACCTGCTCAAGATCTACGGCCGCGGCGACATCTGGAACTTCGATTCCCTGGAACGTTTCGTCAAGGATGTGCGGAGTGTTGACGGCCGCGCCACCGGCCACCCGCTGCAGGCCTACGAGGCCTCTCTGGAGATGAAACGCAGCTACGAACAGTCGGCGCTCTATTCGCTGGTGGTGATCTTTGCCGTGCTCTGGCTCGACTTCCGTAATATCAAACATGCCCTGCTGGCAGCCCTTCCGCTGGCTCTGGGGATGGCGCAAACGCTCGGCCTGATGGGGGTGCTGGGGATCGATCTCAATCCGGCAAACCTCATCGGCATCCCGCTCATTCTCGGCATTGCGGTCGACTATGGAGTGCACATCGTCCACGATTCGCTGGAGCGGCCGGGCTCCTATTCGATCAGCCCCTCCACCGCCAATTCCGTGCTCGTCGATGCCCTCACCACGATCCTCGGTTTTGGCGCTCTCATGGTGGCCAGCCACCGCGGCTTGGAGAGCTTGGGGCGTTTGCTCACTCTCGGCGTGACGATGTGCACAATCACTTCCCTGATCTTCCTGCCGGCCGTGCTCGCCCTCCTCCACCGCTCGCCAGCGATCGAGTCCGAGCTGGAGCCCGTGTTGGAGCCTGAGCTGGAGCCGACCGCCTGACACTGGCGGCAGCAGGCTGCGGTGAAGCGGGCTTGTGCCGACGGCGTGGGGCTTGGTACTCACAAGTCTCTGCCGCCCGGCCATCCTTCACTCCCCCGCATGGTGCCCCATGAACGCCTTCTGTTGTGCCTCGCTCCGATCTGGCCTGTGTCTGCTGCTGCTGGCTCTGCTTGGTGCGGCGCCCGTGGGAGAAGTGTGTGCTGAGGAGCGGATTGTGAACGTGGCGATGGAGGATCAGTTTCGCAACCCCCGTGAAACTGCCGGGATGCGTGGGGATGTGGTGGTGCTGCTCTACGCCGATCGCCACGGGGCCGAGGAAGCCCACGATGTGGGGCGGAAACTGCATCTCCATTTTCATCCCACGGCCGAGCAGGTTTCCGCCACGGAATGGAATCGGCAACCGGTGATTGGCTTGGCCGACTGGCCGGCCGACATGCGCACGCCGAATGTCCATGCGGTGGCTGTGGCCTGTCTCCCCGAGATCCCCAAGCCGGTTCATCCGGTGGTGCGGGCACAGGTTCGCAAGGAATCGCCGCATGTCCCCGTGTGGCTCGATTTCGCCGGCACGATGCCGAAGACATTCGGCATGGTGAAGGGGGTGCCCAACATCCTCCTGATCGATACCGCCGGCCGCGTGCATAGCATGACCAACGGCAGCATCGATGATTCCAAGTTCAAGGAGATGATCGCCACGATCGATCAGCTCCGCCAGCAGGCCCGGCCCGCCATCCGCACCGCATCGAATCTCGAATTGGCCCGTTAGCGGTCCCGCGATCCCATCCGTTCCTTGAGCCGACGGCTGGCCGCTGTGAGGGTGTCGCGTTCTGCTGGGGTGAGGCTCGCTTCGCCGGAGCGGCTGATCTTCTCCAGGATCTGATC
>Ga0114967_10003066_pt1 | contig 13811 bp, 10 predicted proteins | sample M_130628_MF_Meta_FD_92639 | JGI IMG/M metagenome (GOLD analysis project Ga0114967, IMG submission 92639) | Freshwater microbial communities from Lake Montjoie, Canada to study carbon cycling - M_130628_MF_MetaG | ecosystem: Environmental > Aquatic > Freshwater > Lake | place: Lake Montjoie... | reverse complement strand
GTTCGCCTGGGCGTACGTGAGCTGGTCGGCGGTGCGGCTCTACGACTGGGCGGTGCAGCCGCTGCCCGCGGCCAACGAACTCGCGCCGCAGATCGCCCGGGCCGTCCCGCGCGACGGCGCCTACGCGTTCCCGGCGCTCGACATGGACGCCGTCCGCGCCATGCCCGATGCCGAGCGCGCGGCCGCCGTCACTGCATGGCGCCAGGAAAGCGAGCGCGGCCCGGTGGGGCTCCTCCTCGTGCGCGAGCACGGGCGCGACCCGATCAGTGCGCAGCGCTACCTGACCGCCTTCGGCTACATGGCCTTCAGCGCGTTCCTCATGAGTACGCTGATGGCGGGCATGCGCTGCCCGTCATGGGCAGGGCGCTGGGTGATCGGCATCGTGATCGCGCTCTTCGCCGCCATGGCCGCCAATGGGCCGGGGCTCGCGTGGTTCCAGCTCCCCGCGCGCTGGGTGTATGCCGGCATCGCCGACACGTTCCTGACATGGACCGTGGCCACGGCGGTGATCGCGGCGGTGGTCAGGCCGAAGCAGTCCTGACGCGCGCCGCCCGCCTCACATCCGCCCCTTCAGGAGCGCCATCGAGCGTGCGCGTTCCGCGGGATCGTTGCCGTCCCGGTTCCCCAGCGGGCGCACGATCCGTGACGGGATGTCGCCCGTGATGATGCGCGAGCCCTTGGTGAACGAGACGTACGCGAACGCCCACGAGAGGAACACCAGCACGCGGTTGTGGAAGCCCACTAGGAGCACCAGGTGGATCAGGAGCCATGCGAGCCACGCGGGAAGTCCGCTGAAGCGCAGCTTGCCGACCTCGGCCACCGCCTTCGCGCGGCCGATGGTGGCCATCGAACCCTTGTCGTGGTACCGGAACGCCTCGCGGGGCGGGGCGGCGCCCGGCGATGACGCCTCGCGCGCGATGATTCCCGCGACGAACGTGCCCATCTGCATCGCGGCCGGCGCCACGCCCGGCACCGGCTGCCCGGTCTTCGCGCAGCGGATCGAGGCCATGTCGCCGATCACGAACACGTTCGGGAATCCCTTCACCGAGCAGTCGGGCTCCACCACCACGCGACCGCTGCGGTCGAGCTCCGCGCCGAGCGCCCGCCCGAGCGGGTTGGCGCCCACGCCGGCCGACCACACCACGGTGTCCGCCATGATCCGCTCGCCCGAGACATCCACGCCGCCGTCGAACACGTCGGTGACGCGCGCACCGACCCGCACCTCGACGCCGATGCGCTCGAGGGCCTCGCGCGCGGCGCGCGATGACTCCGGGGTGAACGAGGGCAGCAGGCGTTCGCCGGCCTCGACCAGGATGACGCGTGCGCCGGCGGCGTCGAAGCGCCGGTAGTCGCGCGCAATGGAGTCCACGCCCAGTTCCTTGATGGCGCCCGCAAGCTCCACGCCGGTGGGGCCGGCGCCCACCACGACGAACGTCAGGTGCGCGCGCATGGCGGCGGGATCGGTCTCGCCCTCGGCATCCTCGAAGGCGCGCAGGATCCGGTCGCGGATCAGCGTGGCATCCTCGAGCGTCTTCATGCCGGGAGCGAACTGCGCCCATTCATCATGCCCGAAGTACGACGAACCCGCGCCGGCCGCCAGCACCAGGTAGTCGAACGGTGCCACGTTGCCGTCGGTGAGCCGCAGCGACTTGGCGGCGCAGTCGATGCTCGCCACCTCCGCATTGAAGACGTGCACGTTCGCCTGGTTGCGGAAGATGCGCCGGATGGGGAACGCGATGTTCGACGCAGAGAGCACCGAGGTGGCCACCTGGTAGAGAAGCGGCTGGAACAGGTGATGGTTCTGCCGGTCCACCACCACCACGCGCACCGGGGCCTTCGCAAGCGCCTGTGCCGCCGCGATGCCGCCGAAGCCGCCGCCGACGATCATCACGACGGGTTCATGCTGTGGTGCCATCGGCGCATCGTAAGGAGGCGCAGTCGACTGCGCGAGGGAATCGATGCTTACGGTTCCGAGACCGCGATGCCGGTGGGCGAACCGCTGCTCGCACTGGTCGGAAGCTGGATCGACTGCACCAGCTGAAGCCCGCCGTCGGCGTTCGATCCGATGATCCGCAGCACGTCGATCTGCGGCGTCGGATTCGCTCCGCCGGCCGGGTCGAAGGCGCGCAGTTGGTACAGGAACTTCCCGCGCGGATCCACCGCGATGTCAAGCGCGCCCGGGCTGTCGGAGGTCGGCGTGTAGTTGCTCACCGCCGCAAGACGGCCGTTCGACTTCACGGAGTACAGCGAGAGCGATGCGGGCTGGAAATTCGAGGTCCAGAGCCGCTTGCCGTTGGGCGTGGTGGCGGCCCAGCAGGGATCCACGTCGTCCACCGCGGTGATGTCGGTGACGATGGCCGGAATGGACGTGCCCGTGGCCCGGATCGAGATCACGCCGGGGGCCGTGCCATCGGCAAGCGCGGCAAAGGCCACGAACGGTTGGCGCGGGTGCTTGGCTCCGCCGACGGGGCCATTGATGCCCGTGAGCCGACGCTGTGCGGTCAGTCCGCCGTCGGCGCCGACCGTGAACGTGTCGATGGCGTTGGCGCCGTTCTGGAGCACCACCAGGCGCACGCCATTCTGCGTGAAGAAGATGTCGGTGGGAACGTCGGCGGCTTCGAACTCGACCGCCGAGACATCGAGTTCCACGGGGTCTTCCTCGGTGTCGATGCTGAAGCCGACGCACCTGGCTGGCGCCACGCCCGGCTGGCCCTGATTCAGGACGTAGAGCGTCTTCCTGAATATCGCGATGCTGACGGGCCGCACGCCGAGCGACGGCACGGTGGTGACGAGCTCCAGGCCGCTGTTGTTCCGGATGCGGAAGACGGAGAATTCGTTGCTCCCGGCGTTCGTCACGAAGACATGTGTCTGCGTGCACACCACCGCATGCGACTGCGCGCCGTTGATCGCCGTGAGGCCGTAGCCGCCGGTGTCGAAGCTGCCGACGCTCGTGAGCAACCCCGTCTTGGTGTTTCGCTTGAACGCCTCCACGGTGTTCGGTCCGTTGGGGTTCGTGGAGACGTAGACACCATTGCCCGATCCGGCGGCCGCCGTCAGGGCAGGGCCGAGGAGTGCCGCCATGGCGATGATGCGTGCCAGCCGGCGAACGAAGGTGGTGGCGGTGGCGCGCATGGGTAAAGGGTGTCATCGGCCTTCCGCGAATCAAGGCTGCAGAGCGGGCTTTCCGGCCTACGGGCCGAATGCGTCCGGGAATCGGTGCGTGCGGGCTGCAGGCTGATTTATCATTCCCGGGCTCATGACTGGACCCGATCGCCAGACCCTCGACACCCTCGCACGCACCGCCGGCGACGCGCTTGCCGCGCTCAAGACGCTGCAGCGGGCGGACGGCCACTGGTGCGCAGAACTGGAAGGAGACTCGATCCTCCAGAGCGAATACCTCCTCATGAAGTGGATCCTGGGCCAGGAGCGCTCGCCCATGGCGGACGGTCGCGATGGCCCGGCCACGCTCGACAAGATCGTGAAGTACCTGCGCTCGCAGCAGCGCGCCGACGGCGGCTGGGGCCAGTACCCGGGCAGCGCCATCGACCTGAGCGCCACGGTGAAGGCGTACTTCTGCCTGAAGCTCCACGGCGACTCGCCGGACGCGCCGCACATGAACCGCGCGCGCGCGGTGATCCGCGCGATGGGCGGCGCGGAGAAGTGCAACAGCTTCAGCAACTTCTACCTGGCGGCCTTGGGGCAGATCAGCTGGAACGCGGTGCCCGCCATCCCGCCGGAAGTGGTGTGGCTCCCCAAGTGGTTCTACTTCCACATGGACCGCATGAGCGCGTGGAGCCGGACCATGATCCTGCCGCTCGCCATCGTGGCCACGCTGCAGCCGACGCGCAAGCTCGGCAGCGAGCAGGGAATCGACGAACTCTTCCTCTCCGAGCACGACCGGCATCGCCTCAAGATGCGTGCCGAGGTACCCGCCTTCTGGCGCGGCTTCTTCAAGGTGGTCGACAGCGCGCTGAAGACGGGTGGCCGCATCGTGGGCACCAAGCCCCGCATGCATGCCGTGCGCGCCGCGTATGACTGGATCCTGGCGCGCGCCTCGCAGGATGCGCCCGCGCCCACCGAGGGTCTCGGCGCCATCTTCCCGCCGATGGTCTACATCCAGGTCGTGTTCCACGCGCTGGGGGTGAAGCGCGCCGATCCGCTGGTGCAGCGCGCAGAGAAGGACCTGGACGCGTTCTTCATCGAGGAGGACGACGCCAAGCTCGGGCCGTGCATCCACATCCAGCCGTGCTTCAGCCCGGTGTGGGACACGGGCATCGCCGCGTATGCGCTCACCGACTGCGGACTCACCGCGGAGATCGACCCCGACCTCGAGCGCGCCACGCAGTGGCTTCGGCAGAAGGAAGTGCGCTGGACCGGTGACTGGATCGCGAACGTCCGTCCCGGCACGCGGCCCGGCGGATGGTTCTTCGAGTACCAGAACGCGTGGTACCCGGATGTCGACGACACCGTGATGGTGGCCATGGCGCTCAAGCGCGCGGGCGGCCCGGAGAACGACGCGGCGGCGCGCCGCGGCATCGAGTGGGTGTTCTCCATGCAGTGCGAGAACGGCGGTTGGGCCGCGTTCGACCGCACCAGCAACCACCAGGTCTACGAGTACGTCCCGTTCGCCGACCACAACGCGATGCAGGACCCGGCGTGCCACGACATCACCGGCCGCACGCTCGAAAGCATGAGCTGGCTCGGCTACCGCGTGGACAACCCGACCATCGCCAAGGCCGTCGAGTTCATCAAGGGCTTCCAGGAGCCCGAGGGCTGCTTCTGGGGTCGCTGGGGCGTCAACTACATCTACGGCACGTGGCAGGCGGTGATCGGCCCGATCCGCTGCGGCGTGCCGCGCACGGAACCGTGGATCCAGCGCGCGGGCGCGTGGATCAAGAGCGTGCAGAAGCCGGACGGCAGCTTCGGCGAGACCGCCAACAGCTACGAGGACCGTTCGCTCATGGGTACGGGCCCCAGCACCGCCAGCCAGACCGCGTGGGCGGCGATGGTGCTGCAGGAGGTCTATGGCCCGGACGACCCGGACCTCTGGCGCGCGCTTTCCTGGCTTGCCCAGACGCAGCTGCGCGCGGCGGATGCCATGGAGCCGAGCTTGAACCCCGACGGCGATCCGCCCGGCAGCTGGGTGGAGACCGAGTTCACCGGCACCGGCTTCCCGAAGGTCTTCTACCTGCGCTACCACATGTACCGGCTCTACTTCCCGCTCATGGCCATCGGCCGTGCGCTGGCGGCGAAGGGGATCCGTGTGCAGGAGTCGGCCGTCGCGGGCGCAATGCGCGCGGGAAGCGGCACGCCGGCCTACGCGCGCTGACGGAAAGTGTGTCCGGGGTATCCCCGCACCTCTTTCAGAAGTCGGCCAGCGCGCTGAAGTCCATCGATGCGCCCGTGGCCGGGTGCGTGAATCCCAGTCGCTCCGCGTGCAGGCAGAGGCGCGGGGACATGGCCTTCACTTCCGGCGGCGCGTACAGGTCATCGCCGAGGATCGGATGCCCGATCGCCAGGAGATGCACGCGCAGCTGATGGCTGCGGCCGGTGACCGGCATGAGCCCGAAGCGCGTGCGCGTGGGTGATTCGAGGCGCTCGCGCACCTCCCAGCCGGTGATGCTCGGACGGCCGTGCGCAAAGTCGACGATCTGGAGCGGGGTGTTCACCAGGTCCTTGCGGATCGGCAGGTCGATCTCGCCCGCATCCTTCGGTGGATGCCCGGCCGCCAGCGCCACGTAGGTCTTGCGCGTCTCGCGCCGCTCGAACTGCATGCTGAGCGCGCGGTGCGTGTCCGCGTCGAGCGCCACCACCAGCACGCCGCTGGTGTCGCGGTCCAGCCGATGCACCACGCGCGCGCCGCGCCAGCGCTGCTGCAGGCGTGAGATCAGGCAGTCCGCCTTCTCCGGCCCGATGCCCGGCACCGTGAGCACGCCGCAGTCCTTGCTGACCACCAGCAGGTGCGCGTCCTCGTGGATGACCGTGTAGCCGGGGGAGGGCATGCGCGGAACATACGCGGGGGGCATATCCGGGGTGCGCGCAGGGCGCGCGCCATGGGCCGGCGCGGCGGGGCGGCCTACACTCTCCGGATGCACGGATTCCGACTGATCCTCGCGCCGATCGCCATGTTCGCCCTCGCCGCCTGCGCTCCGCAGAAGACGGCCGATGCGCCTGCCACGGCATCGACCGCGCCCGCGGCCGCGCCCGCAACCTTCAAGCCCACCGACTTCCGCACCACCGAAGCCCCGGTCCTCACCCACCACGTCCAGCTCACCTTCCCCGACCGCTTCGTGAAGGCCGGCGAGAACTACTTCAGCCCCGACGACAGCAAGATCGTCTTCCAGGCCATCGAGAAGCCCACCGACGGCAGCGCGCCCAGCGAGTTCTATTCCATGTACGTGGCCGACGTGGTCCGCCAGGGCGGCATGATCACGGGCATCGCGAACATCAAGCGCATCAGCCCCGAGGGCAGCGCGAACACCTGCGGCTGGTTCCACCCCAAGCACCCGGAGATCGTCATCTTCGGAAGCACCGTGGTTCCGCCCTCCAACCGCGAGACCCCCGGCTACCAACGCGGCACCGGCAAGTACCGCTGGCAGTTCCCGCCCGAGATGCGCGTGGTGCAGTGCGACCTCCGCACCGCCGACGGCACCGCGAAGTCGCTCACGACGCTCGTGGGCGACGGCAACGGCTACGCCGCCGAGTGCAGCCTCAGCCCCGACGGCCGCACGCTCCTCTACACCGAGGTGGACCCCAAGACGCAGGGCGATCTCTGGGTGCTGGACATGCCCACCGGCGAGCGGAAGAAGATCGTCGACGCGCCCGGCTACGACGGCGGCCCGTTCTTCACGCCGGACGGCACCGGCATCATCTACCGCAGCGACCGCAACAACGACAGCCTCCTCCAGATCTACGCGGCCGAGCTCGTCCGCGACGGGTCCGGCAAGGTCACCGGCATCGCGAACGAGCGCCCGCTCACCAAGAACGAGCACGTGAACTGGTGCCCGTACTACCACCCGGACGGCCGGCACTTCGTCTACGGCTCGAGCGAGATGGGCCATTCCAACTACGAGGTGATGATGCGCGACGCGCAGCATCCCGAGAAGTCCGTCCGCATCACCGACTGCAACGGCGCCGACGTCCTGCCGGTCTTCAGCCACGACGGCACGTGGATGCTCTGGACCGCGCAGCGCGGCACCGACGATTCGGGCAACGGCAAGCCGTCGAGCCAGGTGTGGGTGGCGCAGTTCAGCCTGCCGGGAGCGGATTCGCGGTAACGCCATGCGCACCTTCCACGACCGTCGCCTCCTGATCCCGTTCCGCAGCGCGCTGCTGCCGCAGATCTTCACGGATGTGCTGGTGGTGGGCACGGGCGTGGCGGGGCTGCGGACGGCCATCGAGGCTGCGCGGCACGGGGACGTGATCGTCCTGGCCAAGGAAGCCGTGGACCTCTCGAACACCAGCTGGGCGCAGGGCGGCATCGCCGCGGTGCTCTCCGGCGAGGACACCGTGGACAGCCACGTGACCGACACGCTGGACGCCGGCGCCGGCCTCTGCGATGCCGCGGCGGTGCGCGCGCTGGTCGCGGAAGGCCCGCGCGAGATCGCGCAGCTCCTCGAGTGGGGCATGCGGCTCGACCGCGCGGCGGACGGTTCGCCGGCGCTCGCCCTCGAGGGCGGGCACCGGCACGCGCGCATCGTGCATTCCGACGGCGACGCCACGGGGCACGAGCTTGCTCGCTGCCTGATCGAGCGCACCCGTGCCACGCGCGGCGTGCGGGTCTTCGATCGATGCTTCGCCGTGGACCTCCTGCGCGCCTCCGACGGCTCGGGTCGCGTGACCGGTGCGCTCACGTGGCACCCGCGCCACGGCCTGCAGATCATCTGGGCCCGCGCCACCGTGCTGGCGTCCGGCGGGGCGGGGCAGGTCTACCGAGAGACCACCAACCCCAAGGTCGCCACCGGCGACGGCCTGGCCATGGCGTGGCGCGCGGGCGCGGAGCTCACCGACCTCGAGTTCTTCCAGTTCCACCCCACCGCGCTCTACGTGGCCGGCGCCGGCCGCATGCTCATCAGCGAGGCCGTCCGCGGCGAGGGCGCGCACCTCGTCGACCAGCGCGGCGAGCGCTTCATGCAGGGCCTCCACCCGATGGCCGAGCTCGCGCCGCGCGACATCGTGAGCAAGTCCATTGTCCGGCACCTGGCCGGCTCCGGCGGCAGCCACGTCTTCCTCGATTGCCGCCACTTCGCGCCGGGGCGCTTCGTGGAACGCTTCCCGGGCCTCGCGCGCATGCTGGCGGGCTTCGACATCGACCCCGCGCGCGACCGCATCCCCGTGACGCCCGCGGCGCACTACATGATCGGCGGCGTGCACACCGATGTCGACGGCCGCACCAGCGTGCCCGGCCTCTACGCCTGCGGCGAGGTGGCATCCAACGGCGTGCACGGCGCCAACCGCCTGGCGTCGAACAGCCTGCTCGAGGGGCTCGTCTTCGGTCGCCGCGTGGCGGAGTCGATCGTGCGCGATGCGCTCCCCGAAGTGCTCCCGCGCCAGCTTGTGAGCGAGGTGAAGACCAGTGCCCACGGCGAGCTCGACCTGGCGGACATCCGTTCCAGCCTGCGAAGCGCCATGTGGCGGAACGTGGGCATCGAGCGCAGCGGCGCCAACCTGCCCGACGTCCTGCGGATGTTCGAGTTCTGGGGCCGCTACGGCCTCGACGAGGTGTTCGATTCCCCCGAGGGCTGGGAGGTGCAGAACCTCCTCACCGTGGGCGTCCTGATGACGCGCGCCGCGCTCGCCCGCAACGAGAGCCGCGGCACGCACCAGCGCACCGATGCACCGGCGACGGATCCGGCGCAGGCGCACCATCTCTCCTGGGCGATCGACCGCATGGAGCCGGCGGCGCTGCCCATCGGCGCGGCCGCGGGAGTTTCGCCGTGAACGCGTGGCGCGCATTGGTGGTGCGTGCGGTCTCGTTGACGGGCGCATCGCGCGCATCGCGTTCGTTCCATTCCGCGCTCGCGCTCCCTGTGGCGCTCGCGCTTTCCGCCTGCGCGAGCGAGCGCGTCGAGTACTGCTACCGCCCCGACTTCGCCGTCCAGGCCGATGCGCCCAAGGACTTCGTTCGCCCTGACGGCACGCGGGTGATCTTCGTCAGCGAGCCGCTTGCCGCCGACCGCGAGCACAACAAGGAGCAGCAGGTCGCGAAGCCGAAGCTCGGCCCGGACGGCAAGCCGATCATCCCCAAGATGTTCGAGCCGCGCGAGACGCTCGACGACGGCACGGTGATCCTCCGCAACATCATGCCGGACCACGTGGTGGGCAACACCATGACCTGCATGCGCAACGAGGAATACAAGCTCATGTGGGACCAGCTCATTGCGCCGGAGACCCGCACGCAGTGGGACGTCGCGGGCGGCTACCCGGCGTTCGAGAAGTGGTGCAGGGACAACCGCAAGTCCACCATGGAGCTCCTCAACCGCATGCGCTTCAACGCGGTGGGGTCGGACGTCTCCATGAAGCAGGTCCGCCCGGGCCTGATGCGCGCGACGCTCTCGCCGCACCTCTGGGAGCAGTTCAAGCTGCGCGTGATCGAGTTCGAACAGACGCCGGACGGGATGAAGCTGCTGTCCATCCGTCCGGCGCCGTAAGAATTACGTTTCCACCATCATCGACACCGCATTGCCGCCGCCGAGGCAGAGGCTGCAGATGCCGCGCTTGCCGCCCGTGCGGTGCAGCTGGTGCACCAGCGTGACCAGCACGCGTGCGCCGCTCGCGCCGATCGGGTGGCCGAGGGCCACGCCGCCGCCGCAGATGTTGAGCTTGTCCAGCGGGATGCCGAGCGGCTTCGTGTCCGCAAGCACCTGCGCCGCGAACGCCTCGTTCACCTCGAAGAGGTCGATGTCGGAGACCTTCTTGCCGGTCTTCGCCAGGAGCTGCTCCATGCCGATCTTGGGCGCAATGAAGAGGTCCTTGGGCTCGACGCCCGCGGTGCCGTAGCCCACGATCCGCGCCAGGACCTTCAGTCCGAGGGCCTTCGCCTTCTCCTCGCTCATCACGATCAGGGCGGCCGCGCCGTCGGAGATCTGGCTCGCGTTGCCGGCGGTCACCGAGCCGTCCTTCGAGAACGCCGGGCGCAGCTTCGCCAGGCCCTCGACGGTGCTGTCGGCGCGGAAGCCCTCGTCGACGTCCAGGCCGGTCTTCCCCATGCACTGCTCGGGGCTGAGCGGCACGATCTCCGCCTTCAGCCAGCCGTTCTTCACGGCCTCGGCCGCGCGGCGGTGGCTCTCGACGCTGAAGGCGTCCTGCTCGGCGCGGGTGACGCCGTAGGTGGCCGCGGTGTGCTCGGCGGCGTTCCCCATCGGCCACTGCTCGAAGGCGCAGGTGAGGCCGTCGAACTGCATGTGGTCGATGAGCTTGCCTTCGCCGTACTTGATGCCGCCGCGCACCTGCGCCAGGTGCGGCGCCAGGTCCATGTTCTCCATGCCGCCGGCCACCACGCAGTGCGCGTCGCCGAGGCGGATCATGTTGGCGGCCTGCATCACGGCCTCGAGGCCGGAGCCGCAGACCTTGTTCACGGTCACCGCGTTCACGGTGTGGGCGATGCCCGCCTTCAGCGCCGCCTGGCGCGCGGGGTTCTGCCCCAGGCCCGCCTGCAGGACGTTGCCCATGAAGCAGGCCTCGACGACCTCCTTGGTGCCCGGCGCGTCTTCCAGGCAGGCCTTGATGGCGAAGCTCCCGAGCACCGGCGCCGGCACGCGGGCGAGCGAGCCGAAGAACTTGCCGATGGGGGTGCGGCGGGCGGCAACGATGACGGGGGTGTGCTGGCTGCTCTGGCTTGTCATGGGGCAGGAATGATAGCCTTCGCCCCATGCCTGAATCCGCACCGAAGCAGGCCCCGCGGGGCGTGGTCACCGACAACCTGGTCTCCCTCCAGAGCTTCATCCTGGAGGAGGAGGCGCGTTATCCGAGCGCCACCGGCGAGTTCAGCTGGATCATCAGCGCCATCAGCCTGGCGGCCAAGATCATCGCCCACAAGGTGCGCCACGTGCGCCTGCAGAACGTGCTGGGCGAGGACGGCATCACCAACGTGCAGGGCGAGAGCCAGCTGCACATGGACGTGATCGCCAACGAGGTGATCATGCGCGTCCTCGGCGGCCGCAAGTCGATCGCGGTGCTCGGCAGCGAGGAGGACGAGGAGCCCACCATCCTGCGCCGCGGCCACGAGGGCGGCAAGTACTGCGTGCTCTTCGACCCGCTCGATGGATCCAGCAACCTCGACACCGCGGTGGGCGTGGGCACCATCTTCACCATCCTGCGCAACGATCCGACGATCCACGGCGCGGTCGAGACCGTCTGCCAGCCCGGCCACCAGCAGGTGGCGGCGGGCTACGTGCTGTACGGGTCGAGCACCGTGTTCGTGATCACCACCGGCCACGGCGTCCACATGTTCGAGCTCGACGCCGCGGTCGGCAGCTTCATGCTGGTGAAGCGCGACCTGCAGATGCCGCCGAAGAAGAAGATCTACTCGGTCAACGAGGCCAACACCGATGGCTTCCCGCAGGGCTTCCAGGACTACCTGAAGTGGGCGCACACCGAGGGCTACTCCAGCCGCTACATCGGCAGCATGGTGGCCGACATCCACCGCACGCTCGTGAACGGCGGCGTGTTCCTCTATCCGCCCACGAAGAAGCACCCGAACGGCAAGCTGCGCCTCCTGTACGAGGCGAACCCGATGAGCTTCCTGGTGGAGCAGGCGGGGGGCACGAGCATCACCGCCGGCGGCGGCCGCACGATGGATATCCAGCCGCACGAGCTGCACGAGCGCGTGGCGCTGGTGCTCGGTAGCCGCGACGAGGTGGCGGCGGTGGCGCGCTTTGTGAAGTAGGGGCGGGGCCGCCGCTCTCCCGACTTTCCGCGCGGCCGTGACCATGTGCCTCTCGATGGCCTGGTTCCCCGAGGAAGGGGGAGTGAGTGCGCGAGCACGCGGAATACACTCATGATCATGGGATTCCGCCTACGCATCGTCGCGGCTGCGTCGCTCCTCTGCGCCGCGGCGATTCCAGTGTTGATGACCGGCTGTGCCACGGCGCGTGATTCGCGCGCCGTAGCGCGGTCGTCTTCTGCAAGGCTCGATTCGTGGCGCGAGGGCGCCACGCGCACCGCGATCGAGTCGTTTGTCGCGCGCACGACGGATCCGTCGAGCCCGGACTTCGTGCCCGAGGCCGAGCGCATCGCCGTTTTCGACAACGACGGCGCACTGTGGGCCGAGCAGCCGATGTATGTGCAGCTCGCCTTCATCGTCGACCGCGTGAAGGCCTTGCGGGCCGCGCATCCCGAATGGGAGTCGACCGAGCCGTTCGCGTCGCTCCTCAAGGGCGACGCGAAGGCGGTCGCCGCGCAGGGCCAGCACGCGCTCGTCGCGCTCGTTGCCGCGACGCACGGCGGCATGACCGACGAGGAGTTCCGCGCCACGGTGCGCGCGTGGCTTGCGACCGCGCGCCATCCGACGACCGGGCTCCGCTACGACGAGATGGTGTACCGGCCGATGGTCGAGGTGCTCGCGTATCTGCGCGCACGCGGCTACCGAACCTTCATCGTGTCGGGCGGCGGCGTCGACTTCGTGCGCGCGTTCGCGAGCGAGGCCTACGGCATTCCGGGTGACCAGGTGATCGGCAGCACCGCGAAGTACCGCTACGAAGTGCGCGACGGCGTGGCGACGGTCGTCAAGACCGGCGAGATCGACTTCGTCGATGATGGCGCGGGCAAGCCCGTCGGCATCGCGTCGCGCATCGGCATGCGCCCGCGCATCGCGTTCGGCAACTCCGACGGCGACTTCGAGATGCTCGCGTGGACGACCGCCGGGCAGGGCGCCCGGCTTGGCGTGCTGATCCATCACACCGATGCCGCGCGCGAGTGGGCATACGACCGCTCGTCGCACATCGGGAAGCTGTCACGCGGCCTCGACGAGGCTCCTGCGCGCGGCTGGGTCGTTGTCGACATGGCGCGCGATTGGGCGGAGATCTTCGCGAAGGTGCAGTGAAGTCATCGACTCCGACGACCTCCGCCGCTCACTCGAACTTCCCGCGATTCACGATCGCGAAGTCGTACAGCCCGCCGAGCTCCTTCGCGTCGAGCTTCTCGATCGCGTTGAGCTTCGCCACGAGCGGCTTCGGGTCTTCCATGGCCAGCGCGCCGAGGCGCTCGAACTTGTTGGCCAGGATGCCCTTCAGGTCCGCGGTGGTGTTGCGCGCGTGGCCGCTCGGGTACATCACGAAGCCGCTGTCGAGGCTGCGGCCGTCGGTGGTGGTGATCACCACGCTGGTGGGGATGCCGTCCGGGTAGTTGCGGTCGTACTCGGGGCCGCCGTGCTCGAACGCCATCTTCTCCATGAAGGCGCGCGTGGTCTTGTTGGCGATGGCCGCCGGGTCGTAGTCGTACGGCGCCAGGAACAGCGTCTTCCACATGGCGTCGTTGCCGTCGGCGATCCTGCCGGTCTTCATCTCGGCGGCCTTCTCGACGGCCTTCCGCAGGAGCGTGCCCACGATGTACACCATCGAGTGGTCCGCGCTCTGGCGCGTCTTGGGGTCGCGCTTGGCGGGGTCGCCGATGATGCCGAACGCGGGCTCGTAGGCGACGATCTTGATGCCCTTGATGAGCGCCGGGTTCTCCAGGATCTCCGGGTGCTTGCGCATCAGGTCGATCATGCCCTGGAGCGCGCCCGCGGACTGGTGCTCGTAGAGGCCGAGCTTGAAGTGCATGCCCATCACGGCGAAGTCGTCGCCCGAGGTGGAGAGCACCAGCGGGAACGG
>Ga0114967_10003062_pt1 | contig 13819 bp, 10 predicted proteins | sample M_130628_MF_Meta_FD_92639 | JGI IMG/M metagenome (GOLD analysis project Ga0114967, IMG submission 92639) | Freshwater microbial communities from Lake Montjoie, Canada to study carbon cycling - M_130628_MF_MetaG | ecosystem: Environmental > Aquatic > Freshwater > Lake | place: Lake Montjoie... | reverse complement strand
GCATGCCGCCGAAGTAGCCTTTCCCATCTCAAAATAAACCTAGAGGCAAAATCTCGGAGCGCTATCGCTCACTCTCGATCCCCCTCGAGTCGCAGCAAAGCCGTCTGTAGTGCCTCCACTGTCGCGGCCTCTGGCGCCGACCACATTCCGCGTTGGGCCGCCTCAAGAAGTCGCGCCGCAGCCTCTCTCATCGCATCCGGATTGTTCTCTACAAAAAACGCTTCTTGCTGCAAAACAACTTTTTGTGCCACAGCTTCAAAATGGTGATCCCTCACAAGTCCCGTCGTAGCACTGTACCCGAACAGATAATCCACGGTGGCGGCCAGTTCGAAGGCTCCCTTGTAACCGTGCTTGCGCATCGCCTCTATCCAGCGCGGATTTAAAGCGCGACTGTGCAACACTCTGACCAGTTCCTCTCCCAGCGTACGCATGCGCGGAAGCTCAGGGTCGCTCGAATCGCCATGGTAATTTGCCGGAACACGGCCCCGCAAATGTTCCACCGCCGCCTGAAGCCCTCCCTGGAATTGAAAGTAATCATCAGAGTCTAAAATATCGTGCTCCCGGTTATCTTGGTTTTGCGCAATGGCTTCGACCTGACGTAACCGCTCCTTTAGAGCCTCGGGCTCCGAAGTTAAGGCACCGTCAGCACCCACAGCATGATCACCCCAGCGCACAAATACGTCTGCAAGATCTCCTTTGCTTTCCCAATTACCGGCGTCAAGAAGCGGCAGAATTCCAGCTCCATAACACCCCGGTCCAGAGGTAAACACACGCAGTCCGGAAGTCCTCTCTGCCACCGTTTTCGAAAGACCACTTTCCACCAGCATAGCGCGCTCTCTCAACCACGCCGCCCTGATCGGGTTGAGGGACTCGGGCTCATCGAGTAACGCAAGGCGCTTGGGAATAGCCGCTAAAAGCCGCACTGTATCTCCAAATGCGTCTCGAAAAAGACCAGAAACGCGCATTGTCACATCCACTCGGGGTCGCCCCAAAAGGCTTGCGGGCAATATCTTGAAATCAATCACCCGCCCCGACCCTTCCTCCCAAACCGGCTCGCAACCCCAAAGCCAAATTGCCTGAGCCAGGTCGTCTCCACCGGTTCGCATGTTTGAAGTTCCCCAAACAACGAGAGCCAATGTCTTTAACGGCTCACCGTGATCCTGAAAATAGCGCTTCAGCAAAGACTCCCCCAACAAACGCCCGCATCGCCACGCGGTTGGAGTGGGCACCACACGAGGATCCAGCGCATAAAAATTTCGGCCCGTTGGCAGCACATCAATACGCCCTCGAGTCGGAGCACCCGCCGGTCCCGGCGGAACAAACCGCCCCGCGAGTCCCGACAAAAGACGGCTCATCTCTTCATCAGTGCGTTCTAAAAGAGGAAGGAGAGTGTGTATCGCAAATTTTCTCAATTCCTTTAAGGCAACAGACTCCGACACATCTTCACCCGTCTCAAACAAACTTTCGACCCAGCTCCGAGCACGGAATTGCAACTCGTCACGCTCGGTGGCCCCCATCGTTTCGAAAACAATCGGAGTCCCTGCGAGCGCCTCTAGCAGCCCTAACCTCCCGCCACTGGGAAGTCGCAACAAACTTACCACGAAATCCACAGCAGCAGCTCCAGAAGGCGCGCTCCCAAAAATGTGTAATCCTGAACGAATCTGCGATTCCTTGAGTTCACAAAGAAAGTTAGCCGCCCCTGAAATTGAACGCCCAGCCTCAGGAATATCCGCACGCCAAGGCGCTGCCTCCAGAAGCGCGTTGATCTCTAACTCCAGCTCCTCCGCACGTCTCGGATAAAGAGTTGCCGCCTGAGAATGCTCTTCTAAAAGCCGTTCCAACTGTTCCATTTGCCCATACAAACCCGCCCTAGTGAGCGGCGGCGTCAGATGATCTACGATTACCGCCCCAGTGCGCCGCTTAGCCTGCGTTCCCTCGCCGGGATTGTTCACAATGAACGGATACAGATGCGGCATCGGCCCCAAACAAAGCCGAGGATAATCATCTGGGCCCAGTGCCGCAGCGCGCCCGGGCAGCCACTCCAAGTTACCGTGTTTTCCAAGATGGATAATCACGTCCGCTCTAAACACTTCCCGAATCCAATAATAAAACGCGACGTACACCGGCGGAGGGGGCAGATCAGGACTGTGATAAATCGCCTGTGATTGCATCGAAAACCCGCGCGGCGGCTGAATGCCGACGAACACGTTTCCGAACTGCACTCCGGAAACAGGTAAATATTCGGGGAGAGCCTCGGGCCAGTGCCGGTCCATCTCGGCAACTCGATGCGCGGGCCACGTCGCCATAAACGCTCGGAGTTCATTAGCAGAAACTCTTTGGCCACAAATTTTTCCGTATGATCCATCAGGATCATTAGTCACGCCCGCCAACAATTGACGCATTAACTCCGCACCATTTTCCGGCGAGCCTTCCACTAAATATCCTTCCGCCCGCAGCGCGTGCAAAACCGCAGCCGTACTGGCCGGAGTGTCCAACCCCACACCATTTCCGACGCGGCCATCGCGGTTCGGATAATTTGCGAGGACAATGGCCACGCGTTTTTGAGCTGATGCAAGTCTGCGAAGCCGTGCCCAGTTCTGAGCCAGTTGGCAGATGAATTCAATTTGTGAAGCATCCGCTCGCAACCGCTTCAACACACATTGAGCAGCCACGAGGCGTTCACTTTCTTCCTTAAATCCCGCAACGCTCGAGAGCACGCGTCCATCAATTTCTGGCAATGCGATCTGCACCGCAACCTCGCTGGGAGAGAGCCCGCCTGCCACAGGTTCCCACGCCGTCCGCGATCCGCTTGAAACAGGAACCTGCAATACCGGACATCCAAAAAACTCAAGAAAACCGCCGCCTCCAAATTGCGCAGTGCTGACCGTAAAGCTCTGCATCGTGAGCACCACATCCGGCGCCGCTACAGAACCTGCAAGAGCCAAAAGACTTTCCTGCACAGAGGGTTCCCTAAGAGATTGACAGTAAAATGCCCCGACTTCAAAACCTAGCTTTTCCAAATTCTCGATCAGAGCATCCACAATCTCGAGATCGTTGGTTTGATGCCACGCGCGATAAAATGTCAGCCAAGCCACGGGGCCAGAAGGCGCACTCGAGACCGATTTGTACCAACCAAAGGACGAAACTTTTTCGACTTCAGGCAAGCGAAGCACATCGTCACCAGTCCAATCCAACAACCTCGTTATTAGCTCACCGGCACGTGCCAAATTCTTAGGCCCGCCTTCGCTCAACAAAGCCTGCAACACTCCGGCGACGTTCCGAGGAAAATCGTTCAGACGGGCAAGATCCTCATCCACCTCCCCCGTCCCAGGTAAAAGAAGCAATCGTGCGCGCGTAGAACTTTCCCGCATATCCTCCAACGCTTGGAGCAGGTGAGGAAAGTATCCACGCCCCCCAAGAAGCCGAGCAACAAGCAGCTTCGACCCCTTCACAACTGTCGCTACGAAGTGATCGGCCGCTACGGGTTGACGAAGAGCACCCGCGGCGCTCAAGCGAAGCCGGGAACCAAAGACGCCTCCCCATGAGCCTGCGACTGCCGCCAGATCGGTGTCAGCCGCGCTTAAAAACACGATGTCTGCGGGAGACTGATCACTTAAGATCAGCTCCCGTTCGGCATCAAAACGCCCTTCCTGTGTGCCTACCCAGTGCAAGGCGAAAAGGTGAGAATGCCCCGCTTAAGCCCAGTGCGTGCCGGTGACCGTGTGTAAAATCTCAGCGACGATTTGCCGCTTCGGGTGATACCCGATGAATACCACCGACGATTCCGCAGGCGCGTGATCGTGGGCATCGTAATAAGATTGCACGCGGGCACGCACCGCCTGAAGGACAAGTGCATGATGTTTACCAGCCACTGAAGCGTGCCCTTTTGCTCGGAGAACCGGCTGAGCCAGAGCCACCTCTGAGATCGCCTTCTTGAGAGTCTCAGCGTCCTGTTGCTCAGCACACCGCAGCACAAAAGACTGCCAGCCTGGGTCATGACCGTGAAAGTGTTCATGCGTTTCCTCACCATGATGATGCGCATCCAGACCGGTATGCGCGTGACCATCGAACTGAGATTGATCACCAAGAGGCGCGTCGTGCGCGTCGGGCATTTGGTGAAGCGGCCCGTGGTGGTGGTGATGACCATGCTCGTGCACCGCGGGTGCGGGCCCATCATGGAGGTGAAGCCCCATGCACAACCGCGTATCCAGTTGCGCGTGATAAGCCAGTTCCAGAAAGCGGACTTTCGGAGCACGAGCACGGATGGTATCCTCTGCCCGCAGCAAATCATCCTCGCTGATCGCATCGATCTTGTTGAGGACCACGACGTCAGCGTTCTCGAGCTGCTGCAATAAGATCGTGTCGACTGCCTCCACATGCGAGGGCGCCTCTGCAGAGTCTGCACCCGGAGCTTTCATTCCTTTATCCAGATTGCCTGCAAGCAGTTGCGGCACATCAACTATGGTCACCACTGCATCCAGCTGAAAGTCTGCCCGGATCTCCGGCCAGTTCAGTGCATGCATCACGGGCTGCGGCAACGCCAAACCTGAGGTCTCAATGATCACATGGTCCACTTGATGTTTTCTTGCCTGGAGCTGCCGCATCACCGGGACAAAATCATCGTTTACCGAACAACAAATGCAGCCGTTAGGAAGGTCGTGAATCTCCACCCCACAGCCGTCCCCAGCGGAACGCAACAGCGCGCCATCGACGGACACTTCCCCGAATTCGTTGACCAAAACTGCAAGACGCCTTTCCGGATTCTTCTTTAACAGCCCGCAAATGAGGGTCGTCTTTCCCGAACCGAGAAAGCCGGTGACAATGGTGACAGGAATTTTCATTGGATTTAGTTCTTTAGCTTAACGCACACCTTCAATCAGACGAATCACACAATCATTCCATTCCGGCGCGAATGCGAGGATCGCTGCCCCCAAGGCAACAGCCGCTCCAGTGAGGCGCGCCACTGAATGTTTTGCATTAAGACAGAGCACCGTCCCCACGAGGAAGCCGATTAAACACACCAATAAACCGCTAATAGCGCAGCCTAAGAAAAACAGCGGTGAGGAAAGCAAAACCGGTTTCTCCAAAAGAGCCTGACCATTCACAACGGCAGCTAATAAAACCGCTAAAACTGCAAACGAGACCATCCGAATTTTTCCATAATAAATAACTGCACCCAAGGCTATTGTAGCAATTGGGACAGTAAGTTCTGGAAGCGAAACTCCGCTCAGGTTTAAACAACCTCCAACGAGTAATAAGAGAGAAAAAAGCAGCGGGAACCAAAGACGCAAACGGCCTCCGACCTGAGCCGCCACTAGCCCAACAGCGAGCGCGGAGAGAATATGGTCCAGTCCATGCAGCGGCATACTGAGCCCCTGAAGGAAGGGCTTGCCTGACATCGCCTCGGCGTGGTGCGCATGCGCGGTGCTCAGCGACGCGAGCGTTGTTACGATAATTAGACTGGACGGACTTAAAAGGTTCGGACGTTTCATGCGGTGGCGTTGGATTGTGGATTGAAAATGTTTGAATCGATCTGAGGGGTTTCCAGTGCGCGTATCCAGCCCAGAACCTGAGCTGATTCCCGCGTGCTGTTGGGATACTCGAAAGAAGGCCGATTGACTACCATGACTGGAATGTTGAGCGCGCGCGCCGCCTCGATCTTTGCAGGTAACCCGCCCGCCTCTCCAGACTCTTTGGTGATCACGCAATCAATGTTCCAATCCGCCCACAGTGCCTCGTTGGCCCGCTTGGAAAACGGCCCCTGCATCGCACAGAGATGCGCAGCTGGAATCCCCGCGTCAACGGCTCTCGAAACAGAGTCCTGACTCGGAGTCACCCGCGCAAACCATTGGCAACGTTTCAGAGGATCAGCCCGGATGAAAGTAGCGATATCTTTCACCCCTGTTCCAAGGAAGATCCGCTGGTAGCCGTTGATTGCAGCGGCCGCAACATCCTCCATTGTGTCGAAACCCTGAACGTCTGGGGGCAGCGCTTCTCCCGGACGCTCGTAGCGGAGATACGGTAAATTAAGCTCCGTACAAAGCTGGATAAGCTGCGCAGAAATTCGAGTAGCGAACGGATGCGTTCCATCCACGACGGCGAGGGCCGCGCTTTCAACAAGCAGCGCACGTCGAGCGATTGCACCGATGTGTCCCTGTACTATGTGCGCTTGCGGCACATGGCGACGCGCTTGAGCCGCCCCGTATTCCGTAGCGACAGAGATCACCACGGGAATCCCCTCCGCCGCGCACTCTTTAGCGAGCGAATTGCCGTCACGGGTTCCAGTGAAAAACCAAACTGAATGCTTAGGCGCTGCGTCGTGAATCTGCCAACCGTGGTAGCCTCGTGGAGAGAACAGGTAATTGCCAGTACGCTGAGTGAACCGCGTACCGATGATGAGCGTGGTCAGCATATCGAAACGACGCTGGAGAAGCTCGGCAAGAGAGCAAATTTCCGAGGAAGCATCCTCTCTAAAAGCGTTACGAACAATGCCGCACCACGTTTGAGCAGGGCGATGCTTTAGCAATATATCAAGTATCTGATAGACTCCATCTTGGCGCGCAAGACTTTGTATGTTGTACAAAGCAAGAGCAATATCTGCCTTTGCAATCTGTTCTGCGCGGCTTTCAATCCATTTCCACGGACACAACAAATCAGAGAGCGAGAGCGTAGCGAAATCATGTCCGAGCGGCGCTCCAAGCAAGGAAGCGCAACTTAGCGCAGCGGTGATTCCCGGAATGACCCGAACCTCAGTTTCTTCTCCCTCTTCCAGCATCTCAAAAACAAGCGGAGCCAAACCGTAGACACCAATATCGCCACTCGAAACCAAACTGACCACTTCTCCCTCGCGAGCCAGTTTGAGTGCGAGTGCCGCGCGCTCACGCTCCTTTGTGAGAGGCAAATCATGTACCACTTTTCCCTCAAGCAACGGGGCAATCCATTGCAGATACAAGCCGTACCCAACGACGCTGCTGCTCTCACTCAAGGCCTCGCGCGCCATGGGTGGGATCAACTCAGCCGATCCAGGTCCTACAGAAACTAAATTAATCCGGCCTCTTTTCATTTCAAAATTGGATAGGAACCCCGTCCGACACTACGGCAACAGTCACCCCAGCGGTAGCAAGCTTTGGTACCACAAGCGTTCCACGAGGAGACGCCAGCAACGCGCACGGCTCGCAAACGCCCGCCAGCCCGATACTCGAGAAAACCCAACGCGAGGGAGTGGCTGTCAAAGGCCTTTGCGCGAGCTGTTCCGAAGAAAAAATTCGCAACGGGATATCGTGTTGCTCGACCCATTGAATCAATCCACGCTCGCGCCCCTTGAGGTCCACTGTCGCGATTTCGCGCACGCTGGAAAGCGAAGCTCCTATCATTCGGAGAGCGTTTGCAATCGCGTCGTCGATCCTTTCAACACTGACACCTTTTCGACAACCAATGCCTAAAGTGAGAGGCTTTAGGGCTTCTGTTGCGGTGGTGATGACGGGAACAGCTCCGGTTTTTGCGGCAATGCGATAAGCCAATGCATTGGCTCCGCCTTCGTGACCGCTCAAAAGCGGGATAGCAAAGCGGCAAGCCTCATCCAAAACCACAACTCCTGGATCGCTATTTTTGTCGTAGGGCAGCCCCGCGAGATAGCGCGTTGCAATTCCCGAAGCCATGAGCATCACCCAATGTTTCGCACTCGGAAAAGCCGAGACAAACCGCTCGCGGTTGCTCGCGACAGCGCCCACCTCGCAAGAGGCATCCGGCAGGACACGCGCCTCAAGAAAAGCGCCCAGCTTTTCAGCGAGCGGTCTGGCTGATTCGCGAACAAGCCAAATAGCGGTATTGGGAAAGGATTTCAAAGCTCGAGCGGATGGATCACTAACCGTTCGAAACCGCCTTGCGGAACCGGTGCGAATAATCGGGGCTGTAAAGTCGCGAAGCAAGTCCAGGCTCTGATGCAAGCGCTTCGCCCACGAGTAACATGGTAGAAAGCCGCCAATCTTCGGGAGAAACACCCGCGAGCAATGTTGAAAGCGTTGCACTGTAGGCTTTTTCCTGTGGCCAACTGGCCTTGCAAACCAACGCTGCCGGTGTGTCACCCGGATAGCTTAGCAATAGCTCCTCCACCGTTTTCTGCAAAGACGCCCCCGATAAAAATATCGCCATAGTCGCCTGATGCGAGGCAAGCGCCTCAATCGACTCACCCTCCGGGATACAAGACGCCCGCCCTTCCGTGCGCGTGATTATTATAGTCTGAGAAACCTCGGGCCTCGTCAGCGAAACTTTCAGCACCGCCGCTGACGCAGTGAACGAAGACACTCCTGGCACAACTTCGTAGGGAATGCCTAGGTCCTCCAGAGCCCGCATCTGCTCGCTTATCGCGCCGTAAATTGCAGGGTCGCCGGAATGCAACCGCGCAACCAATAAACCGTTCTCCTTCGCCCGAGCGTATTGAGCGATCTGCTCGTCGAGGTTCATCCCTGCGGTATTAAAAAGCTCCGCCTCACTTCGGCAATGAACGAGCATGTCTTTGCTCACCAGTGAACCCGCATAGAGAACGATGTCGGCCTCTGCAAGGGCACGGGCTCCCCGAAGCGTGATCAGGTCTGCTGCACCGGGACCGGCTCCGATAAAAATAACTTTCATAAAATCGTGGGCTCCGGATTGCGGATCAAAAGCGTAGCTAAGTAGCCGGAGGGCGATTGGTCCATGAAGGCGCGAAGGTCGGTGAGTAACGCCTCGTCGGGCATTCCCACTCGGCTTCCCAAAACGCTGTGATCTAGAAGATTCAGTCGCTGAAGTAACGCCAACACGCCGGGCAAGCGATGCCCCACTTTCATAAGAACCACCAGATGGTTGGCCCCAATCACCCTTGAGAGAACCTCCATATCTTCAGGACACGGAAGAATTTGCACGCGCTCCTTACCTTCCCCCAAAGTCTGGCCCGTGGCTGCGGCAAGAGCTGCAAAGCTAGTCACCCCCGGAAATACTTTCCACGGCGCCTCTGGGCAAACAGCGCGCACCGCTCGCAGTGCGTAGTTAAAAGTCGAGTACGTCATCGAGTCACCGAGGGTCAGATAGGCCACGGATTTCCCGTGTCTAAGCAAAGCTGCTATCGTCGCTGCCATCGCAGTGTAGCGCGACTCAAGCGCGCTGTGGTCGCGTGACATATCAAATTCGATTTCGTGGAACCGATCCGCAGCAATGTGGTTCTCTGGCAGACATTGCTTCGCAGTGGACGCGTCTTGCGAAGTAGCCCTCGGAACAAAAATAGCGTCGCACTTCTGTACAACCTCCCACGCGGCCACAGGGATGAGCCCAGGCTGTCCCGGTCCTACGCCAATGCCATAAAATGTGCCAAGGGAAGTCATCGAGTTCCTCCTAAAGGGGTGCCACTCATTGAAAAAAGTCGAACACGGACTGCGTCGACACGCTCAAGTCTCGCAACCAAAATATTCGCAATAGCGTCCTCCACCGCGGTCCAAAATGCAGGGGCGTCCGAGTGTTGAGCGAGGCGTTCAATCAGAAGCTCGCAGCTGTTGGCATTCAAAAGCTCAGGAACAATACTGGGATGCATGCTCAAAGCGATCGTCATCAAAGCGGACACTGCGCAAGCACTACGATGCGAATGAGTATCCCATGCCCCATCGATAATTTTCGCGAGCTTTCCAGGATGCCCAACCACCCAAAGCAAGGGCAACGTCGCCCCCGCTTCGCGCAAAGTATCGCAGACACTATCCAATGCAAAGCCAACGAAATTAGACATCTGCACGATCTGCTTGAGCGGCAAATCTAAAGAGGCGCGAGCAAATCGTTGACCCAAATTCCCCGGAGAAAGCACGATCTGAGAGGGGCTGTCCGCAAGAGCAACCCGAATATAAACTTCAATCGATGCCTTAAACGACGCCAGAGACTTCGGTTCAACAACGCCCGTTGTGCCCAAAATTGATATACCACCAAGGATGCCTAGTCTCGGATTGAAAGTCCGAAGCGCGATGACCTCACCATGCTCGCAGCCAATCTCGACATCCAGTCCCACGTCAGGAGCGTCCGTTTCCAAAACCTCTAAAACCGCCTGCCGAATCATTGCACGAGGCACTGCGTTAATCGCTGGTTCGCCAATCGGAATCCGCAAACCGGGCTGCGTCACTACCCCTACCCCCTCGCCCTTCAAAAATTTAATTTGCCCCGAAGTGTTCCTGCGGACCTGCGCAATAATCCGAGCCCGATGAGTCTGATCGGGATCGTCGCCCGCATCCTTAATGACCGCAGCACTCGACCACCCTTCGAACTGCTCCATCGGCGTCACTGGTACGGTGAGATAATGCACACCGTCGGGCAATGACACTTGGACCAGATCAGGCAACACCCCCGTATGGAGGAGCGTCAGCGCAGCTTTGGTCGCTGCAGTGGCGCAGGTTCCAGTGGTAAATCCACGTCGCAATCCGTTCTCGGCAAGAACCGCGAGATCGAACGGACTTCGAATTTGAAACGTGGGGTGCATCGCTGACATTAACGTGGAAGCCGACTGGCCTGAATGAGCATCGCATTGACCACGGACGCCGCCCAAGGGGAGCCGCCCCGTGTGCCTTTGTTCGTAATACGCGGCACATGAAGACAACGCCGCAGTCGCTCTTTGGACTCCTGTGTTCCAACAAATCCGACGGGCAGTCCAACGAGCAACCGCGGCCGCCAGCCTTGTTCTTGAACTAAACGAATCGCCTCTTCAACGGCTGTTGGCGCGTCGCCGATCACTAAAAGCACCTCATTCCCAAACTTTAACCAAGCTCTTCGAATTCCCGCGGCAGACTTCGTGAGACCATTGGCCTTCGCCACAAGATCCGTCTCCTCATCATGAACCAGACACACCGTTCGCAAACCAAACAGACTTATAAGTGACCTGCGCAGACCTGCTTGCACCATTGTTACATCGGTCACAATGGTACAACGATCCAAGATCGCACGGATGCCGGCGGCTGGAGCGCCGCTCGAAAGGAATACATCGTCTGGAACTGCAAAATCTCCCGAGGTGTGAACCAGACGTTGGAGAATTTCAATCTGATCGGGAGCGAACATGCTCCAACTCCGTCCAGCCGCGATAATCTCAAAACTCTTCTCTTCGATCGGGTGAGCCTCATACGGAGCTGGGAACTTTTGAGGAATTGCCTTGGCTTGAGTCTCTGCCTGAACACCACCGCGCACGTGGAAGTGATGCGCCTCTTGAGGAGCACCCGCCTCGCTCTCGTACCCAATGATCGCAGTGCGATACTTGCACAGACTACAGTTCATGTGGGCCGTGCCCTCGAAGGCTTCACGTGCTCTATCCAGAAGGGCATCTGCGGTAAGTGCGTGGGCCTCGAGAGGACGAGAAAAAAGAACTTCAACATTCGGGCGACTGGCCGCCACTACCGCCACAGCTTCCTCGATACGCTTGATCAGAACACCGGTGAAAAGGAAAAATGGGAGGACCAAAAGACGCCTGTACCCAAGACGTACTGCAGCCTCAAGTCCTGCGCTAAGGGTCGGCTTTGCAGTGCCCGAATAGCACACAAACGCGCTACCGAAGCCCAAGCCCTCCTCCAAAATCCGAGCAAGTTTCGCCACATCAGAATTCGCATCGGGATCGGTCGTACCCCGCCCGACAACCACCAAGCACGTATCCGAACGCGGGACAATCTCCGAGGACCGCGCCTCGGCTTCAACGATCCGCAGGCGACACAGTTGCAACACTGAAGGATGCAAGTGCATCGGCGCGCCATATTTAATTTCACACTCAGGAAACTCCCGCTGAAGCGTTTGCACCTCCACGGGCATATCGTTTTTAGCGTGTGTGGCCCCAAGTAAAACGGCCGGCACTACCGAAATACGTTTGGCACCTGCCTCAACAGCCTTCCGCACGCCTTCATCAATGGTCGGCTTTGAAAACTCCAGGTAACCATGCTCCACGATCCGTGTACCAGAGCGCCCGCGGATCACTTCGACGAAGCCTTCGAACTGAGCCACGCCTTCAGGATCACGGCTGCCGTGTCCCGCAACCACTAACGCTATATCTTCAGGAAATGTGATCATGGAGAGCTGTGGATTTGGCTGGGGAAAGGCGTTAGCGCACGGATGAGTAAAATGCTCATATCAGAAAATTCGGCAGTGCATTCGTGGAGTTCACCGCTCCAATTTGCTTCGCCTCGCGTCAACTGCTCCCACACCTCAACCAAATGATTGGGGGCAATCCCCTCTTTCCTAAGATAAGCGGAGATGTCGCGCGGCATGAAATCCCAAGGACGCGGAATGACAATCGCGTTGCGCCCGTCTTGGAGCACGTGGAGGAGGTGTTGCTGAAACGGCTCAATATCACCCCTGCGATGGAATGTGATAAAGGTGGTTTCGTCGAAACAAACTCGGGCGCGGCTTGCCAAAATTTGAGCTGAACTAATCCCGGGGATTGTTTCCACCGGATGGCCGCATGCCTTGTCAATGCGTTCTAAAAATTGGAAACCGGAAAAGTGAATGTCCCCCATGAATACGACAACGCATCGCTTTCCGGAATGGTGCAAAAGCGCGACCTCAGCCAGACGTACGGACTGATCACGGTAATTCATCGGAATCACCACGCAGTCACTGGGGAAGTGAGGGCGAGCCACATCAAGCACCGCATCAAATCCCGCCACAACATCCGCCGCAGCAATTAATTCAGCGGCTCGTAATGTTAAATATCCTGGGTCGCCAGGACCCGCTCCAACGCAATGTATCATGAGTTAAATCCCAAGTGTGTGCGCACCAAATTCGCGCTGTTTGAAAAATGAAGATGTACATAAGACGCATGGAGCCCACCGGCCCGGAACCCCTCCTGTCGCGCACTTCCAGTCCGCTTTCGAGTGACACTCCACGCATTGCCACGCTCAGCTTCCTCGCTCCAAACGGAGTGGTGAAACTCATGCCCACGGTGCGGCTGAGAGTCTCCATCGAAGGCGCTACAATAACCAAAATGCTGCAGCGTGGGCATCATCTCAACCGTACCCGGGAGGGCTCCGGCCATGGGGAACAGATCACCACGAACATCGATTAATTTATCGGCAAGCAACATCAATCCGCCGCATTCCGCATAGCAGGGCAACCCGTCAATGAGCGCCTCACGAAGCTCGCGTCGCAGAGTCTGATTGTCCGAAATCGCCCCGGCATAAAGTTCGGGAAAACCACCACCGAGCAAAATGCCGTCGATGTCGGCAGGGAGTGAGCGGGAGTGAATTGGAGAAAATGGAACCAGCTCTGCACCCTGCCGCCGCAGCCAATCAAGATTGTTAGCGTAATAAAAATGGAACGCCTCGTCTTGAGCAATGGCAACGCGGCAAACCGACTCGGAGAGCGGACTCGTAGCCACCTCCTGATTTTTGGGATGCATTTGCGCCAATCCTTCGAATCGCTCCAAATCCAAATGGAGGGCTGCGAATCCAGCCAGTTCCCCAACAGAGGGCAATTGCCCTGCCTGAGCGGAGCGCAACCCAAGATAACGCTCCGGCCATTCCAAAATTGCGCTCTTCGGAATAGTGCCAAGCACGGGCACACCAAGCGGTGAAAGCGCCTCTCGCAAATATTCAGCGTGCGAACTGCCGCTCACTCCATTGAGAACCACACCCGCAATGCCATGCGGATGCGCCTCAGCGATAAAACCCCGCAGTGCTGCTGCAAGCGAGCGCCCCGCCTTTGCCGCGGGCACGCAAAGAACCACGGGCCATTGCAACAAACGCGCGAGTTCCATGGTGCTACCTTCGTCACTAGAGGCAGAAGCGCCGTCAAAAAGCCCCATCACGCCCTCTAGAATTCCCGTAGCGCAGCGGGT
>Ga0114967_10003061_pt1 | contig 13825 bp, 13 predicted proteins | sample M_130628_MF_Meta_FD_92639 | JGI IMG/M metagenome (GOLD analysis project Ga0114967, IMG submission 92639) | Freshwater microbial communities from Lake Montjoie, Canada to study carbon cycling - M_130628_MF_MetaG | ecosystem: Environmental > Aquatic > Freshwater > Lake | place: Lake Montjoie... | reverse complement strand
TGATGAAGATGACAAGCGACATCTTACTAACATGAATGTTCCAATGGTTCCTGATATGTTACAGAGCGGCGTTAAAACTCGCAAATACTTAGCTAGAAAACATGATGATTTTATGAATGAAGGAATGCGTAGCAATAGTCTCGATAATTACAAAATTTATCCAAAAAAATAATTAATTTAATTATAAATTTTTAATCGTCTTCCTCTTCGGTTTCCTCTTCGGTTTCCTCTTCGGTTTCTTCTTCCTCTTCCTCGTCCTCTTCGGTTTCCTCAGTTTTAATAAACTCCATGTGTGGTTTAATATGTTTTTTTGGTATCTTTATTCCATTCGCATCCGTATTGACAACTTCAACCTTTTCAAAGATTTTTTTGGGTTCTCTTTTTTTGGTGTCTACAACAATTTCTTCCACGTCAGAATCGGACTCAGATTCGACTACATGAGCTTTAAATATAGGTGTGGAAGTTGGCTGAGCCTTATATTCGGATATCATACGAGCCAGTAGTTGCTTGGCTGATTCGGAAACAATGCTTTTTGAATTCTGTTCACTCTTTTCATATATATCAGTATAATATTCTTCATCGTCGGCGGCCTCTTCGGTCAAATCGAGAATTCTGTATCCTTTTAAAAAGTTATCTCGGGTTGTCTTCTTGATGTAAGATTGTATCTTCGAGTTTTCCAGTTGGTCTATCGCATGTCTCTGATATTCTTTGCTTGTTCCGGGATATTGACTGTCATGCCACTTGATGTATTTTTCCTTAACAATTGTCATAGACATCTCATATTCAGTGTCGCTCGACTTTACTAAATATTTATTTAGGAAATTATTAACGCGGTCCTGCCTGTTTCTGAACTCCTCTGTTTCCTTTCGAATATGCGGATGCGGTACGTTGCGCACCTTTCCATTATATTTTGTTTGTAAGCTTTCATAATAGTATGTGAGTATTCCCATATAAGATGCCAATACATCATCGTCCTCCGCCCATTTAGAACCCAACGTTGGGTCGGCTTCTCTCTCATATGGATTAGTGCTATCATATTCATCGTTTGACGGACTGCAGAACTTAATTTTCATTGTAACATAATCGATACGACGCCATGTACCATGGTCAGTTCCCAAAATTTCAAAGTCATTATTGGATGCAACCAAATGATGGCATTTTGGTTTGAAATTTACATAATCGCTATGCAGCTTGCGGCCAGCCATTGTTTCTTGGCCCGTAAACTCTTTGATTTTGGCCATATTTAAAACTTCAAACTTATTAGACTCCGAGTAATATGCGAAGTGTGCATCCTTCAACTGCATCAATGCCGGTGTTGCTGATTCGGCATCCTTCGCCCTGCTCGTTAAGAATGACAGCGGCATTTTAACGCCATATGTGGAACCGATGGCGCCCTTATGCAATTCCACAAGAAATGATTTACCATTTGAACCCTTACCAACCAATATCAGAAATATACTTTCTTTTTTATGACCATCAAGAGTTGATGCTAAATAATGCATAATATAATTAAAGGTATCCGGCTCATTATCGGGAAATAAATTTCTAAGCGCCATAAGAACTTTTGCGGTTATCGGGTCATGTGGATTAAACTTTTTATATCGAGCCGAAGTATACTTAGAAACTAAATGTCCATGAAATCCCGTAATTAAGTTGCAAGTCGGGCCTAATTGTAATATACCATTAGCTACACCTTTCAAATTGGGGTCCGCATCTAATAACTCAGCAAATCCCATACGTTCAAATAATTGTTCTGCCTCGCGAGCCGCGCTGTGTTTGAATCCGCAGTTTTTTAAGTTGCGGCACGATTTCTGAAAGTTTTTGTAAATGCCGTAATGATATTTGGCCAAATCCGTGCTGGCGTCGTCTAACGTGCTTTTAATTCGAGTTAAAATTTTATCAAATAAATTTGGTAAAATAGTTGAAATATACTTTAATAACGTGTTGGGAATCTTTCCATCGTACTTGCGCCATTTAAACGCTTCGCCGGTTTTTTGAGGCTCTTTTTCGAGTATAAATTCATACCAAGACCCGCCGTCGCCGTCGCATTTATCATACACATATTTATCATGTAAAACGCTGTGCAGTGTTTCGGCAATATCATAATGTTCTAGGCTACCTTCAACGGCCGGGTCGTATATTTTTTTGTATAATAAATTAAATATACTTCGATGCTTAACCTCTTCGTATCGGTCTGGGTTATCATTTTTTGCCCAATAATGGATTGAACCCAGCGAAAGCTTGTTCTTCTTCTTTAATATAATAGAATCCCAAGTCTGCTCGAACTTTGCATTATTGAACTTTTCTGGCGATTTTCGCGAGAAATATTCACCCAGCGCCTTGTAACTGGGGCTTGTGTGAGCCAGCGCACATAATACTTCCAGCCATAACGTATATTCTTCGGACCGTTTGGGATGTAAAATATCGAGTAGATTCTTGATATATTTTGTATCGGAATCGTGCATGTTAAGAATACTCATCTCATTATAGTTTTCATCCTCATTAAACTCATCATCTAAAACCTTGACGTTTGCTTTGTCAATTAAATGAATATAAGCCGGTTTTATTTCGAATTTATTTTTTGCAATTACACCACCTTTATCGGCGCTCTTTGCCCAGTTCAATGAAAATTCATAGCATAAATTATTATTAGATTCCGCGTTATCAAAGTCTGATACTTTGATTGGAATTATATCATCGGACTCGCCTGTGGTTAGCTGTACGTTATACATAGCCGCAAATTCATAGGCGGGCGAATTAATTTTTGATGCCGAACCTATGAAGAAAACCCCGACGTGTGCAGAATTTTTATCTAAGAAATCAGATCGCATCATTGAAGAGTGCGGCGTTATATCTTTGAATATTTTATCCATCAGCTCTTCCTTGGCCATTTCATCAATTAATAATCGCTTAAATTCCCTGGTTATCTGAATGCCGGGGATTAACATATGTATGCCGTATTTATAGAATTCACCTTCATTGTCATAAATAATCTTTGGCTTTTTGGTAAATCCCACGTTATATGTCTGTTGACCTTCGGTATTAAACTGTAAAAACTTATTTAATATACGAAATACACCTAAACATAATCTATGATAATGCATATTATTAATAGGGCTTTCGCCGCCCGAATTCAGCTTGAAATCAAAATCAAGCATTATTCCGCTATAAGTATTCTGCTTTTCATATAACATACATTTTAATTTCTTGCGGCGGCAAATCTCCAAGAATTTAAAGAATTTCGGTATTTTTCTTACGGGAATATTATAACATCGGCGCGAGTGAATGTCTACGATATTGGTGGATTCGTCGCCTTTTGAGTTAATAAATGACGGTGTTGATAAAAATGTCTTAAACGCTCTAAATACATTATCTGTGTTTTCCTGCAGCCTAAAAGATACTTGCTCTTTGACCGTGTCTAAATTGTCGATTTCCTCGTCGTCGTCGCTAAAAACCATACCCTCATATTCTTTAGTTTTAGATAGCATTATATATAATGCAAAATCTTATCTATAAAATCAAATAATAATTTTCATTTTTGATGGCGCGGCATTTCAGCGTATAAATCGACATCAAAAAAATAACTGTTAAATAGCATTTTATTTATACCTGGCGTTGTATTTTTTAATAGCGTCCATAAAATATGTGTAAGATTTTATATTATACCTTACGTCGGGGGAGTATAACCGCTCGTATTCGTCTATTAATTTATTATGCGATTCCATTATATTTATAGTTATACCAAACGCATACGCGTGATTCATATATATAAATTTTTCCGATGTTGATAGCATGCGGTGGTCTTTAATTAAATTTAAACTCTGCTGTTTCCAATATCGGCACCATTCCGGGCGGCAACCTAAAAATTCCGATATTATGGCCGCAATGCAGTCGGGAAATAATTCTTTTATAGCTTGCATATAATAATTAATGGCTTATATTCAAAAAAAATATATTAAGGTTAAAATGTTTTAATGCCATTTGTTAGGGTCAAATTTACCGTCTTCTGTCAAAAATTCTTTTTTTCGCATACTCAAAAATGCTTCTATAAGTAATGCACCACCTCCTACAACGCACCACTGCAACGCATAAGCATACCAAGCGGTTTTTCCACTTGGTGCATTGGCTGTTGCAACGCCTGCTATAAGTACTAATATGACGAGAAGAAAAATGATAAGTGCTAAATAAAAAGCAGCGCGCATTTTAAATTTTATATAAATATAAAAATAAATATATAATTTTTTTGAAAAATAATTAATATATGCGCGCAGTGTATTCTTTAGTTTCGGCGCCATCTATCTTTAATATTGCCGATTTGGACGGATTAAACTTATAATACTTATCAGGTATTTTTCCATTAACAAAAGCCTCCGGAAATACAGCGTTAGGTTGTAATTCGGATTTAGGTATTTCTTTTATTTTTTCTAGAAATAACCGTTTAGCATTTAAGTATGAATCGCTTATTTCATCGGTTCCATACGTCTTCTCGGATGGTAAAAACATTTTTAGTTTTTCTTTTGGCGAATTACTAAACTTGTCGCCGGCCCATTTAACTATTGATTGAGCCAGCAGGTAGCCCATCTGGAAAGTGTCGCCGCGCTCTTCTTCTTTAATTTTTTGCAGCAGAATAAGGTTTGTAAGCATGTAGAGCATAATATTTTGTAAATTAGATATGTATATATCCGACTCTGATTTATACGCGCTTAATAAAATTCCCGCGTTGTCAAATATTTCCCATTTATTATCTATTATTATTTTTGCCGGTAATTTATCTAAAAATCTATTATAGTGTCGCTCTTTTTTAATTCCGTTATCTTTTATAAGTTTATATAATGCTGTAATATCATTGCTATATATACTTACGCCATGTGAGTCCTCCGGTAATTCAACTACGATACCGCCAGTGTCTATAGTTATTGAGCCTAGGTTGATATTACTTTTAAATCCCATATCTGTAGCTATCTTATGCCAATATAACAATCCGGCAAATCCCCCAATACACTGATTTTTAAAATATATGGATGATATCCGGATTTCGGCCGACAGTTTTAATTCAATATTGGCCGGTTCTATTGGATAATACTTATATAACAAATCATAGCGAGTCGCATCTTTAACCCATCGATGCGTTATAACTTCCCAGGGGGCATTCTCATATGGCAAAGATAATGCTCGATGTTGGTCTATCAGCTGATAATGGGGGTGTATTATATATATTTCGCGATATAATAATGTAGGAAGCTTGCCAAATATTATTTCGGGCATATATGTAACATCGGCAACTACCGTATAATTAACGCGGACTCTCATGGTAGAAACATGATTCGCATTAATTACAGATATGTTTTTTAGGCCAGCTTTATGCAACATCTCGGCTATCTTATATGCATCTTTATGATAATTTGGCGAATAAAAATCATAATCTGGTAAAACATCATCTTCATATAAACTATCACCCTTTAATCTAAGTGCAATGTCTATAGCCATGCCGCCGACTATTATTAATTTATTTAATATTATGTATTTTTTTACAAGTCCCAGTGCTATTTCAGTGTCTTCTGTAAACTTGTCATTTTTTAATATTATGCTTTCATAGCTTTTTTTATCCATTATATTATAATAAATATAGTATTTATAAAATAATAGTTGTACCACGCCGGCCCGACATATTTCTATTGGACCTGAGTTCAACTAATTTACGGAAATTTATTAAGTCTCTTACATTTGAGGCGCGGTCTGGATAAGTTGCTTGACGTAAATTTAATTCGGCCTGGTCTTTATCGTACTCGGCTTTAACGGCGGCCTTGTCTGCCGTCTTATATCCATAGGCTCCGGCTGCTATTGTTAAGCAGAGTATCATTAACATATGTCCGCTATTAAATGCAATCATATTACCGCTCCGCGGAATAGTTAACGATATTAAAAATAAAGATAAAATAAATCCAAAAAATCCATAGATTGCTGTATTATAATTTTTATAGCCTGACGAGTTAGCGCATAAATCTATCTGACTTTCATTATCGAATACTACTATATCACAAGCTTTGTGAACGAACGCCATTATATATATAAATTAATTTAATTTTGGCGATGGTAAAAAACATCCCAAACAAACCATAAGTAATCCAGCATAATTTCTTTGACTATTGCAATCAGGTTCAACTATAAGCATAGAACACGAAAATATTATTAAAGACCCCAAAACACCAACCTGAACAAAGTATTTAATAGCGGCCTTGTCTACGATTAAACAACATGATTTCCATGTTTTCGAGTCTTCAGTCTTGTCGGATACAGTGCGGGTTAATGGAATTGGTTGTTGAAAATCTTGATAATCGCGGTTTATGGTATGCGTTCGGTAATTACGATGTTCATCTCGATCATCATATTTAATATCGTCGCCTTTGACTTCAATTAGTATATTATTTTCTCCTAACATTATATTATATAAATTTTAATATTTATCTAAATCAATTGAATTTGAATCTGCCGTATGTACAACTGTATAACTTGCAAGTATTATACTGGTCCAATATGCAATATCGGATGCGGTCCATTGATAACTGTCGTCCCAATCGCCCAGTGTAAATTTTGTGATTAGCGCAGTTATTAACGGTATCATAATTATGTTAGGAAAATTGGACCTGTTTTTAAATTGCACTAATATTATAGAAATACCTATTGCAACTAATATAGTTAGGATAACACGAAGTAATAAATGCATTTTTAGTTATATATTAAAAAAAAATAAGTTATATTAAAAAAAAATAACAAGTAAACATTTTTTTTGATTAAAACGGTATATCACCAAACATTAAGTCTTCGGGTGTTTTTAGATCGGAATTTCTATAAATAAGTTTGTCGCTAAAATTTACTAACAAATATTTAATTTTCTTGCCCAATTCTTCATCACTTAAGTTGCTAAACGATTTGTCGACTTCAAATAAGTATGCAATCCAAATTACTGATGTTGATAACTTTGGATAAACCTTTACAATTTCACTAACATTTAAACCGCCGAATAAATCTTTAAAAATGCCATCGTCTAATGGACAGTTTTCATTTCCGATGTCTGTATCCCATTTCATATTAATTAATGTCTTAATTTTATTAGTAATGTGTTCGGTGTTATCTTTTGTTTTAATATAAGCGTCGATAATAATTGGCATGTTATTTGCGTTTTTAATGGCGAATGGATTAAATATGATTAATGAATCGGGCGTGTAAGTAATTACAAAGCATAAAAATACGTTAATTACTTTTGTAAAATAATACATAAGGCATGCCCACATCCATAAAGATGAAATAAATATTTTGGTTCTGTCAGGAAGTTGAACCTTTTGTAGAGCATTTTTGTATTTATCAAACATTTTTAATTATACTAATTTAGGTTTAAAACAAAAAATGAAATTTTAATTTGTATCATATTATATAATGCCGCGCGAAAAATCAAAGAAACCAGCCGTTGTTAGAAGCAAAAGCTTGGAGCCAAAAAAGTCAGTAGAACCAGAGCCGCCCGAAACTGATGAAGAACTTGAATTAGAAGAAGAAACGGACGAATTCTTTGATAACAAAACATTTGATAATATTAACCCGCATATTCAATATCATATATATGACCCGGACAAATACGAGACGGAAATGCACAAGGAAATTATTGTAATTCCAAATAACTACAGGCGCACGTCTGAGGTTATTACTAAGTTTGAATATACGGATGTTACGTCAAATCGGGCCAAGCAGATTGAAAACGGAAGTCCTATATTTGTAGATATCAAAAGCGAGAGCGACCCAATCAAGATGGCCGAGCTGGAAATTCGGCTAAAACGATGCCCATTATCAATTAGGCGCATGATAAGCAATAATATCTGTGAGATATGGGATGTAAATGATATGATTATTCCATACTAAAAAAATAAATTATATATATTTTTTTACTAGCTCATCTCAATCCATTGGAATCCACATTTTTCACACACATTGATAAGACGCATTTCGGTGCCCAGGCGAACTCGCTTGGCTATATTATGCTTACACTTATGGCATGTAACGTATGATTTTATATTAACGGGGTCATTCATAGCTTTATTAAGAATAGTCTGAAATATAAAAAGGCTGCCGCCCTTGGTTTCTTCGTATCTTAATGTATCATCGTCTTCAGATTTATAAGATGCAAAACAAGTTGCGCACTTAAAGGTCAATTCGTCATTGGTAGTGCTTATTTCCAATAAGTTATGGCAGTTATCACAAAAATGTTTCATTTATATATATAAGTATAATAATTCAATTTTAAAACATTTTTAATTGAAAGGTTTTATAAAAATGAAATATTTTTTTGATATCTATACTTTAAATCTGCCAACTTTCAATTTTACAATAATGACGCTTGTATTAAAAACTACTAAATATTATATTGAAAAAGCTATAAAAATGTATCCTAAAAAATTGGATATGTCTGAATTTATTGAATATACTAATTTTCCAATTAATTTAGAAATAGCTAATAGCTTTTATACACAAATGAAATACGATATACCTATTTATTTAGGAAAATATGAGATAGAATTTTTAGGATATGAAGGTGAACTAAAAAAACAAAAAGAAAACATAATAGATAAGTTAAAATCCTCTTTATATTTAAAAGAAAAAAATATTTCTTGGTGGATATACGATAATAATAAATATAAAGAATTTATTGAGTCCCTTACAACCGACTCAATAAAACAAGTTTATCCACCACTTAAAAATGGAAAAGGTACTGGTCGAATAAATCATATAATTATAATGCCTAGAATTTATAAACATTTATGCATGAGCGTTGAAACGAAAAAAAGTTATCAAATTAGAGATTATTTGTTCTATTTAGAAGAATTAGTTAAATGCATGATCGAATATTCTAAAAAATTTAATGATATGACATCAAAAATAATTGTATCCGAAAAACAATGTAAGATAGATAACTTATTATTAGAAATAAAAGAAACTAATATTATATTAAAAGAAAACGAAAAGAAAGCCGAAGAAAGATTTCAAGAAGAACGTAAAAAAGCCGATGAAGAACGTAAAAAAGCCGATGATCGTTTTAACAGACTATTAGGTGTTGCGGAAGATACTAAAGAAGAGGTTCTTGAAAAGATAAGCGAGCTTGCTGAAACGCGATTAGACTTAACTAATGTAGTACATGATCGAGTATCGACAAAAAGAGTACCAAATAATCGATATGAATATTTAGTTATATTAAAAGATGCAGACGATTTATCAATGCCATATTATGTTCTACGCACGCAGAGAAAATCAGTTTCTAGACGAATAACGTCTATTCAGAAAGATTATAATGTAGAAGAAGTTTTTAGAATTTACACCCCAAACTCAACAAAGGCGTGGTTATCTATTTGTGATAAGTTCTCGGCAAAAATTAGAAAATCTCCTACTCCGAACTGGTTCGCATTACGTAATATAACAGAACAAGAGTTTAAAAATTATATATTGGCAATGGACGAATCTGAAAGAAAAAACCCGAAGTTTATTTGAATTGAACGTTTTTGTAAAAACCTTCGGAAATTAATGTATCCATTCATTCGGAAATTAATGTATTCATTCATTCAAAAATTAATGTATTCATTCATTCAAAAATTAATGTATCCATTCATTCTAAAATTAAAACTGCGAATATGTTATCTCAACAGGCGGTAGATATTTATTATTTTTTAAGTTTTCTAAGTTAACTACATAAAGTAAATGATGGCATATGCGGTCAAGTAAAGTCTTTTTTGATATTAAGTTTAATTTAATCAAGCTTAAAAAGGTAATCTCACCGCAGTTTGTCCCGGTGTGTAACATATCGCCAAAAAGCTTTGCGAAGCCATTTGTTACAACATTTACGTTGTAATACATATTATCTTTAGCATAGTTTATAAAATCTTTAAATCGGATGATTATATTTGCATCCAGCGGATTTGCTAAATACTTGCATGCAATTATACCGGGATATTTTTCAATGCGCGTTTTTAAATCTGTTATAGTAATTCCATTCTTATTATATTCAGGACACTGTTTCATACCAACTATATTAGTTGCTTCAAATACAACGGGATTAGAAGGTTTTGCTGGGTCTACGTAAACAATACCTACATGCCCCCAGTATGAACCCATAAATACTGGATTTATATTATCATATGCGTGAAATAATAGCATATCGCCTGTTTTAAATGTAGCATCTTCTAGTTTTATTTTTGGCAAATCAGGATGGTTTAAAGTCATATTCCAAAACCAAAAAATACACAAAAGTAAAATAACTATAACAAATGACAAATATTTATGAGTTGAACACATTAAATTATATCTAAATTTCAAAACATATATTTAAAATTAAATATATTTGGCTGAAATATTAAATATATTAAGTACATTAAAACAAGTATTATAATCACGTACCAATATTTCATAAATATATAAAAAACACCAGGCACCAAGCCACCACCAACAGTAGGTTGTAATTCATCGAGCTTATCGTTTATATGGGGAATTGAACGGTTTAAAACATTGTTCATATCCACATTATCTATAATTTTGTCCATAATATTACTTACAACATTTATTTTTGCGGATACTGTATTAAATGAATTTATATTATTATCGGTTAAAGTTATTGAATTTATTCTTTCTAATATACGTTTTAATCCTTCTATATTAGATGTGTATTCAAATGGTTTTTTATTAAATATAGTTAATGTTAATATTAAGTTTGTTAGCAATTCGATTACTGGCGTTTTTAATTTATCATACTTTAAGTTTTCTAATTCGCTTTTTAATTCGGTTTTTAATCTTGTTTTTTCTAATCTTAATTTATTAAATTCTTGTTTTTGCGTTTCGGTTTCCTTAGTTAATTGTTCTATTTTTTCCTTTAATTCGGTATTTTGCGTTTCATATATATTTATTGCATTTTTTACATCAACATCAGTTTTTTTACTATTACTTTCCATAACCGATAATTCGTTTTTCAGTTTAACCAATTCTTGCTGAGCCTCAGATAACTCTCTTTCTTTTTCTTCCAATTCTTTCTGAGCATTATATAACTTTTTTTCTAATTCGGCTAATTTAGCTTGCAATTCGGTTAACTTTTTTTTTGCTAAATTTTCATTTCCTTCAGCTGATATTTTAGCTAAATTAGCATTATCTACTGCTTTCTGCAATTCTTTTTTAAACTCATCGCATTTTGTTGCCGCTTCTGTTTTTTCTTTGTCAGATTTTTCACGCGCAGCTTCAGCAGCAGATGCAGCGGCTTTTGCTTGGATTACAGTTTGATTAAGAGCGGCTAATTGTGTGTTAAACGTTTTTTCATTTTCCTCTGATTTTTTTAATTGTTCGTTTAATGAATTTAATTCAGCGGCCGACTTTTGAATATTAGATGATAATTTATTATTTTCGTTTTCAACATCGATAACTTTTTGGAAAGCTTTCTGTAATTCGTTTTCAGCCGCAGTCGCTGCTTCAACAGCATTTTGTTTTTCTTTATTTAGTGTAACTAAGTTTGCATCAATTGTTGCTATTTGTACTGTTGCCTGATTTATTCTCTTTTCATCTTTTGATTTTTTTTGATTTAAAGTTTCTATGTCTGAGTTTAATTTTTCTATTAATAATTCGTGCGATTTAATAGTTTGATTTAAAGACGCTATTTTGTTTTCCAATTCTGTTATTTTAATTTTTTCCGAAACTACCGTTTTAGTTTCTACATCTATTATTTTTTCTTGAGTTTTTAACTCATTAGTTTTTATTATACTTTCTTCAGCTTTTTTTAGTTTCTGCTTAGATTCTTCCAATTCTTTTTTAAATGCTTCTAATTCTTGTTTAGCTTTTTCTAATTCTTGTTTAGCTTTTTCTAATTCTTGTTTAGCTTTTTCTAATTCTTTTTCAGATGCTTCTAATTTCTTTTTAGATTCTTCCAATTCTTTTTCAGATGCTTCTAATTCTTTTTCAGATGCTTCTAATTTCTTTTTAGATTCTTCCAATTCTTTTTCAGATGCTTCTAATTTCTTTTTAGATTCTTCGACAGCAGCTGCTTTTATTGCTGTTTCAGCATCTTTTGTTTTCTTTTCAGCTTCAGTAGCTTTCTTTTCAGCTTGTTGTTTTGCTGTTTCAGCTTCATTAGCTTTCTTTTCAGCTTCAGTAGCTTTCTGTTCAGCTGCTTTTATTGCTGTTTCAGCAGTTAACTTAAAAGCTGTTAAATTGTTTTGTAAATCAGTATTTTCTGAGGCTATTTGGGCGACTTTCAATTCTAATGCTTTGTTGCTAACTTCTAAATTATTCTTATCGGTGTCTAATTGAGCAATTTTTGATGTATTTAATTGCAGTGTATTGTTTAATGCATCAATATTTTTAATATTATCTTGTATAGTTTGATTAGTCGCGGCTTCTTTAGTTGTTAATGCTTTATTGTCAGCTTCTAATTTTTGCCTTTCAGCTTCTAATGTTTGCTTTTCAGATTCTAATTTTGCAATGTCAGCTTTATTAGCAGCTTCTAATGTTTGCTTTTCAGCTTCTAATTTTGCAATGTCAGCTTTATTAGCAGCTTCTAATGTTTGCTTATCAGCTTCTAATGTTTGCTTATCAGCTTTTAATTTTTTTATATTTATTATTGAATTATTAAGTTTGGTTTCTAAATTTGCAATTTTTAATTTATTATTTGATATAGTGATCTGCAATGCTTTATTATCAGCTTCTAATTTTTTGTTTGATGTTTCCAATTTTTGTTTATCAGCTTCTAATTGTTTATTTTTGGCTAAAAATGTTTTTATGCTATTTCTTACGTTATTTAATTCCAGTTGATTTTTAGCTAATTGGTGTTCAGCATTATCGCGCTCGCCGGTTATTTTTATAATCTCGGCTTCTTTAATCTTAATTTCATCATTTGATGTTAATGCGGCGATTTCTTGTTTTAGCCTTTCTATTTCAGCGGTTTGGTTATCGGTTTCATACCTAACTTCAATTATTGGCTCCTTAGCTTTTTCAATCTTTTGCAATGCATTTGAAACTTGCGTGTACGTATATTTTAACTTAGCAACATCAAATAGGTGAACATCGCCTATTTGATTTATTTCACGTAAAAAAGAATTTGATATATTTTTTTCTAAACCAGTCGCTTCCTTAATAATTTTTATTTTGTTAATTATATCATTCTGCAATGATTCCATTATTCATTTTTATATAATTATAATTAAATAAAAATAAAATTATATTCATTTCGATACAACAACACAATTATAAATAGAAGAATTAATACAATTATTATAAGAAACAGTCTATGCCAGTTAAGCAAAAGAAAACATCCTCCCAATATAGTACCTCCATCCCAATCTGATTCTTCTTCGTCTCGTTTTTCACTGTCACTTTTTTCATCGTCTGAACCTAATGCAATACGTCTTTTGTTCATTTCATTGCTCAAATTTTGCATCAGGCCTGGCTTTTCGTCCGGTTTCGGTTTGATTTCGTCGTTTGGTTTTACTTCTCTTAATTTAGTACCCATTTGAATTTGACTTAATAAATCTACACGGCCTTGGGTCGGTTTTAATTGCACTTGGGTCGGGTTTAGTGGTCCGCCCGGTGGTGGTGGTGGAGCTAATGGTTGAGCTAATGGTGGAGCTGACGTCACAGTGTTCTCAGTCATTGCAGGGCTCTCAGGCTTCGCAGTGTTATCAGTTATCTCAGATTTATCAGTCATATCAGTTATCTCAGATTTATCAGTCATATCAGTTATCTCAGATTTATCAGCGGGTTCTTTTTTTGAGAAACTATTTAAAATTTCTATAGAAACGCCCGGCGCGACTTC
>Ga0114967_10003059_pt1 | contig 13830 bp, 11 predicted proteins | sample M_130628_MF_Meta_FD_92639 | JGI IMG/M metagenome (GOLD analysis project Ga0114967, IMG submission 92639) | Freshwater microbial communities from Lake Montjoie, Canada to study carbon cycling - M_130628_MF_MetaG | ecosystem: Environmental > Aquatic > Freshwater > Lake | place: Lake Montjoie... | reverse complement strand
GTTTTTCCATTATAGGCTTTTTGAGCAGAATCAAAATAGAATCGAGTTTCTTCTAGGCTTCCAAATACATAATCAAGTCCTCGTATTCTAATAAAATATTCGTCTGCTTGTTTAACAAACGCAACTATCCACGAAGAATCAAGACTGGTATTCGCAACATCGCCTGCTTTACCAAGACTAAAATTGCTGAGTAAATTTAGGTTAGCTGTTGAAACTATTTTCCAATCTAGATCAGAAATAGAATAGCGTAGACCAAAATTAAGATTAGCCAACATCAAATTAATCATTTCTGTTTCTAACCCAACAGATAGGTTATTAATAAACTTGGGCACTATACGAGATGCAATGGCTGCTGTGGGGATTATGTCACTAAACTGTATTGGCCCTAATCCCGATGCAAGTACGCCCCTGCCGGCATTGGTTCCGTCGCCTGTTATTTTTATAACTTTAGTCCAAAGACGATCAGTTTGTTCAGGATCGTTTACATTTGTCGATACTAATTTTCCTTTCTTAAACGACTGTCCTGCAGGTGCTGTAAATTTTATTAAAGTTCCAGGAGTTATGTACTTTAGTGTGCTAGTTGTATAAGAGCCAACTTTTAAAATTGTAGAGTCAACAGCATTATAAAAATATCCTGTAGAATTATTAACATCTGTTGTGAGTTGATTCCATCTATAATTAATGTCTGTAAATAAAATTTTATCGAATTTAGTCAGGTAAAAATTATAAACATCAGTGGATGTAAAAATAGGCTCAATGCTATTTCTTATAAAATTAATAATATCAATTTTGTTGGTAAATTTAAATGACAACGATCTTTCAATGTCGTTTTTATAAATTAAACCATCTGATGCAAATACATTAATACTTGAGTATTTTCCGCTGGCATCTATTAGGTCAAAGTTTCTGCTAATTCCGCTTGATACTCGATTAATAGCTTTGACCTTTAAAATATTTTGTGAAGTTGATAACGGAGCAAGATTATAGTCTTCTCCGGTAATCATTCTATTTTGTGTGTAGTATTGTGCTGGAGCATTTCTTCTAATAGATGCTACAGGCTCGCTGGGTGTGGCAGAACTAATTGTATACTTTAAACTCAAGGTCACTGTTAATGTGTGCCGCACACCTGACTTGTTAACATAGGGGATAGCAATACTGATGGCTCGCATCTCATTTGGAGCTACTTGATAGCTAAGACCATTGCTAGTTCTGTAATAAACTCTAAATGCGCCTTGGGGTAAATTTCCGTATACTCCGTCAGCAAATGCTAGATCAACTCTATCGTTTTCTTTTGTAATTACAGAATAGATATTTCGTATATTGGAATTAATACTATTATAGGAAATATTATTTCCAATCAGTGCAGACACTTTTGTCCATTCGTTTAACTGTACTCCTGCTGAATTTAGTGCAAACAACCAAACATCGTCATTGTTAATATTATTAGTATCAACTGCAATTAGTTCATTAGTGGTTGGCACATCTATTGAAAAATCAGCAAGCTCAAGACTGCCCTGTTTAAACATTAAGAAAAATCCGGTGTTAGAACTTGTGCCGCCTTTGCCGTCGTTTCTATATATAAAACCAATTTGATTTCCGGGAACCGGAGGTTCTTCATACAACTCTTCTTTACCTTTGAAACTGGTACTTACTAATTCAAAAGTCATTTGGCGGCCGGCAACAACTTTACTGTAGGTAAAGATTGGCACATCGTTAGACGAAGTTCTAAATCTGTATTGGTCTGTTGGAATACCGTCGATTGTGGCTGATCCTTGACTGCGACCAAATTCTGTATTATCAGTCATTGCTGCATTAAGCACTGTGATAAATTGTTCTGCCCAGTTTTGATTTGTTGGATCATTCCATACAATTGTCTGTTGAGCTAGATTTTTACCGTTATTATCTAATACATTTTCTGTGGTAGTAACCGTATCAAATTTAAGTAGGCCCTTCGATGGTAAATTTCTTTTGGCATTATAGCTTAACATTTTAGATAAACGTAATACACTTTCTTTACGTTCAGCTAATTCAATAAAATTTTCACGACTGGCTAGATCAATACGGAAACTTAGACTCTGGCCAAGGAATGCAATGGCGTCGATAAGTGCTAGGTACTCACTAGACTCAATATAATCGTTAAAATCTTCAGGATAGTTTTCTCTGAAATAAGCAATAATAACTCGTCGAAGATTTTCAAAGTCGTAGCTTTTGAAATCAGCACTTTGAAAAGTCTGATAAATTCTAGTCCAGTCTTCGTTTAAAATTAAGTTATTTTGTCTAGACGTTGTTGTCATAATTTACTATCCTATTGTGTATTTAACTAAAAAATAAAGTGGTCAGTTTATAATTTTATTTTCTCTATCAAAGTTAAAAGTCATTCTTTCATTAATATTAAATGGGATATACGTCACATTTGCTTCTATTCTTATGCCCATATCTGTACTATCTATAACAACTCCGTTAATTGCTATTCTAGGATCATAGTTGATAATTTGTTCAACGTCTTCTGTAATTAATTTTTTTACTTCTTCGGTAAACTGTTCAAACAATAAATCCCAAATAACTGTTCCAAAATCTGGATTCATTAGTTTCTCACCTTTACGAATATAAAAATGATTAATAATATCTTGTTTAACTAGATCTATATCATACAGCTTGAAACTAGATTTAGTTTCTTGAGAACTAAAACCGTTGTAGGTAAATGCAGTAGAACTAGTACTACCAGTGTTAGCTGTCAGCGAAGCCACAGTTTTTTTATTGTATATTTTTGCCATATTATTTTTCTCTATCAGTTTTAGCTGGATCTACTAGTATTGGATCTAGGTTCTCATGTAATTTCCAAGGCTCGTGCATTGGTATCCGTTTCATTATGCTCTTTAGTGGGGTTTTGCTTTGATATCTAGTTTTCTCTTCCCATTTTTCTTTAGAACTGCTAACAGGATTATCATGTCTTGGTAAAATTTTAGCTGCCACTCCTCTTGCTGCGGTTGGGCCATTTAAGTTAATTGCAGAGCCTGTAGCAGTCAACGCTCCTGTACTGTTTATATTTGTTGCCGATGATGATAAAAATGTTGCACCTGTAGAAACTACACTCATGGTCCCTGCTGTTGTAATATTGCCATTTGTTCCGACAACTAAATTCATAAGTGTGCCGGATTCCATTTGTGTCCTTGCAATACTTCTGATGTTAACATTCCTTCCGGCTTCAAAATTTATATCTCGGTCGGCTCTAAAATTTAAATCGTTTTCTGTATGTATAGAGATGCTGTCTTGAGCAAAAATATCAATTTTTCCATTACTGGTTAATTCAATCCATGTTGTGCCTTTAGCATTTCCAATATAAATTAAATCTTCGCTGTTGTGTAAAAGAATTTGGTGGCCGGTTCTTGTTCTAACTCGAAAATATTCGTTATAAGGGATGTTAACATCTCCTTTTTCTTTCTTTTCAACTTCGGCATATTCAGCTGGTCCGGCGTTGGCCGGCGTTTTTCTAACATATCTATCATCGCCGTCATCCATAACCAGAGTCGTTCCTCCCAATCTACTTGCTGGCAATTGCACAGGACTTTTACTCTGAGAACTACCAATATATTGTTTTTTAGAGTTAGGACCTCTATCAAACGGCCCTGGTGTTGAAATTCCAAATACCGAATTAGGAACCATTCGTCTGGCGCTACTATCTGTCACTCCTCTTATGCCATCCTCTAACAAGCCTTGCTCTAAAAATCTATCAGCAATAGGGTGTATGGCTTTTTTAATTTTTTCAGTGTTAGTGCCTTTTTCAAGAGTGTTGGCTTTTCTATTAATTTCTGCAACTGGTAAGGCATTTGTTGTATCGTATTTCTTTTTTTGTTCGGGGGAGGCTTCAAATGATTTTGATCCGCTTATTGCCGGAATCATTTGATTGATAAATCGTCCAGGGATACAGCCTATAAAATATCCTTCAGATGCATCACCATTAATAAAGGCAACTAATACCGTGGTTCCTATTTCTACTGTAGGAAACCACATGCCATAGGCTTTTTGCGTATCGTTAAAGTCTCCTACATTCAGTCCCATGTTTTCGTATGCTGTTGATCCATAGAAAGGGCTGGCATATTTTACTGCATAGGATTGACCAGTGTCTCCTATGTCATTGCCGTTTTCTCTTAGCAATGTCACTTCAAGTCCACACATAAATGACGGGTCTAAGTAGCCAACTACTTTAGCCATCATGATACCTACTGGAAGTTTTGCGCCTCCTTGTTTTTCTGGCGACCGTTTTTCTATTGACATCTATAATCCTTTAAAAATCAAGTTCATCTTCATTACCTTCAAACTCTTCATCGGTATAATCAATAGGACCAGTCTTCGGTGTTTCTTCTTTTGTAGTATCGTACATAGAAGAGCTTTGTGCGGAAATTTTTGCAGAGCCTGCATAGTCAATGTCTTGTTGCGGTTGACGAGCTAGGTCTAGGGTCTGCTGAAAGACACCTCCGGAGAATTTACTTTCTACAGCAGTCACTTTGTAAACTCCGCTGAACGGAGTGACTTTACCTCCGTTAGGAAAATTGTACAGGCCGCCTTGACCTGTTGTTCCTAGATTAGGTTCAATTGGGTTTCGCCAGGTTATGTATATAAAAATTTCGCTACCTTCCCAATTCATTGATCCGTCTGATTTAACTTGAGTATTCGGTCCTTGATCTGAAAAATAATTTGAATTTAAGCCGCTGTCGGAAAGAAAATACAAGTCCCCCATGATGTCTATCTTGACATTGACCATGTCACTAGACCTAGTAAAAGATTGATTAAAATTATCTGCTACCATTTGTTCAACTGTTTTTTCTCCTGAGATCGACGGGAATGTTAATAGAGGATTTGGCTTTGTTGGAGCAGATCCGGTAACTGCTGTTGCACTTTCAGGAGCCACACCTTTTTGTAATCTGCCTTGTGGAGTTTTTTCTTCTGAGATATTATTAGTCTCTTTGTTGGCAACGTTAGCATTATTTTGTAACGGAGTTGGTGAAATTCCTGTATAAAATTGCCCGTTGAATTGTAGATCAAATTTTAATATGTTGTTGTTTTGCCCGGTATAAAGATAATCATATCGCTTGGCGATGATGCGTTCCAGGGCTGCTCCTCCGGGAGTCACTGACGAAGGATTTTGAAAAATTGCTCCGCTTACCTTAAAAGGAACAACACGATAACTGTATTTTTTTGCTCGTACGTTTCGTTTAGGATCATACTCTAGCAATTGTATTTGAACATCAATTCTAAACCAATCAACAAACCCATCTTTAACAGCTTCTGGTTTTAATTTTGAAACACAGTACTCTGACGCTAATACTACCCGTTGAATTATTTCAGTAATTTTTGTTTGTTGTGGAAATCTAATTTCTCTCTGCTTGGGATCGATGGTCATTGAATCTCTAACAATTCTTCCATCCTCATCAACTGCATCGCCGGCCAGTTTAAAATTATAATTGCCTCCGGACGTTTCTGAAAATCCCATGCTGGCTTTACCGATTTCGCCATCTCCAAAACTTTCAGCAAAACTTTCTCTATTGGCTTTTGATATTTTTTGAGTTTTTGGTGCTTTGGGATCTGCAATAGCTTTTAATATTTCTGTTAACTCTTCACTGTTAGTTCCTACAGGATCCGACGAGTCAACGGGAAATACAATTTCATAAATGTCTGGAAACGCTGCTTGACCGTCAGCTACTCTTACTAGTTGTTTTTCATTTAATATTGTGCAGACACTTTGTTGTCCGGACACTAATACTTCACTTACTGTCATTCCTGTAGCACGAACATCTGTTGCTACATTAGTGACCACGTCACTGAATCCAGTATAATGCATAGGAGCCGCTTCAACGCTATATCTACTTCCGGATTCATCTACTTTAAAATCTACTTTGGTAATTTTAATTGTAAAATACTTTGTTAGCTCGTCGGAACCTTTGTAGACAGCACCGTCGTCAGATGATCCATTAATTTCAAGTTTTAACAAATATGGACAATCATTTAGATAGGAAGGATATCCTGAATTAATTGCAGCGGCCTGCAAACTTTGTAAAAATATTCCTAAAGAATAAGGTTCGTATACATCAAATTTAAAACTTGACACGTTAGTGTTCCCAGACCTTGCACTACCGCCTAGTTGTGAAGTCATGGTAACATTATCAATATAATATTCAGGAGCACCGTATTGAGTATTTGTTCTACTGAAATCATATCTACCTGCAGAAGATATCACAATCTGATCTAACAAATAAGGAGAACCTCGATACAAACTAGGTTTATTAAATTGTTCCGGTGTTAGGCAACATAGTGTCCACAGTGGAGAATATGAGGCAAATTGTTCTAACACATTCTCGTAGGGAGGACCACCCGGGGGCGGCGACACCGTACCAAAGGCTTTTAATAAAGAAGTTACACTGGGGTTTGTGACAACATCTGCAATTTGTGAAACATTAAAACTAGCTGCGTTGGCGCTGACGGCATTGGTAATATTTTGTACTGACCCGACTGATAGGCCAGACGTTGTTGCAATTTGTGAAATTGCGTTGCCGGCTGGAGTTAGGATATTGGCTATTTCTTGCCCGATGTTTCTAAAAATTGTCATCTTAGATACCTATAAATCTTTCTATGTTTGATTTTTTAGGACAATAGATCATTGTTCCGGGAGCAAAATCGTATATAGGATCTTTAAGTGTTTCCATATTACGTTGAACAAACACCCACCATAATCTTGAATTACCGTAAAGGTCAAAAGCCAATAGGTCAGGACGATGTTTGTATTGTGTTTCTATTATGTATTTGTAATCGTCGGCTTCAGCAGGTACTGGCCGAATAGTTAATAATTCAAGATATAAATTATTTTGAGCTGTATTATAGTAAGGTGATGTTTTATTATATGATGCCATTTTAGATAAATCCTTGGCCAGCTACAATATTACCGTTGGCATATTCTGTAAGGTTAAACTGTCTTAGACGTGTTCTATTATAGATTGGGGACACTGTCACCGATATAGTACTCATTGCAGGAACCCAAGTAGGAGGAGCTCCATTTAAGGAATGCTTAATATAGGCAACATCGTCTTTAAAATCAACCGAGAAACTTTTTACAATTACCGGAACTCCAGCAAATACTCTAGCACCGTATCCTGTGAGATTACAGACAATTGGCGGATTACCTACATTAGGACCGGTACCAAAAAACATGCGAGTGGCTGTTTTTAAAAATGTAGTTCCTTGAATCCAGTATTCTGCATCTAGTTCGTTCTCTACTGAAAATTCACCAGAAATTTGAATGTCATCTATTTGACTACTCTTATAGGCCTGAAATGGTTGATTACTGTGTACTGTGTCTATTTGGGCATAGTTTGCTTTTGAAGATACTGTGATGCTTGGCAAATAAGGCCAAACAAATCCGCCGGTGGCAGAAAGTCGACTAAATGCTGATCCAAATAGACCAAAGTTTGCATTTAACTTTACTCGCCAATCGCTGGCCGAGCCCGCTTCTAGCTTGACAAAAGAACCTTCTTTACTAAATAATTCTGCACCACTAGGCAAGTTCTTCCCACGTGCCATACTTAATAAATTGTTAACCATACCAGCAGCTGATGAGATTGAAGTAGCCAGTGAGGCAAGGCCACCTCCGATGCCGCCGCCGGCTAACCCTAATTTGTCTAGGCTTGCACCAATAGCTGCTCCGGCATTACTAATTCCCCCAGCAACTCCTCCAAGTGCTCCGGCAGCGCCAGCAAGAGCACCTGTCGCATTTGATGCTAGACTCTGTATAGTGCTGCCAACACCTCCTAATGCTCCTGTTGCTCCGGCAAGGGCACCTCTTGCATCATTGGCTAGATCGCCGGCCGCTGCGGTAAATCCATTTAGACCTGTTCCAATGCTGCCGCTGAACTGGCTCACTGTTGCATCTAGGTTTGATTTTATTGAATCAAACTGGCCAGCGGCATCGGCTATTGCACCTGGAGCTGAATCAGCGACTGCACTAATTTGTTCTGAAACAGTGACAGCTGCATTTGCCAAAGGGTTTTCTGATCTTGCCATTTTGGTGATATTTCCTTATTATACTCTATTTATTCTTGACAAAATGTGCTATTATATTAACTACTGGAGAATTCTGAAACAATGACGATAACTACGCAACCACCTAAGATCAAATATCTTACCAACAAAGATCTATTAAAAGAAATACACCTAAGCAAAAATACCTATTGTTCTTACACGGATCCTGCATATAGTGATTATGATTTAATTATTCCAAATTTGTCTAAAATCAACATCCGCACTATTGCTGAAGCTAAAAGAAATCGAGCAATCAAGATGGCTAAAAAAGCTCACGAACTAGCACAGTCAGGTGGCAAGAAATTCCCGGCAAAAGACTTTGAAGTCGATTACAAAACTATTAAAAAACCAGATGTAGTATTCCGTGTTATGACCTTTGAACATATTCCGTTGGCGCCGGGTCGTAAGAAAACTCTAAAGAACACTGCTGATAGTCACGACAAAGTAAATTTTCCACCGTTTCAGCATTGGAAGTTTGACGACAACGACAATCTAATACTAGTAGGAAAGAGCCATTGGAAAGGGGACTTGACTACTGGAGAGTTTAATAAAGAGCACGGGCAAATGACCAACAATCTTGCTCGTATGTTTTTGAAGCTGTGTGAGAGATATGCCACAAGAGGCAACGTCCGTGGATATACTTACAACGACGAAATGCGTGGGCAGGCAATTTTACAACTAACTCAAATAGGACTCCAATTCGATGAAAGCAAATCTGATAATCCTTTCGCTTACTATACTGCTGCTGTCACTAATTCATTCGTTAGAATTATCAACATTGAGAAGCGCAATCAAAACATTCGAGACGACATTCTTGAAATCAACGGAATGAATCCAAGTTGGACTAGACAAAACGCTGCTGGCAAAGGTGGTGCCAGTTATGGTCCGGTTAGTACATCGCCAGTAGACGGAAGTGGCAATGATTGGGATTGATCTCTGTTTGAAATTAGTGTAAAATAATCATATGAATCTATTTAAAAAAGTTGCTTGCTTTACTGATATACATTTTGGACTTAAAAGTGGTAGCCGTACACATAATCAAGATTGCGAAGATTTTGTCACTTGGTTTTGTGATACTGCCAAAGCACAAGGTTGTGAAACGGCAATCTTTCTAGGTGACTGGCATCACAATCGTAGTACTACAGACGTTAGTACTATGAATTATACTGTGTCAAACTTAGAACGTCTAAGCCGATCATTTGAAAAAGTCTATTTCATTCTAGGCAATCACGACTTGTTCTACAAAGACAAACGTGAAATTAACTCTGTCGAGTTTATGCGTTTATTTCCTAACATTGTTCCTGTTAGAGAGAATTTTACACAAGGCGACGTCACTATCATGCCCTGGCTGATAGGCGATGAGTGGCGTGAAGTTTCTAAACTCAAGAGCCGCTATGTGTTTGGTCATTTAGAACTGCCCTTGTTTTACATGAATGCCATGGTACAGATGCCAGATCACGGGACACTACAAGCAAGCCACTTTAGTGGACAAGAATATGTGTTCAGTGGTCATTTCCACAAGCGTCAAAGCAAGGGCAATGTCACATACATTGGCAATGCGTTCCCTCACAACTATGCAGATGCCGGCGACGATGATCGAGGTATGATGATCTTAGAGTGGGGTGGCAAACCCGAGTATCACACTTGGCCTAGACAGCCTACATATAGAACCTATAAGCTGAGTCAGATCATCGATAATCCAGAAGGACTTCTCCGTGAAAAGATGCATTGTCGTATCACTATCGACTTACCTATCAGCTTTGAAGAGGCAAACTTTATCAAAGAACAATTTATTCCACAGTATAATCTGCGTGAACTCATGTTAATACCTGAAAAGGTAGATGTTGAATCAAATGCTGTTCCTATCGACATTAACTTTGAAAGTGTTGATACTATTGTTATGAATCAGATCAATGCTATCGAAAGTGATGCATTTGACAAAGGCATGTTGTTGGACATTTACAGAAACCTATGATAAAAATTAAGAATTTAACTGTTAGAAACTTCATGAGTGTGGGTAATCAAACCCAAGCTATCAGTTTTGACAAGGGGCAGCTTACGCTTGTGCTAGGTGAGAATTTAGATCTTGGCGGGGATGACAGCGGTGCTCGCAATGGTACTGGTAAGACCACTATTATTAATGGGCTCAGCTATGGTATCTACGGAACTGCTCTTACTAATATCAAGAAAGACAATCTTGTTAACAAGATCAACGGAAAAGGCATGTTGGTCACATTAACCTTTGATAAGGATGGTCAAGAATATCATATCGAACGTGGTCGTAAGCCTAACGTACTTAAATTTAGTATTAACGGTCACGAGCAAGAGCTTAAAGATCTAGACGAAAGTCAAGGTGACAGCCGTGAAACGCAAAAGGCCATCGAAGAAATGATGGGCATGAGTCACGACATGTTCAAACATCTTGTGGCATTGAACACCTACACTGAACCATTCTTGTCAATGAAGGCTGGAGAACAGCGCAGCATCATTGAGCAGTTGTTGGGTATTACCCTGCTTTCTGAAAAAGCAGAATCACTCAAAGAAGCTATTCGTATCAGCAAGGACGCTATCACAACAGAAAACACTCGCATTGAAACTATTAAAGTATCTAATAAGCGTATTCAGCAGAGTATTGATGCACTTGAACGCAAACAACGTCTGTGGGATGAAACTAAAGAAAAAACCATCGAGAACATTCTGCGTAGCATTGATGTGCTAAGTGAAATTGATGCAGAAGCTGAAGTGACTGCACATAGATTACTAGCAACATATAATCAAAAGCGTAAAGATATTAACGACATCACAGGATTGATCAATAGATGCAATCTTGATGAAGCTCGATATGTAAAAGACATAGATAAACTAAAGGCAGACATTGCCAGTTTAGAAAATCATACCTGTCACAGTTGCGGTCAAGAGTTTCACGATGACAAACAAAGTGTTCTGTTAGAAAAGAAACGTAAAGATCTTCAAGAAGCTGCTCTTAATTCGTTGTCAAATAATACTCAACTGATCGAAAGTACTGCTGCTCTCAAAGAGCTTGGAGAGCTAGGTGATTGTCCCAAGGTACAATACGACAGTTTAGAAGAAGCACTCAATCACAAAAATACCATCGACGGTTTAATTAGAGATTTAGAAGTAAAAGAAAAAGAAGAAAATCCTTATCTAGAACAAATCAATGAATTAAAGAAAACTGCGGTGCAGGAGATCAACTAGGAAGCTGTAAATGAAGCTACTCGTGTCAAGGAACATCAAGAATTCTTATACAAGTTGTTAACAAACAAAGACAGCTTTGTACGCAAACGTATTATTGACCAAAACTTGGCCTTCTTAAATCAACGTCTAACCTATTATCTAGACAAGATTGGATTGCCGCATACTGTTGAGTTCCAAAACGACCTAACAGTTATTATTACTCAACTAGGACAGGATCTAGACTTTGATAACTTGAGTCGCGGTGAACGCAATAGATTAATTCTTTCTATGAGCTGGGCATTCCGTGATGTTTGGGAAAATTTATATCACAGTATCAACTTGTTGTTTATTGACGAGCTTGTTGACAGTGGTATGGATGCTAGCGGTGTTGAATCTAGTATCGCTGTACTAAAACGTATGACTCGTGAACGTGACAAGAATGTATTCTTGATCAGTCACCGTGATGATTTAACTAGTCGAGTAAATCATGTACTCAAAGTAGTGAAAGAAAACGGCTTTACTTCTTACAGCAACGATGTAGAGATAGTACAGTAAAATGAGTACAGAAAGTCATGACAAGATGATTGCTGCTTTTCAGGAATACTTTAAATGGCAAACACGTTTTGAACACAAAGGCAGCGATGAAGCAGGCATTAAGGCACGATATTGGCTATCAGAAATACGCAACGAAGCATCAACTAGGCGAGTAGAAATACAAACAAAGCGTGAAGAACGCAAAAAATCCAGAAAAGGCATGATCGGTCGGCCGCCTAAACTAACTAAGTGAGTGCAGTGGACTTATCAAAATCAACCCGTAGAAGAAATACCCGAAGGCTATATCGGCTTTGTTTACATTATCACGAATCTACAATCCGGACAGAAGTACATAGGCAAGAAATTAGCACAATTTAAGCGTACTAAACCTCCACTCAAAGGCAAAAAACTTAAAAGAAGATCGACAGTAGAAAGCGATTGGCGCGAATACTGGGGTTCGTCTGATAGGTTAAACGCAGACGTCCAAGCACTAGGTCCAGAAAAATTCACAAGAGAAATACTTTACCTTTGCAAATCTAAGGCAGAACTATCATACTTAGAGGCTAGAGAACAATTTGAACGCAGGGTTTTAGAAACTGATGACTACTATAACGGCATTATAAACGTTAGAGTTGGTGGATCAAACATACTAAGACAGCGTCTTTTAGAGCAATCAAAGGCCAAATAATCGCCAAATAAGCCCGCACAGGCGTTAACATTGTGCCCTAAATCCGTTCTGATGTGTGACGGTAAGGTGTATCTGCTTGGCGACAGACCAGTAAACTACTACCCGCAAGGATGATGATGGGACGTGCCTATAACCCGTTTAGTTTATGAAAACCCAATTTAAGAAGGCTAAAAGAGGGAGAAATACCCACGGCTGTAAGTATGTTAGCATATATTTGCAGACCCGCCGTCGTATAAAGACGCAGCTAAAGGTACCGGACGACCGCCTTGGTAATGCTGTAATGCTAATGTGTACTGTGCAACTCGCATAATGCTACATATTTTTGCCCGCCAGGGCAAAGTGTGACTGAACAATCTGCATAATACTTGAATTGCTTCGCAATTATAATAATCAATATTGTTTAGAAGAAAGAAAATTCGTTGAGCGAAAGCGAAAACGAATGTGAGCTTCAGCTCACAATTACAATAAATAACAAATATATCTTTGGATTGAATAATGCGTATACAACATTTATTAATAGAATCACATCTTGAGAAGTCAAGGACTATACTTAAGGAATCGTGCGATGGACTAGATCTTGAGCAACGAAGAATTGTAGAGGGAATCTACAATGAAATGATTCCTCTAATTGAAGCAAGTTTAAGTGCTGATCAAATTAAACAACTGTTTGGCGAAGTTGAAAAAACAGCTACAGCAGCTGGCGGCAATAGAACTCTTATTGGAAAAGGCAAAGACGTTGCTGATAAAGCAAATGAAATCATTGATAATATTGGTAAATGGCTACAAGATACTACTCCAGTTAAAGCCTTTGATCAAAAGTTTGAGGATCTTAAAGCCAGTATCAGTAAGAAGTTTCCTGATGTATCGAGCAAAGTTGCAAGTATGGGAGAATGGGCTAAGGCTAATCCTGGAAAAACAGCAGCCATTGTTGGTGTACTAACAGCTATTGCATCATTAGCTGGTGGACCACTAGGTGGTGCCATTGCTGGTCAGGTGTTAAGAGGTGCTGTAGAATTACTCAAAGGTGAAAAACTTTCCACAGCTATTGGTAAAGGTATCAAGACAGCAGCACTGGGTTATCTATCTGGTAAGGCGTTTGAAATGTTGGGCAAGTTTGCAGAAGGTATGAGATTGAAATCTATGTCTTTCGGGCCAGAGAATGCAGGATTTGAAGAAATAACATTTGGTGCTAGTAAAACAAGATGGGGTCCAGGATGGGAATGGACCGAACAACTCGAAGGTGTTGATATTATTGTTGATCCTGAAATGGCCAGTGCTGTAAAATCAGCACAGAACTTGTTAAGAATGGGTGGTGATGCTGCCCTTGAAGGGTTTGATCAATT
>Ga0114967_10003058_pt1 | contig 13831 bp, 13 predicted proteins | sample M_130628_MF_Meta_FD_92639 | JGI IMG/M metagenome (GOLD analysis project Ga0114967, IMG submission 92639) | Freshwater microbial communities from Lake Montjoie, Canada to study carbon cycling - M_130628_MF_MetaG | ecosystem: Environmental > Aquatic > Freshwater > Lake | place: Lake Montjoie... | reverse complement strand
GAACTTTCCAATGAAAAGTTGGTCGCGTCAACATTACTACTTGCCACTCGAAGCATTTGTGCTTTATCGTTAGCATTGAAATTCTCTAATAGATTAACTGTATTTAGTTCAGGGAAAGTGGTACTTGTTGTAAAATTTGAAGTAGTTAATGCCGAACGTAAGTTGATGTTCTCAGCAATAGAAACCAAATCTTTATTATAATTCTTCTGTAAAGAATCGAGCGTAAATCTTAGTTCGCCAATTGTTAGCATCGTGTTGGTATTTGTGATTTGCTCTTCGTCTAAATTGTCGCTATTCATCTTTGATAAGTCAATATTGATGACATAGGTTTTGAATTCGCTTTTGGCAAAGGGAACTTTATTACGATCTTCAAAATTCTTAGGAATAATGTCTTCATAATAGTTTCCGTCTTTCAAAACTAATTTCAGGATGTTTGAGTTTTCACTACTAATTAATTCTCCTTTTTTTGCTTTGATAACAGTGTTGCTACCTACACCCATATAGGATAATTTATGAATGGTAACGCCGCTAAGGTATCTGCCATTATAACCTGATTTCTTCTCTACTTTAATATTGTAAGTTCCTACCTGACTAAATTGTCCTTCGGCTATAGCCATAGCAGGTTTTACTTGGGCTATATTTCTACGAAAGTTGATGAACTTGTATTCGGCATACGGAATTACATTATTGGCAAAGAAAAAAGCAACAACACTAAGTATAGTAATAAAGTAAATTAAGGTTCGCATGGAACGCTGTAAAGATATTCCTGAAGATTTCATGGCAGCAAACTCATAATTTTCGGCCAAACTACCAAAAGTCATTATAGAAGCCAATACGGTAGATAATGGTAAAACAAGCGGAATAATACTTGGCATTTTATAAAGTAGGAATTTCAAAATCATTATGAAATCTAAGTCCTTACCAGCCAATTCAGAAATGAATAGCCAAACAACTTGTAAAACGAATATGAAAAAGAGAATTACAAATACCGAAGCAAATGTAACAAGAAAGGATTTTAATAAGTACTTGTCAAGTATTTTCACCCGAAATTAATCTAGTTTATTGATGTAGTAATTTGGATATTTACTAGCCGCAAAGGTAAACTGATTTTTTGATAATGGCTGATTGGTTTTAAAAGAATTAACAGTAAGGGTGGTTTTCGTTCCGTTTTTACCCATTTCAATTACATTGTAAATGTTTTTAGTCTGGGAATCAATGCCTAACAAGATTTCTTTTCGTTGGTCTTTGGCATTAGTTGGTACTAATTTGATGTACTGTATTTTTCGCCCTTTTACATCTTGAAGAATATCCCAGCTAAATTTATAGCCGCTGTTAAAAAAGGTAAGCATCTTAGAAGGGGTAATTGCATTATCATCTTTTTCAGTTAAGCTAGATATTGTAACTTCCTCGTCTTCAGGAACGATGGTGTAGTTTTTTTTGCCGTCAAATATTTTGGTTACACCCATGAAATTCAACACGTATTTATTGTTTTGAATAACCACATTTCCTTTGCTTTCTTTGTTAATGCTCTCTTTTAAATTGTTGAGGGTGTATTTAAAATCAATGACGATATTGTCGAAGGATTTAATCTTAGTTGTTACTTGGTCTAACAACTCTTTTGCTTTTTTATCTTGGGCATTAGTAGTAAAAGTTACTAAAAGTAAAATAACAATTGATGCTATTTTGTTCATTTTAATCATTGTTTTGTTCATTAGTAAAGAATTGGTCTAACGAAACTAAATCAGGAATGTTTACACTTCTGGCTTTGCTTCCTTCAAAAGGACCTACAACTCCGGCTGCTTCTAATTGATCAATCAATCGACCGGCACGGTTATAGCCTAATTTCAGCTTCCTTTGCAATAATGATGCCGAACCCTGCTGTGCCGTTACAATTATTTCTGCCGCTTCTCTAAACAAACTATCTCTTTCGGAAATATCAAACTCTAAATTCACGCTACTGCCTTCTTCACCAACATATTCGGGTAATAAATAGGCACTGGCATAGGCTTTCTGTGAACCAATATAATCTACAATTCGTTCTACTTCGGGGGTATCTACAAAGGCACATTGTACTCGAACTAAATCATTTCCGTTAGAATATAATAAATCGCCTCGACCTATTAACTGGTCTGCACCTTGAGTATCTAATATTGTTCTCGAATCTATTTTGGATGTTACTCTAAAAGCAATACGCGCTGGGAAATTCGCTTTTATGATACCTGTAATTACATTTACAGATGGTCGTTGAGTTGCAATGATTAAATGTATTCCGATAGCACGAGCTAGTTGAGCCAAACGAGCAATTGGTGTTTCCACTTCTTTACCAGCAGTCATAATCAAATCGGCGAACTCATCAACCACCAAAATAATATAGGGAAGGAAATGATGACCGTGTTCCGGATTTAATTTACGGGCTTTGAATTTGTCATTATATTCTTTAATGTTACGAACCATAGCATCTTTCAACAACGAATAACGGTTGTCCATTTCTATACACAACGAATTTAATGTATGAATCACTTTGGTGTTATCCGTAATAATAGCATCACTATCATCAGGAAGTTTGGCCAAATAATGACGTTCTATTTTATTGAAAAGGGTAAGTTCAACTTTCTTTGGATCCACCAAAACAAACTTAACTTCTGCGGGGTGTTTTTTGTATAATAAGGAAGTCAATACCGCATTCAATCCTACTGATTTTCCTTGTCCGGTAGCACCAGCCATCAAAAGGTGAGGCATTTTTGCCAAGTCAACCACAAAGGTTTCGTTAGAAATAGTTTTTCCTAAAGCAATAGGCAATTCCATTTCGGCTTCTTGAAACTTGGCCGAAGAAATCACGGTTTTCATAGGAACCATAGTTGGATTTTTGTTGGGCACTTCAATACCAATTGTTCCTTTTCCTGGAATAGGAGCAATGATACGAATACCTAATGCCGCCAGCGACAAAGCGATATCATCTTCCAAACTTTTGATTTTGGAAATACGAATTCCGGCTTCGGGTACAATTTCATAAAGCGTAACCGACGGGCCAACTGTAGCTTTGATTTGGGCAATATCTATTTTGTAGTTTTTTAAAGTCTCTACAATGCGGTTTTTATTTTCTTCTAACTCTTCCTGATTGATGGTAATACCAACCGAAGTATATTCTTTTAGTAAATCAATTGTAGGGAATTTGTAGTTAGACAATTCCAAAGTTGGGTCAAATTCGCCAAAATCAGCAACCAATTTTGCTGCCAAATTTTCTTCTATAACATCTTCATCTGTTGCTTTTTCAATAACAAAAGCTTCATCATTAGTTGTTATAATCTCTGGTTCTGGCGCGGGCGTTTTAATTGTTGGTTCCAAATTGATTTCGGAAGCGTTTTCAATTGTTGGCTTTAAGGCTTCTTTATTGATTTCGAATTGAGAAGGTTTTAAAATGGGTTCTTCCATCTCTTCATCTTCCTTAACTGCAAATTCTTCTAAATTGTAGTCAGCTCCATTTTCGGCTAGAGTTAATTCGTTTAAATTATCCTTAATGTTCTGATGTTTCTTTTCAAAGAAAGTCTTTATAGCTTCTGGAGAGATTTTTATTTTGAAGATTAAATAAATAACAATCGCAAAGATAATCCCGAGTAGTGTTCCTGTTTTTCCGATATAATCTTGTATAAATTGATTAAGTTCATAACCAATGGTTCCACCTAATTCTGGAATAGTAGTGGCAAAAAAGCCAAATGTTATCGACAATATTATCACAGCAAACAAATCCCAAAACCAAGTGTTTTTTAGTTTTTGGATAGGTAAGTCTAATAGCAAAAAGGCACCACTCAAAAAGCACAACTTGACAAATAGGAAGGAAGCAACTCCGAAACCACGATAGAGAAATAAATTGGCAATGTAAGCGCCAAACTTACCCAGCCAGTTTTCTACATGTTGGCTTCTGTCAGTTAGAGAATCAACTGCGCTTTGGTCGGCTTGACCATAACCAACACCTTTATCAGAAACAAAAAATGAAATAAATGAGACCAAAAGTGCAATTGACAATAAAATCAAAAGAAAACCAAACAACATTCGGTATTGCTTTTTAGTCTTTAAAATTTTAATATCCGATTGAGGATCTTTTTCTTTAGGTTCTTTCTTAATTGTTTTTGCCATTGGTTAGTTATAATCGCTATAAAAATAGAAATTTAATCGAATGATTATAGAAATTTTGGAACATAAATTAATAAACCTACTACAATGGCGGCAGTAGCAGCAAACATTACAGCTCCTGCGGCAATGTCTTTTATGAAACCAATTCTATCGTGAAATTCAGGATGAATGAAATCGGCAATTTTTTCTACAGCCGTATTAAGACTTTCAATTCCTAAAACTAAACCAAAAGCCAACGTCTGTATCATCCATTCCTCTCGTGAAATATGAAAAACAAATCCGGCAATTACAAGTAAAATGGCTAATGAAAACTGGACCATCACACTGTGTTCAGTCGTTATTAGTTTATAAGCTCCTTTAAAAGCATAACCTATACTTTTTAATCGTCCACTAAAAAAAGAATTGTCTTTTTCAAATTCCATAGTAAATTATTAAAGAGCAGCTAAAGCGGATTCGTAGTTTGGTTCGTCTGCGATTTCTGTTACTTGCTCTGAGTATTTTACTACTCCATTTTCGTCCAAAACAATAACTACTCTTGAATGTAAACCAGAAAGCACACTATTTATAATTTCTAATCCGTACTCTTTTCCAAAACTTCCAGTTTTGAAATCGGATAAGTTAATTACGTTTTCTAATCCTTCAGCACCACAAAAGCGTTTTTGAGCAAACGGTAAATCGCGGGAAATGCACAAAACTTTGGTGTTTGGCAGCTTGCTGGCATCTGCGTTAAATGTTCTTACTGAAGTAGCGCAAGTCGGAGTATCAATACTCGGAAATATATTTAATACCAATTTGCTTCCGGCGAAATCTGCTAAAGTTGCAATGCTTAAATCTGTTTTTACTAATTGAAAATCAGGTGCTTTAGAGCCTACTTTTGGTAGTTCACCACTAGTGTTTATTGGATTTCCTCCTAATTTTATTGAAGCCATAATGATATTTTTTAGAGTGTCAAAAGTAGTAAAATATTTTAAGATAATTGTTTAGAGTTTTGTGATTTACAAACAATATTAATTTTATTTTAAATTATTTGTTTTGTATTATTTTTATATTGTAATATTGCAATATTAAAATAAATATATGGGTGCTTCTAAATCAGATTTCTTTTCAAACAAACAAAACGCATTAGCATGTTTATTCAAAGCTTTGTCTCATCCGGCAAGAGTTGCCATTATTGAATATTTATTGACCGTCGACACATGTATATGTGGTGACATTGTTAATGAATTGCCTTTGGCTCAACCCACAGTTTCTCAGCATTTAAAAGAGTTAAAAAACGCTGGTATCATCAAAGGAAGCATAGATGGTACTGCAATTTGTTATTGTATAAACACGGAAACCTTACAAAAATTTGAAGATTATTTTTCAGCTATTTCCTCAAAGTTAAAATCTAAATGTTGTTAAATTTAAAACACAAATTATGATATTAGCAAAATCTTCTTGTTTTATTTTTGCAGAAAAAGTTAAAGTCAAAATAGGAAAGTGGAGCGCTAAAGCAAAGACATGTTGTTATCTAAATTAAAATTATTACCTAGATGAAAGAGTTCTCCATCAAACACAAAAAGAAAATTATTATTACCTTGTCGGTTTTACTACTGAATTTAATTTTCGGATTTGATCCAAAGTTTACAATTATAAATATAGTTTGGTTACTAGTCTAAAAATTATGGAACGAAAAGAACATTGGGAGAACGTGTTTTCAACCAAACAAGAAAAAGAGGTTAGTTGGTATCAGGAAATTCCAAAAACATCTTTGTACTTTGTTACGAAATTAAATATTCCTAAAGATGCCAAAATTATTGACATTGGTGGTGGTGATAGTTATTTAATTGATAATTTGTTAGAATTGGGTTATACTAATTTAACCTTGTTGGATATTTCTTCAAAAGCTATTGAGCGAATTAAAAATAGGTTGGGAGATAAATCTACCAAAGTTACCTTTATCGTTTCTGATGTTTTAGAATTTAAACCCGATTCAACTTTTGATTTTTGGCATGACCGAGCTTCTTTTCATTTTTTAACAGAGAAAAATCAAATTGCAATATATGCTAAACTTGTTGCTTCCGCTATAACAAAAAATGGAAATTTTGTACTTGGAACTTTCTCTGAAAATGGACCAAAAAAATGCAGTGGGTTAGACATTACACAATATGATGAACTAAAATTAAAAGCACTTTTTGATAAAGATTTCGATTTGCTTGAGAGTTTCACTTTAGATCATCAAACTCCTTTTGATACTGTTCAAAATTTTATCTTCTGCAGTTTTAAAAAGAAATAAACATGAAAAATATTTTAGTACTCTGCACCGGAAACAGTTGTAGAAGTCAGATGGCACATGGCTATTTAGCTCATTTTGCCCATTCCGAAAAAGTCAAAGTTTATTCCGCTGGTATCGAAACTCATGGGGTAAATCCATTAGCCATTGCCATTATGAAAGAAGATGATATTGATATTTCACAACATACTTCCAATAATGTAGAAGAGTATCGTGATATCTCCTTTAATTACGTCATTACCGTTTGTGATAATGCTAAAGAAAATTGCCCTTACTTTCCAACAAAAGCAGTTAAAAATCATTATAATTTTCCGGATCCTTCAAAGTCTACTAGTGCTGGCATAGAACTAATGAATGAATTTAGAGTTGTCAGGGAAATGATTAAAGAATATTGTCACGCCTTTGTATTAAAAAACCAACTCAATTGATTTTTTTTATTCAAGAAATTGGGATGAGAAGCATATTCCGTAATTGTTTCTGAAAGTACCTCCTCAGGCTCCAAAAGAAACCGTTTGGTTTTATTTAAGCGGTTTTGTTTTAATTATCTTCCTTTAACTATTTCAATTCTATATATTTGACGGCTTTAAAAAATAAAAATGATGCTTGAAAATAAAGTATTAAAAGGAGTATTTCTTGTTGGGCTAGGCGCTACTAGCTACGGAATGCTTGCTACTTTCGTAAAATTAGCTTATGCTGATACAAGTTCTCAAGGACTTCATTATACCCCTGCAGAAGTAATTACCGCTCAGTTTGTGATTGGTATTTTTTTAATATTTCTTATAAATTTATTTCAAATTAATAAAAAAGGAAATAATGTGGTAAAAGCATCTTCATCTGATATAAAGAAATTAATGTTAGTAGGTACTTCAACTGGATTGACAAGTATTTTTTATTATTTAACTGTAAAATATGTTCCTGTTTCTATTGGAATTGTTTTGTTGATGCAAACGGTTTGGATGGGAGTATTTCTTGAAATGTTAATAGAAAAAAAAGTTCCATCACCAATTAAAATACTTTCAGTAGTTATTGTTTTACTCGGAACAGCTTTGGCAACTAAACTTTTTTTTAACAATGTAGAACTCAATTGGAAAGGAGTCGTTTTGGGATTTTTAGCTGCAGTTTCATTCACTACTACAATGTTTGCCGCAAATAAAGTAGCCACATCAATATCCTCGGCTCAAAGAAGCTTATATATGCTTTTGGGTGGAGTAATTATCGTTTTTATATTTGCAATACTCACACAAAATACTCCTTTTAATTATGATATTTTTTTTAAATGGGGCATTTTGATTGCCGTTTTTGGTACCGTAATACCTCCGATGTTGCTTAATGCTGGTTTTCCATTAACAGGTATAGGTATTGGCAGTATTGTTTCCGCTTTAGAACTACCTGTTTCAGTTACCATAGCTTTTATTGTACTTAATGAAACAGTTATCCTGTCCCAATGGATTGGAATTGTATTAATAATTTTTGCCATTGTTTTAATGAATATAAATTTAAAGAAGCAATAAAATAGTGAATTCCCTTTTCCCAAAACAAAAAATCACTTTTAACATTCCGGATGCCGAAATCGAGTATTATCCAAATTTCTTTGAAAACGATAGGGCAGATGAACTTTTTGAGAAATTAAGAAAAGAGATTCCCTGGCAACAAGACAATATTAAGGTCTTTGGAAAAATACATCCGCAACCAAGATTAACGGCACTTTTTGGCAATGAAGGAAAGTCATACAGGTATTCCAATATTGTCATGCAACCGCATCATTGGAATCCGTTATTAGTATTTATTAAAAATGAAATCGAGGAAATTTGTCAGGAAAACTTCACTACCGTTTTACTCAATTATTACCGTGATGGTAAAGACAGCAATGGATGGCATGCGGATAATGAGAAAGAATTAGGACGAAATCCGGTAATTGCTTCGGTGAGTTTTGGTGCCGAAAGGTATTTTCATTTGCAGCACAATACCATTAAAGAACAGAAGCTGAAAATAAAGTTGGAACACGGAAGTTTGCTCCTCATGAAAGGCACAACACAGCATTTCTGGAAACATCAGATTCCGAAAACGACTAAGGAAATTGGCCCGAGAATAAACCTCACTTTTCGAATTATCAAATAAGTAGTTTTATTATATTTGAACTAAATAAAACAGCAATGAACGAGATTATAAATTATTTTTCTACGATTCCATCTTCAAACAGAGCTTTTATTTTGGCAGGTGGAATTGCTTTCTTTTGGTTGGTAGAAACTGCTGTTCCGTTGTTTAAATTCAATTATAATAAATGGCAACATGCCGGAATTAATATTTTTTTTACGGTTACCACTATGATTGTAAATTTTTGTTTGGCAATGATTTTATTAAAAGCTGCTGATTGGACAATCGTAAATCATTTTGGACTTTTAAATTGGTTACCTGAATTTAATATATGGGTTTATACTATTTTTGGTTTACTATTATTGGATTTAATTGGCGCTTATTTAATTCATTTAATTGAGCATAAAGTCAAATTTTTGTGGCGATTTCATTTGATTCATCATACCGATACATGGGTTGATACTACATCTGCAAACAGACATCATCCAGGAGAAAGTGTATTACGTTTTATTTTTACAACTCTTGGTGTTTTGATTGTGGGTTGTCCTATGTGGTTAGTTTTTTTATACCAAACCTTATCAGTTGTAGCCACACAGTTCAATCATGCTAATATTTCTTTACCTAAAAAGTTTGACAAGATGTTGAGCTATTTTATAGTTTCTCCAGATATGCATAAAGTTCATCATCATTACGTTTTACCTTATACCGATAGTAATTATGGAAACATTTTTTCAGTTTGGGATCGATTGTTTGGCACCTTTAAAACACTCGATAGAGATAAATTAATTTACGGAGTTGATACCCATATGAAATCAGAAGAAAATAACAAACTATCCAATCTGTTGAAAATTCCTATTCAAAAAAAACGTTCTCCGAATTCTTAATTAAAAAAAAGACATTGATGTTTGTAAACTAATTATTTTTTTTACTAATATTGAAATACGAATTAATCATTTAAACATTCTTATTATTAAAATGCTTTTACAGAAATGAAAAAAAGTAGACTAGTTGAACTTGACAATGAAGAATTAGAAAGAGTTGTCAGCATGGCTCAAGAGGAAAGAAAACCTTTTGAAGTAATTAAAGAAGAATTTGGACTCACTGAAAATGAGGTAACCGAATTAATGCGTAAAAGATTATCCAAAGACAAATTTGAGCTTTGGAAAAAAAAAGCTGCTGGAAGTAAGCCAAAACCAAAACCAATTATTGATGACTTTGATGATTTAGACAGTAAATACTATATCAAAAATAAATTTGACTAATCCGAAAACTCTTGTTCATCAAGAGTTTTTTGTTTTAACATAAAAGAAAACCATACGATTTAGTTAATCATATCTAAAAAAAATAAAATGATTGTAACTAATAATTACATTTGAAGACTTATTTTTTAAAATAAATTTCAGTTATGAACAAACTAATTTTAAGCGCCTTTTTAGCCTTAGCTGTTTCTGGTTCTGCAACAGCACAAATCAAATCGACTGTAAAAAAACAACCAGTCAAGGAACAAGTAAATACGAATGTAAATTTAAATAAGGTAAATGCCATTATTGATTTAAATAAAGTTAACGACGATAAGGTTAGTGTTTCCATTACACCGCCAAATTTGACTTCAGATGAAATTGTTTTTCATCTTCCAAAGACAGTTCCCGGAACTTATTCGGCTGATAATTACGGAAAGCTTATTGATGACTTTAAAGCATTTGATAAAAATGGAAAAGAATTAGCTACTTCTAAAACGGATGATAATTCTTGGAAAATATCAAATGCTAAATCGCTGACAAAAGTAACGTATAATGTCAATGACACTTTTGATTCTGAATCTGGAAAAGGTTTTGGGAAGGAGGATATATTTTCACCAGCAGGAACAAATATACTTGATGGTAAGAATTTTGTAATAAACAATCATGGTTTTGTAGGCTATTTTGAAGATAAAAAACAATTAACTGAGATTCCTTATAAACTTACAATTTTTCATCCGGCAGCGCTCTACGGTGCAACTTCTCTAATCGATACCAATACAAGTGATACCGAAGATACCTTTATGGCAACCCGTTATTTTGATTTGACCGATAATCCAATCATGTACTCAAAACCTGATTTTGAGACATTCAATGTGGATGGAATGGAGATAGTTTTTAGCGTTTACTCCCCTAATGACGTACATACCGCAAAAGAATTATTGCCTGAGTTACAGAAAACAATGCGCGCCCAAAAGGCTTTTTTAGGTGCTGTAAATGCCAATAAAAGATATACCGTTTTATTGTATTTATCAGATATGGCCAAAAACGATGCTAAAGGTTTTGGAGCCCTAGAACATCATACGTCAACTACAGTTGTTTTTCCTGAATCAATGGATGCAGAAGCCTTGGGCGAACAATTAAAAGATGTTGTGTCACACGAGTTTTTTCACACAGTAACGCCATTGAGTATTCATTCTAAAGAGATAGAATATTTTGATTATAGTAATCCAAAAATGTCAAAGCATTTATGGATGTATGAAGGGGTAACTGAATATTTTGCCAATTTATTTCAAGTGAATCAAGGTCTTATTTCAGCTGAAGAGTTTTACCAAAGAATGGTTGGTAAAATAAATAACGCGTCCACTTTAAATGATACTATGTCGTTTACAGAAATGAGTGCAAATGTTTTGGTAGAACCTTATAAAGATCAGTATTTAAATGTATATGAAAAAGGAGCTTTAATAGGTATGTGTATTGATATTATTATTCGGGAGAATAGTAATGGCAAAAGAGGAATTTTAAGTCTGATGAAAGATTTATCCAATATATATGGTGTAAACAAATCTTTTGATGATGATGAACTTTTTGATAAAATAACCAAATTAACTTATCCAGAGGTTGGTTCGTTTTTAGATACCTACGTTGCCGGAAATACACCGATTCCTTACGATGTTTATTTTGCTAAAATGGGAGTCAAAAAAGCAAAAGTCCAAGTGCCTGCAAACCCATTTTTAAAAGATCAAAAAACACCATACATAACAGTAAATCCTTCTACAAAAGAAATTATGGTAATATCAGGAGGTCAATTGAATAGTTTTATGAACTCTTTAGGAATAAAAGCAGGTGATACTATCCTGGCATTTAATGACAAAGCATATAATCTTGACAATATATATGACTTAATTATGGTGAGTCAAGGTTGGAATGTAGATGATCCTATAAGCGTTAAGATAAGAAGAGGCGGAGCAGAGCAAACTCTTACTGGAAAAGTAAAATTAGATTTTGATGAAGAGGAAGGATACGAATTTACAGACGATTCAAAAAAGACTTTAAATAAATATTGGTTAAAAGGTTAATTAAAAATAACACACTTTCATATCCTCAATCTGTTTATCAGATTGAGGATTTTTTTTAGTATTATTGCCAAAAATTTAATATGCGTAAATCTATTATTTCCCTATTTTCAATCTTGTTTTTGTTGTGCTTCTCCAGTTCGCTTATGCTTGTTTCTTGCACAAAAAAGAAATCAATCAAAAACTTTGTTTTAACCGGAAATATAAAAGGATTAAAAAGTGGTACTTTATATATTCAAAGAATTAAAGATACTATTCTTGTTGCTATAGATACTATAAAAATAGATGGAGATTCTCATTTTACCAGCGAGTTTGATTTGCAATCACCGGAAATGCTTTATTTGTTCTTAGACCGCGGTGTAACCAATTCGATTGATAACAACATTCCTTTCTTTGCTGAAATAGGGAAGATGAATATCGAAACGTCATTAGATTTTTTTACGGCCGATGTTAAAATTACAGGTTCTAAAAACCAGGAGCTTTATGATGAATACAAAAAAGTGGTGTCAAGATATGTCGATCAGGACCTAACACTGATTGAAAAAAAGTTCAAGGCAATTAAAGCTAAAAAGATTGACGAAGTAAATAAAATTGAGGAAGAACAAAAAGGAGTTTTAAAAAGAAAATACCTTTACAGTACTAATTTTGCGATTAATCATGGCGATTATGAAGTCGCGCCTTATGTAGCTTTAGCCGAGATTTATGACATCAATTTGAAGTATATGGATACGATCCAAAAATCGATGACACCAAAGATTGCCAAATCAATGTATGGTAAAAAATTAAACGATTTTATTGCGGCCAGGAAAAAGGAGGAGAAATAACGTATTTTTGTTTGCTATCTATTACAAATGAAAGACATTCTTTTAATCACGCCACCTTTTACGCAGCTCAACACACCATACCCAGCAACGGCCTATTTAAAAGGTTTTTTGAATACCAAAAATATTTCCGCTTTTCAGATGGATTTGGGTATAGAAGTGATTTTAGAACTTTTTTCAAAAGAAGGGCTGACCAGTATTTTTTCATCCGACAATCATCAAGCAACAACTGACAACCTTAAACGAATCTATTCGTTACGCCAAGATTACATCAATACTATCGACGCAGTAATTGCCTTTCTTCAAGGAAAAAATCAAACATTGGCAAGGCAAATCTGTGCGGGTAAATTCCTTCCAGAGGCTTCTCGTTTCGAACAGTTGGACGATATGGAATGGGCATTTGGTTCAATGGGAATGCAGGATAAAGCCAAACATTTGGCTACACTGTATCTTGAAGATTTATCGGATTATATTAAAGAAGCGATTGATGAAAACTTTGGTTTTAGCCGTTATGCCGAACGTTTAGGCAGAAGTGCTAATTCATTTGATGAACTATATTCTAATCTGCAAAGCGAGTTTACTTATATAGATGGTATTTTTCTGCCTATTTTAGAAGAAAGACTGAAAGAAGTGCAGCCTAAGTTAGTTTTAATTTCTGTTCCGTTTCCGGGTAATTTGTATAGTGCTTTTCGTTGTGCGCAAATAATTAAAAAGCATTATCCCAAAATAAAAACAGCTATGGGTGGTGGTTTTCCAAATACGGAACTTCGCGACTTAAAAGACAAACGTGTTTTTGAATTCTTTGATTTTATCACGCTAGACGATGGAGAATTGCCTGTTGAATTGCTTTACTACAATGTTTGTCAACCTGAACTAAGTGAAGAATCTCTTTATAAAAGAACGTTTCTTCTTGAAAACAATAAAGTGGTTTATAAAAACAATGCCATTCAACCTGATTACAAACAAATCAAGGTAGGCACTCCGGATTATTCTGATTTACTTTTAGATAATTATATTTCGGTTATAGAAATCGCCAATCCAATGCATAGTTTGTGGAGTGATGGGCGTTGGAATAAACTAACGATGGCACATGGATGCTATTGGGGAAAATGCACTTTTTGCGATATTTCTCTTGATTATATTAAACTCTACGAACCAATAGCCGCTAAAACTTTGGTTGACCGAATGGAAGAAATCATT
>Ga0114967_10003055_pt1 | contig 13840 bp, 10 predicted proteins | sample M_130628_MF_Meta_FD_92639 | JGI IMG/M metagenome (GOLD analysis project Ga0114967, IMG submission 92639) | Freshwater microbial communities from Lake Montjoie, Canada to study carbon cycling - M_130628_MF_MetaG | ecosystem: Environmental > Aquatic > Freshwater > Lake | place: Lake Montjoie... | reverse complement strand
TTGTGTTTCTTATTGACTATCAGTCAATTGTGGGCACAAAACCGTACTATCAAAGGAAAAGTGCTCAACGAAAAAGGTGAGGCTTTAGCTGGAGTTACGGTAACTGTTAAAGGTTCTACAACCGGAACTGCTACTGGTACAGATGGTACTTTTACACTTTCTGTTCCTCCAACTGCTAAAACATTAGTAGTAAGCTCTCTAAACTATGTTGCACAAGACGTAAATGTTGTTGGAAAAACTTCCATCAGCGTTTTATTGGTTTCTACTGCAAGTGAATTAGAAGGTGTTGTAGTACAAGTACCTTATGGTACTGTAAAGAAAAAAGCATTTACCGGTGCTGAAAATACCGTTGGTGCTGCTACATTATCAAGACAACAAGTTACCAACGTTACAAAAGCAATTGATGGTTTAATTCCAGGTGTGCAAGTAACAAATGGTGGTGGTGCCCCAGGTAGTGGTGCTGATATCAGAATCAGAGGTATTGGGTCTATTAATGCAAGTTCTAGTCCTTTATATGTATTAAACGGATTCCCTTATGATGGATCTATTTCATCAATTTCTCCAGATGATATCGAATCTCTTACAGTATTAAAAGATGCTGCTGCATCTGCATTATATGGTTCTCGTGCTGCTAATGGTGTAATCATGATTACTACTAAAAAAGGTGCAAGAGGCAGATCTACAGTAAGTGCTACAATTAACCAAGGTTATGAAACAAGAGGTATTCCTGAATATGACAGAGTAGGTCCTCAAGCTTACTATGAATTATTTTGGGAAGGTATCAGAAACGGTTTTTTAACAGGTGGTGATTCTTATGCATCTGCAGGAACAAAAGCTTCTGCACAATTAACCGATGCTTCTCACTTAGTTTATAATGCATATAATGTACCGGGTACATCTTTAGTAGATGCGACAACTGGTAAATTAAATCCTAATGCAAGTTTATTGTGGACTGATAATTGGGCTGATGCCTTATTCCAAGTTGCTCAAAGAACAAATGCAAACATCAACTTTGCTGGTGGTAGCGATAAAAGCGATTACTTCTTGTCTGTTGGTTATTTAAATGAAGAAGGAACTGCGAAGTATTCTTACTATAAAAGATATAATTTCCGTTTAAACGTAAACGCTGCAGCAACTAGCTGGTTGAATACAGGTTTAAATATTGACGGAGCAATGAGCAGAAACCAAAACGTACCTAACGGTGGTACTGCTACAACAAATCCTTTCTACTACTCTCGTCAAATGGGTCCTATTTATCCTGTTTACCAATATGGTCCTACAGGTAATACATTCATTGATTCAGTAGGTGATAAAAAATTAGATTGGGGTGTTCCTTCTCAAATGGGTACAAGACCTTATGCGGGTAACTCTAATTTAGTGGGTAGTTTAGCGTTAGATGACAGACATTCTGATATCATCAATGCAAATGCAAATACTTTTGCTGAAGTTAAATTTTTAAAAGATTTTTCTTTCAAAACTAGTTTTGGTATCAATATTTGGGATAATAATTCTACTACATACCAAAATAACCAGTTTGCTGATGCGCAAAGTGTTAGAGGTCGTTCTACAAAATCAAATGGTCGTCAAATTTCTTTAACATTGAATGAAGTATTAAGCTGGAAAAGAAATTTTGGGAAACATGGGTTAGCTGCATTGGCAGGCCATGAAAACTACAAATACAAATACAATAGTTTAAGCTTAACAAGAACAGGTTTTCAATACCCTGGTCAAACTGAGTTAGACAATGCAACTTTAACTGAAAGTACTGGTGGTTCTTATGAAGATAACCAAACGCTTGAAAGTTATTTCAGCAATGTAAATTATAATTTTGATCAAAAGTATTTGGTTTCAGGAAGTGTACGTACCGATGGTTCTTCAAGATTTTCTCCTGGTGCTCGTTGGGGTACATTCTATTCTGTAGGTTTAGGTTACAGAGTTTCTCAAGAGAAATTTATGAAGAATGTTAAATGGGTTAATGATTTGAAATTGAGAGCAAGCTATGGTGAGCAAGGAAATGAAAATATTGGCTTGTACTATCAGTATGCCAATTATTTTTATGCAAATGGAACTGGTAATTTTGTTGCTTATACAAGACCAGCAAATGCTGATTTAGCATGGGAAAAAAACAAAGCAACAGATTTTGGTGTTGATGCGGTTTTATTCAACAATAGATTACAAGTTACTATTGATTACTTTAATAAAGTATCTGATAATTTATTGTTTGATGTGCCTTTAGCGCTTTCTACAGCATTTCCTACAGCATATCAAAATGTTGGTTCTATGAGAAACTATGGTTGGGAATTTGCTTTTGGTTACAACGCCGTTAGAAAGAAAGATTTTGATTGGAGAGTAGATTTAAATTTCTCTACTTATAAAAATGAAATTACAAAATTACCTCCTGCACAACAAAAAACAGGTATCATAAGCGGTACCAAAAAATTAATGGAAGGCAAATCTATTTATGATTTTTGGTTGCGTGAATTTGCAGGTGTAGATGCTGCAACAGGAGAAGCAATGTACTATAGAGATGTTTTAGGAACAGATGGTAATCCAACTGGTCAAAGAGTATTAACCAACACTATTGCAAATGCTAGTTATTATTATGTTGGTGGTTCAGCGTTACCAAAAATTTCTGGTGGTATTACCAATTCTTTCAGATATAGAAATTTTGATTTGTCTGTTTTAGCAACATTTGCTTACGGTGGTAAGTTCTATGATGGTAACTATGCCGGTATCATGCACTCTGGCAGTTATGGTATTGCATGGCAAACAGACATCTTGAACAGATGGCAGAAACCAGGTGATGTTACCAATGTACCTAAGTTGAATACTTCAACTTTGGCAACTCAAGACGGAACATCTTCAAGATTTTTATTTGATGCATCTTATTTTAACATTAAGAATATTTCTTTAGGGTATTCTTTGTCAACCAAAGATGCTCAAAAATTACACCTATCCGGATTGAAATTTACAGCAACTATTGATAATGCTTGGTTGTTTACTGCAAAATCTGGTATGGACCCGCAACGTAGTTTTGCTGGTACTTCAGATGCAACATATCCAATTTATCGTATTATTTCAGCAGGTGTAAATGTTAAATTATAATTTTAAAATTTAAAAAATAAGAGACATGAAAAATTTTCTAAAAATAGGCATCGTTGTCTTTGCAATCAGCTTTGCTTCTTGCAAAAAAGATTACCTCGATACTAAGCCTAGTAATGGTATTATCGAAACAACGATTTATAGTACAACGGCAAGTTTGTCTTCCGTATTAAATGGAACATACAAATCTTTGTTTGCTTTTGTATCACGTCACGACCGTTTCGGACAAAAGTCTGTTGACTTGGCATGTGATTTAGCTGGTGCTGACATGGTGGTACATACTGCTGGTTATGGCTGGTTTAATAGCAACTACCAATATACCAATTGGATAAACTCAGATGCTACAACTGCTCAACCTGATCAATTTTGGTATTATTATTATGATATTATTAAACAAGCTAACCAAATTATTGCTGGTCTTGACAATGCAACTGGTACTATTTTCGAGAAAGAATCAATTAAAGGTCAGTGTTTGGGTTTAAGGGCTTATGCTTATTATCACTTAATTAATTTATTTCAACAAACCTATAAAGGCAATGAAAACAAGCCTGGGGTGCCTATTTATTTGACAGCTCAAATAACTGGAAACCCACGTGGTACTGTTCAAAATGTATACGACAGAATTATTGCTGATTTAACTGCTGCTGAAACTTTGTTAACTGGTAAAACTTTTACAAGCAAAGTAGCTATGAGTTTACAAGTGGTACAAGGTTACAGAGCAAGAGTTGCTTTGGTAATGGAAGATTGGACTAATGCTGCTACTTATGCAGCTAAAGCAAGAATTGGTAGTACTTTAATGACTACTACTCAGTACACTGCTACTAGTGCTTTCTCTTCAATTGCTGGCCCTGAGTGTATGTGGGGTTCTTTAATTCCTGCTTCTGAGGCTACGATTTATGCATCTTTTTATTCTCATGTTGATGTGTCAACTGGTGGTTATGCTGCATTGGGAACACAAAAGAAAATTACCAAAGCATTGTATGATTTAATGCCTGCAACTGATATCAGAAAATCATGTTTTACTTTGCCTACAAGTACTTCTACAAGTAACCCTGCTTATAATCAAATTAAAATGAGGGTACCTACTGCTGGAAGTTGGGCTGCTGATTATACGTACATGCGTGCAAGTGAAATGTATTTAATTGAAGCAGAAGCACTTTCTAGAAAAGCTGATGACGCAGGTGCACGTACGGCATTACAAACATTGGTAGTTGCTAGAAATGCATCTTATTCTGCAGCTTCATTATCAGGTGCGGCACTATTATCAGAGATTTTACTACAAAGAAGAATTGAGCTTTGGGGTGAAGGTTTCTCTATGATTGATATTAAGCGTTTGAAAACTGGTTTAAATAGATTAACGGGTGCAGGTAATCATGGTTCACCAAGTTTAGATCCTATTGTTTATACAATGGCTGATGCTGATCCAAGATTTATTTTAAGATTACCAAAAAGAGAATTGGATAATAATACATCTATGACTCCAGCGGATCAGAATCCATAAAACTAGTAACCATTAAAGTTGAACTAAAATTTTAAAAATATAATTATGAAATACAATTTTTTAAAAATTGTCTTACTATCAATAACAATCACAGGTTTTTTATCTTGTAAGAAAAACAATTTGGTTGTTGATAAAGATCCAGTTGTTGCTGAACGTGCAAGATTTTTGATTAATCCATTAATCAATACTTACTATGTAAGAAGCACTGGAAATGCATACAAAATACCAGTATCTGTAACTACTGTTTCTAATGTAGACAGACAAATACAATTTACGTATACTTCTTTAAGAGCTGCTAGTGGTGTTCAATACACTGCACCTGCTACTTTAACTATGAAAGCTGGTCAAGTGATTGATACACTTTCTTTCAGTGGTTTATTTGCAGGTTATCCTACAGGTCGCAGAGATACTGTAAAAGTAAAAATTACTTCTAATGATGGTTATGTAAAAGCTACAGGATATTCTGATTCTGTAACCCTTTATCTAACTAAATATTGTGATGTAGTTTTATCTGCTTTGTCTGGTACTTTTGCAAACACAAAAGAATATACATCTGCATCTTCTACTGCAGTTAACTATGGTCCTTATACTACAACTGTAATAAACTTGGTAGCAACTGGTGCAACTACTGCAACATGTACATTTACCAATTTATTCGATGATGGTTGGGCGCCTATCAATGGAACATTAGATTGGACTGATCCTGCTAACTTTAAAGTAGTGATTTTATCTCAGTCTATTGGTAAATCTTATGGTGGTCAACCTGCATTTGTAAAAACTTCATCTACTCCTGCAAGTACTTTTTCATCTTGTGATGGATCATTTACACTAAGATTAGATATTACAAACGCTGCTGGTACAATCCTTTCTGCATCTACTGGTGCAAACTCAGGTTACCAAATTGTATTAAACAGATAATATTTCTGATTCAAATTTTTGAATACAAAAAGAGAGGCCTCATAAATTATGAGGCCTCTCTTTTTTATGTAATCTACATTTTTTCTACTTCAAAACTTCACCCAACTTTTTATCCAATCCTTCTTCTCTTAAACCTGATGCAATTATTTTTCCGGTTGGGTCAATCAATACATTAAAAGGTATTCCATCAAATTGATACAAACTAACCAATGGAGATTCCCATTGTTTCAAGTCACTCACATGTGTCCAGATGAGGCTATCTTTCTTTATGGCTTCTGTCCAAGCTTTTACATCTCTGTCCAACGATACACCCAAAACTGTAAAATTTTTGTCTTTGTACTTATGGTACATAGCTACTACATTCGGATTTTCTGCCCGACAAGGTGCACACCAACTTGCCCAAAAATCAACTAATACATACTTCCCTTTAAAACTATCTAATGTAATTGTATCATTGGTTGGAGTGCCTAAAGCAAATGCAGGCGCCTGTTTTCCTAATAAAGGATATTGCTTGCCAATAATGATTTGCTGTAATTTTTTGATGTTAGCATAGTTGCTAAACTTTGTTACAGACTTATCTATAATAGTACTTAATTCATCTGTATCCATTGTTCTTGTAGCCATTGCAAGCACTTGTAAACATGCAGCAGGACTTTCTGTGCTATTAATGAAATTATTCAACAATTTATTTAATTGTTCTTTCTCTTTATTCTTTTGTAAACGTGCAATAGTTACCAAGCTATCACCGGCTTTTTTCTCTTGTAAAGAATCCAAGCACATGATTTTTTCTTCTAAACTGCCATAGCTTTTTTCATAGCCCGAAAATAATTCATGCAATGCAGTGGTGGCTTTAGAACCCTTTGTTTCATAACTTTTGTAGTTATTGAAATCAAGATTTACTTCAATCTTTTTAGCATCATTAATTAGCAAAACTGCATTGGGAAAGGTTTCAAATCCAATACTGTACAATCCTTCTTCAAGTGTATTGGTGTTAAGTTCAAATTTTCCATTTTGTAAAGTGGCACTATCTACTACTATTGGGTTTGCACCGCCAAAAGGAAGTTCTTTTAAATATACTTTGTTGCTTGGTGCATTTTTGATGGTTCCTGCAACTGTAAATACGCCATTTGATTTTTCTTTGCACGAACCAATCATTAGAAATAAACCCGCAACAATGATTATTTTTTTCATAAAATTATTTTAGTTTTTCTTGTAATATGGTAGTTACCATTATAGGATCAGCTTTGCCCTTACTTATCTTTTTTATTTCACCAACAAATAAGCCAATCAATCCCTTTTTGCCTCTTTTATATTCAGCTACTTTATCGGGCATGCCTTCCAAAGCCTCATCAATCCATCTTTCCAGCTCTTTGGTATCACTTACTTGTAATAAATTCATCGCTTCGGCAATTGCTAACGGACTATTATTACCATTCAATAATTCGGGTAATATTTTAGATGATGCAACTGAAAAATTTACTTTTCCTGCTTCAACAATTGCAATCAATTCAGCCAAGGTTTGTGGCAATAAAAGTAATGTAGAAAAGTCTTTTGCAGTTTCATTTAATTGTTGCTTAATTGGTCCTAGCATCCAATTGGCGATCGCTTTATATTGTGTTGAATATTTAGACACTTCTAAAAAATAATCAGCCGTTGATTTATCGGCACACAAATTATTTGCGTCATATTCTGTTAATCCAAATGATTCTTGAAACTGTTGTATCAGCTGCAAAGGCAATGCAGGTAAGTCTTTTCTGATATCTTCAACAAATGATTCTGTTAAATGAAAAGGAGCCAAATCGGGATCGGCAAAATATCTATAATCATTCGCATCTTCTTTGTCACGTATTGAAAAGGTGGTGTCGTTAGATGCATCAAAACTTCTTGTTTGTTGTGTGATTGTTCCTCCGTTTTCAACAATCTCAATCATTCGTTGTACCTCAAACTCAATTGCTTTTTTTACATTGCGTATAGAGTTTAAATTCTTTACTTCAACCCTTGTTCCTAAAGTTGTAGCGCCTTTTAGTCGTATGGAAATATTGGCATCACAACGTAAACTTCCTTCTTCCATATTACCATCACAAACACCAATCCATTGAACTAGTCTTCTTACTTCACTTACATATTCAAATGCTTCATCACTGCTGTGGATACAAGGTTCTGTAACAATTTCAATCAATGGTGTTCCGGCTCTGTTTAAATCAATGCAAGTAAATTGTTCATCTAAATCATGCATGCTTTTGCCTGCATCTTCTTCTATGTGTATTCTGTTCAGTTCAATATTTTTTTGTCCTGAAGATGTATTGATTGTAACATATCCACCTACACAAATAGGCGTTGTGTGTTGTGATATTTGATAGCCTTTTGGTAAATCAGGATAAAAATAATTTTTACGTGCAAAATAATTAGCTCTTTCAATTGTACAATTACAAGCCAAACCCATTTTTATGGCATATGCTACTGCAACTTTATTGGTCTTTGGTAATGTACCAGGATGCCCTAAGGTAATTGGACTAACATGTGTATTTGGTGCTGCACCAAAAGCAATACTATCACCACAAAATAATTTTGTTTGTGTTTGTAATTGAGCATGAATTTCTAGCCCGATAACCGTTTCATATTTATCTGAAATATTCGTCATTTCTATTTGTAAAGATAATAGTAAAGGACTTGTAGTGAATTTGTTATTGCTGTAAATGAATGCAATAAAAAAAGCCATCTAACAAGAGATGACTTTTTAAAATTCTTTTGTTATGAAACTAAATATTTAATCCGCCACAAGCACTTAATACTTGTCCGGTAATGTAGCTACTTAAATCACTCGCAAGGAATAATGTTGTGTTGGCAATTTCTTCTGCTTTGCCAAATCGGCCTAAAGGGATTTTTTTAAGAAACTCTGCAGAGGCATCTCCATCTTGTAAATAATGCGTCATATCGGTTTCAATAAATCCAGGGGCAATTGCATTGCAACGTATGTTTCTGCTTCCCAATTCATGTGCAACACTTTTTGTAAATCCAATGATACCTGCTTTACTGGCGGCGTAACTGCTTTGTCCGGCATTGCCACGAATACCAATAATACTGCTCATGTTAATGATACTGCCTTGCTTTGCTTTCATCATTGGACGAATTACCTGCTTAGTCATATTGAAAACACTTTTCAGGTTTACATCCATTACATCATCCCATTGTTCGGCAGTCATGCGTAGCAATAAATTATCTTTACTGATGCCGGCATTATTTACACAAACATCTATAGTACCAAATTCTTTTAAAACATCATTTACAAAAGTTTCGCACTGTGCAAAATCAGCTGCATTGCTTTGATAAGCTTTTGCTTTAACGCCTAAAGCAGTTAATTCAGCTTCTAATGCCAAGGCTTTTTCTTTGCTGTTGTCACTTACATAACTGAAAGCAATATTGCTTCCTTGTTCGGCTAATTTAATAGCGATTGCCGCACCAATACCACGTGCCGCACCTGTAACAATAGATGTTTTTCCGGAAAGAAGTTTCATAAGCTGGTTTTTGTTGCTGACAAATGTACTACTAATCAACTTTTAAAAAATGTACATTTCATCACAATGTTGTTTTAGAAAAAATGGATTTTAAAAAGGATAAGCATAAAAAAAGCTGATGCCAATAGCACCAGCCAATTTTGTTACTTCTTTATCCTTATGCTTTTTTAGCAGCAGGAGCAGCAGTCTTAGGAGCAGTTGTTGTAGTTTTTTCTTTAGAACCACAATCTTTTGCTTCCTTATCTTTTTTGCAACACTCTTTACCTTTTGCACATTTCTTTTTTTCACCACCACCTGCAAACGCTACACCACTAAATAAAAAAGCTGCTGTAGCTAAAATTAGAATCTTTTTCATAATACTTACTTGTTTTAGATTTTTAAAATATATGGATTGTAAAAATAGTTTTTTCAAATCAAAATAAAAACACTCTTTTGTTAAAATTTTTGAGTTAGCTCCAGCTAGCCAAAACAGTAACTCCACCTTTCACTACTTCATTCAATTGTACATTTATTTTTGTACCTACAGGCAATAAAATATCAACCCTGCTGCCAAATTTGATAAAACCATATTCATTGCATTGTTTTACTTGCTCACCTACATGGGTATAATTACAAATTCTTTTCGCCAAAGCACCCGCAATTTGTTTGTATAAAATTGTACCGTGATTATTTTCAACCACTACGCTCCAACGCTCATTTTCAGTAGAACTTTTTGGATGCCAAGCTACCAAATATTTTCCTTTGTGGTATTGATTATAAATTACATTTCCGCTCATCGGATTTCTGTTCACATGCACATTTGCAGGGCTCATAAATATGCTTACTTGAATGCGCTTGTCTTTAAAATATTCTACATCAATTGTTTCTTCTATCACAACTACTTTACCATCTGCAGGGCAAATGATTTTGTTATCATCAATCGTCAATACACGATTGGGAATTCTGAAAAATGAAATAATAAAAAGCAGAAAAAATAAACTCACCAGAAAAATTATCAAAGCCAACCAAGGGCAACACTCACTTAAAAAATAAAATGAAGTAACATTTAGAATCCCAAAAATTAAAGCTGTAATTCCAATGGTTTGAAAACCTTCTCTATGAACAGTCATGTGTAAATGTTTATACGGCAAATGTAATACGGATAAACCAAAGGAAATGTTTTTTGTGTGGGCATTATTTCATCGGATAATCATTGCAATAAGTAAATACCGAATATTAATTGTAATGACTTATTTGTTGTTTGATAAAGCTTGCTAATATTAAACTAGTCTACAAATAATTTTATATACAACCAAACAATTGGTGTTGCCAGTATTAAAGAATCAAATCTGTCTAAAAACCCACCATGACCAGGCATAATTGAACCGCTGTCTTTCACATCTGCCATGCGTTTCAGCTTGCTTTCCAATAAGTCCCCGGCAGTTCCTGTGATAGCACATACAGTTGCAATAATATACCAATGATAACCTTGCATGGGGAAGCTAACATCTACAAATTTGCTCCCAACATATCCCATAATGATGACACAAAGTATTATTCCACCAATAGTTCCTTCCCTAGTTTTATTAGGTGAAATTTTCGACAAAGGCGTTTTGCCAATCAATGATCCAACCAAATAAGCCATCGTATCATTCACCCACATACAACCAATAACTATCAACGGAAGAAAAACACCGGCATCCCACCAACCCGTTTTTACAGCACTCAAATACAATCCTTTATTTCTTAAATCCATCATCAATCCCCAACTTAAAGAAATATACAATAAACCAATAAAGGAGTAACCCATTAGCCTCGGATTATTTTTTTTGCTTAATAACACTTCACTCATTGGCAGTACCAATGCAAACGTAACCAGTGCCCACCAACCCAATTCTTGTAATTGAAAACCGGCAAAAGAATAAGTACCATTCAGCATCCACAACATAAAACTAAACCCTGCAATCATCACTCCGTATTTGTGAAACGGATTGATATGTGTATATTCTTTATCAATAAGCCCAACCATTTTCTGGTACTCCATCCAGCATCCAAAATGTATAAAGGAAAATAAAAAAAAGAATGTCCATTGATTTATCAACAAACCAGCCAGCATAATTACAACAAAAACAATGGCAGTAGTTGCACGTTGTTTAAATACTTGTTTGTTCAGCGCCATCGTTTAAAGTATTATTGGTTGAATCGGAGGATTGATCATTATTTGTATGCAATCTTTCTGCAAAAGGATTTTCTTCTTTTTTCAAATACACAAAAGTATTTTCCGGAGCAATTGCTTCACTTTCTTTTTTAAATTGACTCATGAAATAGATGATTGCAATAAGTGGCACAATGCCATAATAAATAGGAATAGTGCTATCCATAATCTCTTGCGAAGGTTTACCGCCTTTGCTTGTTAAAAACATCACCGTAACAGAAATACCATTGTTCAATAAATGCATTAAAATATTCAGCCAAATATTTTTACCGTAATAATAAATTAATCCCAACATCAATCCCAATGCAAATCTTGGCAAAAAGCCATAATAACTCATGTGTATTGCACTAAAAATAATACTTGTTAATATTATTGCAAGCAAAGGTTTTTTGCTCCAATTCGTTAATAATTGTTGCAAGCCACCTCTGAATAAAACTTCTTCAAATAGCGCAGGAGCAAATCCAATTACAACCAATACAAACAAATACTCTGCAACATTATTCATCCGTGCAATGCTCATTACTTGTTCAGCATAAGCAGTTTCCATTTCCTTAAATTTTGCCGCCCAATGTTTAGAAATTGGAATCATTTGATTCAGTTCTCCCAAAGCCCCACTTAGTATCAATGCAAAAACGGAAATACCAAATACTATTGCGATTTGTTTTGCATTTATTTTGTTGTTGAATCCTAAAAATTTAAATGAATTGCGGCTAATAATTAAAGCCCACAAAACTGTAGGAACAAAAAACATAATTCCTGCACTTACCAGTTGTAACCAACGCATGGTATTTGCATTTTCGGGCTTTTCCATGGCTTTCATCATTTCACTACCCATTTGGGTAAATGAAATATTTTTGGGTAACAAGCTGAAAGCTACTACTATTTGCACCATTCCTGCAACCATAAAAGCCAACCCCACAAAACCCAGTAATAATGCCAATTGTGCGCCATATTTCATTTTTGGCTTTTCAGCAAGCGCATTTGAACTCGAAAAAATATTGTCTAATTGCATGATATGGATTAATTGTTTGAGAAGCTTGTAAATTTGCAAGCTAAGATAATGAAGATGCGTTAAGTACTGTATGCCGTTGGTAAATAATATTCAGAAAAACAAATTTATTTTCGCATCGTTTTCTTTCAACACAAAATATATGGTTACAATAGATTCAATACAGTTGCCCGATTTCCCGCTTTTATTAGCACCTATGGAAGATGTAAGTGATCCACCTTTCAGGGCTGTATGTAAAGACAATGGCGCTGATTTAATGTACACAGAATTTATCAGCAGTGAAGGATTGATTCGTGATGCCATCAAGAGCAGAAAAAAGTTAGACATATTTGATTATGAACGCCCCATCGGTATCCAAATTTTTGGTGGCGATGAAGACAGCCTTTCCATGGCTGCAAAAATTGTTGAAGTAACCAACCCCGATTTGTTGGATATCAATTTTGGATGCCCCGTTAAAAAAGTTGCCCTAAAAGGTGCCGGTGCAGGCGTTTTAAAGGATATTGATTTGATGATTCGTTTAACAGATTCTGTTGTAAAAAGCACCAAACTTCCGGTTACTGTAAAAACAAGATTGGGCTGGGACGATAGCACTAAAAACATTGAAGAAGTTGCCGAACGATTACAAGATGTGGGCATTAAAGCATTGGCAATTCATGGTCGAACAAGAAGTCAAATGTACAAGGGCGAAGCTGATTGGAGTTTGATTGCAAAAGTGAAAAATAACCCTCGCATACACATCCCAATTTTTGGAAACGGTGATATTGATAGTCCACAAAAAGCAAAATTATACAAAGAGCGTTATGGTGTAGATGGCATCATGATCGGAAGGGCTGCAATAGGGTATCCATGGATTTTCAGAGAGATTAAACACTTTATGCAAACCGGCGAAGAGCTAGCAGCACCAACACTTTCAGATCGGATAGCAGTTTGTAAAAAGCATTTAATAAAATCTGTAGAATGGAAAGGACCTAAAGTGGGCATCTTTGAAATGCGCCGGCATTATGCCAATTATTTGCGTGGCTTACCCAACATAAAAGAGTTTAGAGGAAGGTTGGTTACCATCAGCGAAATGGAAGAAGTTCTATCCGTGTTGGATGATGTATTTGCACATTACGATGGCATTGAAATAGAACGTGCACCAATTGAATTAATCAACTATCACGAAAATTGCCCGTTGTAATTTTTTTGTTTTCCGTCTGTAGATACTTTGTTGAAACTGTTGTTGCGTCGCACACTTGTACGGTTGTAATTTTATTCAGCAGAATGGGAATAATTTTTTTAATTATCAATACAGCTATTTACTTTCATTCCAAGTTTTATGACCTGAGTCCTGTAATTTAAAACTATCCGGGATTGTTCTTAATGGTTCAGTTTCAATCCAGGTTTCAAACATTGCTTTGGGTAATTGTTGGTACAATTTCGTTCCTTCCGATTTCCAGTAAATCATTTCATCATTTACGTCTTTTATTTTTTTAGCGGGGTTGCCAACGATTAAACTTCTTGCTTCAAATTGTTCATCGGCTTTTAAAAATGACAATGCCCCAACAATACATTCATCTCCTAATTGTACATTATCCATTACAACTGTATTCATACCTATC
>Ga0114967_10003053_pt1 | contig 13843 bp, 27 predicted proteins | sample M_130628_MF_Meta_FD_92639 | JGI IMG/M metagenome (GOLD analysis project Ga0114967, IMG submission 92639) | Freshwater microbial communities from Lake Montjoie, Canada to study carbon cycling - M_130628_MF_MetaG | ecosystem: Environmental > Aquatic > Freshwater > Lake | place: Lake Montjoie... | reverse complement strand
AGGCGTTTCACGACGCCGCTTGTCGTGATGCTTCCTTGCTCGCAAGTCGTATGCCTCACGGGCCTTTTGGCTTTTCTGTGATCGCACTGGTAAGCCCAGCCGATCGGTAACTCCCATGACTCTCTTGCTGAACGCCTGCTTAGTTATCTTGTGTTGCTTTGCTAGCTGCGTCATAGATACAGTCGACCTGTTTAGCACCACTGAAAGCACGCTTTGCTCTAACGTGTCGGTCATGTTTTGTACGGCTGGATGCTCTGGCGCTTTTGTTATAAGATAATTAAAAACTTGTGCCGTTAGGGCTACGGACGAAGTGGTGACAGTAATCCGTAACTCAGAGCACGCTTCCCAGATTAGATCCACAATGCCGTCGATCCGCTTGCTGACATGGGTAGTACCGCATGGCAGTCGTTCAATTACTTCTTGATCTATCATATTAGATTACTACTCCGTTTTCTAGCGCTTGGTGCAGTAATGTTTTGACCGTCTGCATTAGTGCAATAATAGGCTCTAAGGAGCCTTTATTACTGCACCAACATGCTACCCAATACTGCACTAGTGCAATAAGGGTTACTGCACTGACTTTAAAAGGGTTCATTTGTCACCTTTTTGCTGAATAAACCGTCGCTAGATTCCTCAATAAATCCGTCGTCCTTAGCCTGCTTAATGCGGGACTTAGCCTGACGTTCCTGTAGCCCAGTCACCTTCTGCACATAGGCTACCACTTGGCTGTATTTAGCCCCTTCGGGTAGCTTGCCCCAATCAATCGCACTGGCTTTACGACCTACCGTCTTTTCAGGCGCGCTTGACTCGATCCACGCCAGCCCTACTTGCGAATGCTTTAGGTGAACACACGGCTGGACGTTAGACGCTATGAAATCGCTCGCAGTGCGGTTAGGACGCAACCCAGACCGCTTCCCGCGCTTGGTCACCTCTAGCTTGTAGGTGTACGTGCCTTCCTCATCCTGACCGCAAGGAGCTAGGGTTAATACGCTCCGCGCCCAGTTTGTCAGCTCAGACGATCCAAATCCGCTGTAGGCTTTATCGTGGCCCTGGTACCCACTGCCGTCCCGCGTAGGCTTAGGCGTGTGGTGCATCAGCATCCACGCAAACCCACCGGCTAGTGCCAACGGGTTAAGCAAATTGCGAAGGAACCCGCCGGCCGTCTCTTGGCTGGATAGATCGCCACCGATGAACGCCAGCAAAGGATCTACCCAGGCTAAATGCGGCTTATGCCTTTCAGCCAATCTACGCATCCGATCGACAAACCGTTCGCCCGTAGAGGTACAGTCACGCACGATGACTATGTTTTCTTTAACCATCTGCAACTCCTCTGGCGTTAAGTCTAACGCCTTGAGAATACCCTGTAGCGCCTCTGCCACGTCGCCTTCATCGTTCTCGGCCTGCACGATGAGCGACTTCAGCGGCTTACCGTGTGGCGATATTCCAAAGAGATCACGACCGCATGCCCAGGTGATCGCGGCCTGTAAGCACAGCACGCTCTTACCCAGCCCGCTACTACCCACCCACAGCGCAGATCCACCACGGCAGATCCAGCGCTTGCCCAACAGCTGCGTCGGGTCGCAATCCTCTTTAAAGTTTACCAGATCCTCCCATTTGTACGGCTCAGGCAAATCCCCATACATAGTGCGCTCCTGCCACTCAATGTAGGTCAGCGTCGGTGCGCCACACTCGACCAACTCTTGCTGCTGGCCAGTAGCGGTACGCATGGCCCCTGGCAACCGAGACAACCGGCCGGCGTCCTTGTTGGCAGAATCAGGCTTTGAGTGCTCCAAGTGCTTGTAAATAAAATCCACACGCTCGGCAAACTCCTTGGCATTGGCCGCCCTGACGTCCACCCACGCATGCAGGCTACGGGCACCGCTCTTAATGATCGACGACGTAGGCAACCCGCTGCGCTTTATAATTGCCCACTGCTCTTGTAGGGTGCTTTCATCAAACTCGATTAAGCAGTGGCGAAACTTGGTAATCGACTCGGCTTTGCGGTTCTTACCGTTGTTCGCGTTAATCGACACGTAGACGCCCACTGCATCGCCTTGCCACGTTGCCAACCCGTCGCCCTTAAACAACTCTAGCCATTCCTCACGGGTGCGAGTTTCGCCGGCACCGTCTGGCCGCTCGCGCTCGCCGTCCTTAATTGATCGGCAGATATTGATACTATCGCCCACGTCGAAACAGGTGGTTAGAAACTTGTCGACCGGCCCGCTCTCCACGCTGATCGGCATTGGCGGCACTGGCAGATCCTCCCGCACGATCGCTCCGTTCTGATAGCCGTACTTGGCTTTCGGCCGCCATGCCTCCCTGGCTGGCTTGCTGTAAGCGGATTTCACGGCTGCCACGCATTCGTTCTGGGTTAGGCCATTCTTAAAGCCCCATATCTCGGCCTCTGACTCCGCATCAAACTGCGACAAGCCCTGGTCACGAAATTGCAACGCCATGCGGAACAGTTGCGTGTTGCGCTCACCTTCCGGCGCACCGTTGTGGTAAACGGCCTCGGTAGCTGGGGGCAGTGCAATCATTTTTTGGCAAACCCTTCCAGCGCCTTGACGATGACGTACTCGATCACCGCATCGGGGTCTTTCTTTAACTGCTTCAGCCCAAATGCGTGCAAAGCCTTTGCCGTTTTGCCGTCATAGGTTACGTCGACCAGAATCTGCTTGGGCGCAGGCCGTGATTTGCCAAAAGTAATTTTGCCAAGGTCTTTCATTTGCTTTTTCTCCTTTTGCGGGGTTTGACTTCCTTCCAGACGTTAAAATCTTTGTCGCACTCGACCGACCAGAGCATGAGCTTTTGATAGAGCGATCCGGCTAAGCCCCAGCGGCACAAAGTCCTGCTAACTAGGTCTCCTAACCAGTACAAAAGCCACGCCAACGCCCTCATTTTTTCTTCTCCGCGTCTCGCTTCTGGTACGTCTGCGCCCGCTTCAGCAGCTCCTTAGCTATATGCAGCGCCATATCCAGCCGACTGCGTGCTATGACCAGCCGGCCGTCGATCAGGCTTTTCTTCGCCCGCTCAAGGATTTCAATTTGCCAGGTGATGCGTTTTACGCTCATACAGTCCAATAACCAACATTGTTATCTTGCAACATCTTTTCGCAAAAATCAGAAAGAAAGGCATCTTTTGGAAAAACGCATTCAACATCGTAACCGCAGGTTTTGTTAATAAGGATTTGGCCAAGAAGCACTTTAATTGAATTAGTAGATGTCGAGTATTTTACCTCAATAGCCACAGGTTTGGCTGTTGGTTGTTTAATAACAAAATCAGCACGAATGTGCCTGACGCGGTTTCCAAAGAATGTTTCTGTGATTGGATATTCTTTTTCTATGTAACAATTAGGATACCTACGTTTTAGTTCTTCATGTACAGCGTTGGTCATGTCAGATTCTCTGGTATAGAAACTTGAATACGTGCTTGTTGTAGCCGACCCGGTTCTCTTTTTAATAACCCTTCTTTTTTTTATTAGAAAATATGACTTGGTTCTGTAAGCACATCTAAAAGCTAGGGTTTTATTTATTTTTAGTTCCCGCGCTATTTTTTCTATGGGAACACCTTTTTTGTAGTTCTTTATAATTTTACAAATTAAGTCTCTAAGCTCAGACCTCTTTTCCTGATATTGTCTTGCCTCATTTAATTCTGCCCTTTCTTTATTAAGCATTTTAACTTCAATCTGTTGTCTTTTTGAAAGCCCGTTTTCTTTAATGGCTTGCAAGTTTTCTGTGCAAAGACGATTTTTTTGGAATATCTTTTTTAAGCGAACAGTAGCTATTCCTGTTATTTGTGAAATTGACCGAGCATGGTTTCCTCTTGACCTCAGAATACATATTGCCTCTTCATCAAGAATTGGACTGCCGGATAGGTTATATCCTTTAATAAACTCTTTTTTTATTGATGCCCATTTATTGATCCTTTGATAGCCCAGCCTTTCTGCGGCTTCTTTAACTGCTTCTATGGTTTTAGGATCGCCAATACCCTTTAAGCATCGGTCAACGGTAGTCGGGCCTACTCCGACAGATCTGCCAACATCTTCTTGTGTTACCCTTCGTGACAGACCCAAATTAACATAATGCTGTCCATGAGATCCAAAAAGACATGACTGAGCTAATTGACTCACCACTGCCCCATTCCCCAGCGCATGCGATTGGCGCGGGCCTCTCGCACACAGTTGGCGTACTGCTTCGGCGTGTAAGTACCGATGACGCGGCCGGAGAACATGGTTAATAGTTCCTGCAGGCTCACAGCACCGCCTTCGGCAGCGGCCCCGCCAGCTTGTAGTGGTACTTGCGGGCGTCGTATTCTAGCGGGTAGCCAAAGAAATCTCTGAGCAAGTCGATGTCCCGCTGAATCGTTTTGTAGCTGCATTCAAGCTCTACGCCCAACCGGGCAGAGCTGGGCAGGCACAGATCCCGGCGCAACTTCCCAACGATCACGCCCAAGCGGCGGAACGTCGGCCGTGTATCGCCAAGACCAGCGGCCCGATTGCGTTTAGAGGCGAACGTGGCGGCTTTTGTGCTCACTTCATCACCTCCACCGTTGCCACCCTTGGCAACCGCATTGCGTTAAACTGCTTTTCACTAGCAGCAAACACGTCCACCACGGGCAACTTTCCACCGCTCGCCTTCTTGCTCTTTACTGCCGTGCCAGTATCCACGGCCACCCACTCCCGCTTTCCGCCCATCACGCGGATCTTGCTCCACAGCGGAATGATGTCCGGATCGACGGCGCAGTGACGGCCAGCCCGCAGGCGTGTGCCGGTGCTCGATTGGTAGCGGCTGCTCCACTCGTCCTCGCCGGGCCAGTAGCCAGTAATCCGAACCTTGATTTTCTTTACGTCGATCTTCTTAGCGATCGGGCGCAAATCGATCAGTGCGTTGCCTAGCTTTGTGGTTGTAAATCCCAATAGGGCGATGAACGAAAGCAGCATCCTCATAGCCCGCTCCTAATGCGATCCATCAGATCGTTCTCGCGTGCCTCGCTAGCCGCCAGCGCTGCCTTGGCCTCAGCTAACTGCCGGGCAAGCGATCGCACGCGGTTAAGCAACTGGTCTTGGGTGGTTTCCTCTGGCAGCACCTCAATCATTCTGCACCTCACGCGGGTCGTACTTTTTAAGCCAGCGCCAAACCTTGCAGATGGAGGTAAACGCATCAAACGCCTGGGCAACTTGCTCGGCGGTGTAGCGGATTTCCTGCAACTGGCCGGTGACTGGATCGATCAGAATGTTGCGGCAAGCCATTCCCTCGTCCGTGAAAGCGTACGCATAGGCACTGAGCTGAAGCAGATCGGTTTCGTAGCCTGCCGCTTTCCCGTTCTTAAATTTGCGAGTCTTAAAATCTACCACCTCAATTACGCCGTGGATGTCGGCGATTAGATCCACTCGCCCTGCGTAGCCTTCGGCCTCGTTAACTAGGACAGACTCGCTTTCATGCACTTTAGTCACGCAACACTCACGCCATTCTTTTAAGCCCGCATAGTGTTCCTCGTAGCCTTTCACCAGCTCGCCCGGCTCCTCCCCGTTAATTATGATTTCAGCCAAAGAGTGAACGTGAGTTCCGCGAAGTGCAGCGGCCTCCACTTCCTTTCTGCTGTCCAAAACCACCCGCTTAGCAAAGTCGCCATCTGCCTCTCCTGCGTTCCTTGGTAGCGACAAGGCAGATAAAATCGCCTGCTCCTCTTTCCAATTCATTAGCCCCTGTTTACTAGGGCCAGCGGCTCCGAGGATGGTGGTCACAGACGGAAACGCCCCCACCTTGCGGGCAGATCGCAGATCTCCGTGGCATGACTCACCCGACGCCAAGTAGTAGTGCGCCGATTCCGTTTTAGCGGTGACGATGATCGGGGCCATCAGTTCCACCTGCCGATTGCGTGCATGAGTTGCAGCCCCAGCGCAACGGCTACCAGCGGCAGCATTATTTGAATTACGATTGTTAGGATTTCCATAAAATCTTTCTGGCTAGGGTGGGGATTGCCCACCCCAGCCAAATGGCTAGAACGGGACGGGGTTTCCGTCGTGATCTAACTCGGTTGCGGTTGTTGCGCCGTTGCGGTTTATTTTCCGCACAAACGCCTTATCTACGGTCACCTTCTTTGCGCCGGCTGGCAGTACCGCCTGCACGTTCGCATAGGTAGATCCGTCACGCTCCACGTGCACCACAAGTATCGTGCACGGCTTACCGATGAGCGTTTCCAGATCCAAATTCTGCGGTGGCGCCTTTTTGGCGTAGGATTTCAAATCCTTAAAGAGCGCTGACTTTTCGTGCAGGCTCAAGCCATAACGCCGGCCGATGGTAAACGGGCGGCCGTCCTCCATCTTGTCAGCGCTTTGCCACACCAAGCGGATCTGGTGTTTCTTTCCATACTGCGTTTCTACTTCGCCCAGATCCTCAACGTCGCAGAACACTGCGTCGTGCGATCCTTCGGGCATTGGGGTGTATGAGCCACCCCGACTAGCTACTATTGGCATACTAGGATTACCTTTCTTTGTTTTGGTTTCTTGGTTTTGCTTTGACTATTCGTCATCGCAAAAATCGTTAGTTCGGTGCGGTTGGTTTAGGGTTTGAAATTCACGATCCGTGATGTGCCAGGCGATCTCATGCTTCCGTGCCAAATCTTTGGCTTGCTCCACCTCGCCACGGTTAAGCGCTTTCACCACTCGCTCGGCTGAGTTGCGGCAGGCCATCACTTCAATGTTTTCGATCAGGCGAAACTCACTCACTGCTCTCGTCCTCCTCAATGCGTGCTGACTCCCTCTCGTCTAATTCGTAGTGCACCTTTAACGCGCCCTTTTCCATTTCGGCTTCTTCCTCGGGCGTGTGATTGATAATCATTTTGCCCGCTCCTTCATCGACAGGCGGAACGATTTAGCGGTCATCGCAACGGCTTCCTGCGTGATGCACTTGGTCGTAAAGCGCCAGATGCGCCAGCCCAGGTCGGCAGCTGCTCGATATTTTTCACAGTCCTTTACCATTCCCATCCCACGGCCGTGACGGCCTCCGAACGGCAGGAACGCCCCGCCATCCAGCTCGATTGCGCAGCGGGCGGTTTTGCAGGCAAAGTCAAAGCGCCATTTGCGGGTAGGGTGGAACGTGTGCTCGGCCACTAGCTCCGGCCCGCCGGCTACTTTCCAAAGCAGGACAAACTTTCCGGCTAAGGCGCTCACAGGTTTGCCCCCTGCTTTTCGATTAGTCCTTTTAGGATATCCTCAATGCGTTCTAGGCGATTGCGTAGATCGCGATGCTTTGTCTGCAGATCAATGAGCGCAGTGGTCTGGGAGAGCTGAGCTGACCCGTAGCTTTGGCTGGCGGTAGCTGGCAACACGCCCTCTTTTTCTAGGTCGCGTACAGTAGCCGCAGGCGGATAGAACGCCCCGGCCACGCCGCCTTGGTTGGGTGCGGGGGCACCCGATCCAGAGGCGTAAATCATAACCAGTCCTTAAAATGTTTTCTGACTACGTCGATCACCCAGCAGAGAGTGAGCAAGCAAACCACAAGGCCGCCGATGCCAGCTCCGACAAACAGCGCCCAGCCAACGATAAAGCCCGACAGTTGCGACAGATCCCGCATTAGCTCCCAAGAAATCATCGTTGGGCGCTCCACATGCGGGCGACGGAGGGGTTAGGGTGGTAAGCGGGCTCCGCCGGATACCCGCCGCGAATTAAAAAGGAATTTTGCTGGTAATGCTTTAGCTTGGATTCAGTTGCTACAGCCGTGTAACCATCTCGGCGTAAGTCGTTGTAGTGATAAGCCTCGGACGGGGTGGGATTTGAACCCACGGTACAATTACCTGATTCGATTTGATCTATTATGCTTTGGGAGGTCATAGTATATTATTGCGTCAAACTAAGTAAATGTTACCGTTATCACCATGGCGTATTCTTACCAGAAACGCGGCAGCCCTTGGTTCTTTATACGTTTTAAAGACCCGACTGGAAAATGGCGTAGCAAAAGCACCCGCTACCGAATCGACAATACTCTGCATCGCGCAAAGGCAACGGCTGACGCAGCCCGACTTGGCGTTAACGAAAAGCGAAAAGATTGCGGCCACGACTGGGTTGATGATTTGATTGAAAATCACCCCGTTTGCCCTCTGACAAAAGTTTATTACAAAAATTCGTGGCGTCATCTGGCGAGATTTATTAGTGAGAAAAAAACAACCTTGCAAGCGTTTTCTGCAAATGATTGTGAGATTTATTTGCGATGGCGCCAAAGCCTTCCCCGCACGTCCGGCGGCAAGGCTGGACGCAACCAAGCCTGCCAAGATCTGAAGATTCTTAAATGGATTCACCGCCAAGGACGACTGCTCGGCAAAATGGACTCCGTTGCCCTTTTGGATTACAGAATTAAAAGGGGCCCGATAGCCCGCGTAAAACCCGTCTTTTCGGACAATGAAATAAAAATTACCCGGAAGGCTTTGGCCGTGGAAGGCGTGCCCGAATGGATGAAAGTTAGCTTTGAGATTGCCCTGGCTACTGGCTGCCGACTTCGTGAGACGCAGATCCCGCTTGATTGCGTGGATCTGAAGAACCGCATCCTTACGTTCCCCTGCCCCAAGGGTGGCACGGGCAAATCTTTTAGCATCCCTATCCCGGCCGCTATCGAACCGATGCTCGCCAGAATGAAGGCCGAGGGACGCGAGGTCACTTGCATCGTGCCCAGCACGCGAGCCTCGCTTTGCTGGCGTCGCCTGCTCAACATTTGCGGGCTTAAGCGTCACTGCTTTCATTCGCTCCGGGTAACCCGAGTGACTCGACTGCGGCTTTCAGGCTGCTCTCAATCTGTCGCCATGAGACTTGTGAATCACTCCTCGACGCTAGTGCATGAGCTTTACCAGCGGCACTGCGTAGACGATCTGCGGGACGCGGTGAATTTAGGCCAGTCTGCATCAGCCTCCACTTATCAAAGTCAGAGGGCATTATCTTCCCAGCAATCAGCGGAAAGCCTGACAGTTCCCGCATTTGCTTAATCCGCACATAGCCAAGGCCGTAAGCGGCACCTAATTGGCGAAGTGAAAGAGCTCGATCCTGCTTCCGCAGATTCATGGCCGTATCGTTGAGACGCACTGAGCTCATAAATGTCTAGCTTTGCTCTCCTGCGGCTCTGGCGAGCAGTTGGGTAATAAGCTGAGAAAGTGATAACCGACGAATAGCGGCCAATTTTTGTGACGCCTTTTTCACTCTAACTGGAAGAACAATGTTGGTCTTTTCAGACTTTAAACCGCTGAGTGGTCGGCGAGGCATACGCCTTTGCTACGCATACACGGCGTATTAGCAATACTTTTCTTTTTGGCATTAACTTTTCTTTTTAAACTTGAATGCGTATTTATTACGCATACAATGACCCCTATGAAGAAGGTCAAAACTAACCTGACTATTGACCCAAAAGTAAAACGCAACGGCGAACGAATGGCTAGAAAAAGCGGATTATCCCTTTCGGCATATATCACTACCCTGCTAGTGAAAGAGCTGGCAAAAGAAAATAGACGCTAGCTTTTGCGTGATTTGCTAGGCGTTAGCCGATAGTGCGGCACCCTGCGGCAATGCCCTATTTTACTGCCTCGGTCGCATATTTTTATTCTGATCGAGAATACTTTTCTCTCTGCCCCACCAGATTTCATCATTCGCGTTAAAACCTTGTTTGTGTAGACCGGCGTTTTGCCCCACAGCTTTGCGATATCAATTTTTGTAAACCACCCTGGCGGCACTACCTCCTCCCGATCCCCGGCCACGTAGGCGTCTAGGGCCGCTGCCCAATCTACACCGGGTATCGCCACACGCCTCCTATGGGCGACAGTACGTTCACCGTACACCCTTCCCCGCTCTCTGCGTACTCGCCCCAGGCTACTCCATGCTGCCACCGGGTAACCGACCGCTGGCGCCGGGCGTAGTGCATGCTGGCGATATCGGCTAAGCAACCGATCGACCAGCCCACCGGCGCACCGATGCTCCGGCCGGCCACGCGATCGACGCGGTGTAGGTGGCCCATAACCACAGGCCTGCGGAGCATTTCTACATGGTCACGCACGGCTGCCTCCGAAAACATAAAGCCGTGCCCAAATGCCGTTCCTCCAAGCTCCCGCCAGCCTTTCTCTATGTCGTAGGGCACGTACTGCGCCCGCAGATCCTTACAGGCGTTATGGATCTCGGACAGCGCAGAGGTGCAGCAGTGCGCCACAATCGCCGATGGTGAGTATTGTAGAGCAGTCAGGCGGTGCTCATGGTTGCCCTCAAATACGATCTGTGGGGCCAGCTCTCGTAGGAAATTTAGCCCTGCGTCAAAGTCTTCCCGTATGCTGGTAGATCGCTCTGGGCTGTCTGGATCTTTGCGGGCACTACCCATCAGCCCAGATAGATCCAGAAAATCACCTAAGTGCAGAATGGTATCCGGCTGCCACCGACGCTTCATTTCGAGCGCACTTTTGCAGGCAGCCGCATTCGCTAGGTGCCCGTGGGAGCAGCTGACCGCCAGCCACTTTTTCCATTTGCGGATTACCTTCACTTTTTGTCGACTGCGCTAGGGAATCCTTCGAGCACAGCGAGAATCTGACGGCAGCTCTCCCTGCTAGACGACGCGGCCACGCTCTCGTCACTCGCCCCCAGCAAAGCCAGATCGGCAATTACCGAAAGCTGCATGCGTAAAGTGTGTAGATACGTGCATAGGTCTAGGCATTCCTCCCAAGCATCCTTCCACACGGGCCTGCGCCATAACGCACCACCGTGCTCCTCTTGCCCCTTGCGGTACTTGGCATCCACGTCCTTTACCAGATCCGACAAGATACCGGCCAAGTGCTTTTCGTGTTCGGGGCTCATCGGCTACTCCACGGCCGGCTGCTGACTAAGCTAGTGGCCTTCGATTTTTGCGGTATGTCCTTGACCCTTACTTGTTCCACAGGGTTGCGTGGAATGTCACGCCAGCTCTTAAACAAACTTGTCTGCAAGTGGCCTGTCTCCCAGCTGATGCCGACTAGCCCAAAGCTCAGCCCCACGTGCTCGCCTAGGCGAAAAGCGGTTTCATCATCCCAATCCGCAACCCATAGATCCGCATTTTTAGCCGTTCTTTTTAGCGGCACCCAATCAAACGCGAGGCCGTAGTTATGATAACTTTCCCCTGGTCTGGCCTTGGTCACGATCTTGCCTTTGCTTGTCCTGCCTTTTTGATAGAGCGCCGACTGCTCCTCCATTGTGCGCCGGCCGCAGTAGATCAGCGGCTCGATTCGGCTGGTGACCATTTCGTTGACCCAGCCCCTCACCTGTTTTTGGAAACTGACGTCTAGTGTGCCGATCGCCCGCATAGTGCGGGAGCCAGCCTCAGTCAGCGTAGTCACTGCCTCGCTCGCTCGCGTTGAGTTTCTGCCAGGCTATCAGAAAGCGCTTTGAGCGATTCCGCAAATAAGTCTCGATAGGACTGTGGGCACGGGGGGTTGGTGCGTTCAGCCTTGTCCCACTGGTAGATGAAGTAGCTGATGCTGTCTGGGCTAGGCGGCGGGCCGTCTTGCGTTTGCGTCGTGGCACAGCTGCACAGCGCCAAAGCGCTAATCAGTAGGAGGGCGTTTAGTCCACCACGCATCTATGTCTCTCTGCCGCCTGCGTCGCTCTAGCTCTATGGCTTCCCAGTTTCGTTGCAGGGGCGATTTGCGTTTTAAGAACCACAATACGATCCCAGTTATCCCGCCCAGCGCCGTTAAGATTCCGGCGATCATGGGCGACTACTTTCTCGAGAATTTACTGAGAAAATCAACTACGGCTTGCAGGCTTTTCTCCGGCTGGTCGCCAGGAATGAGAGAAGCGACTGCGATGGCGGCGACAAGCACGGCCGAGAGGGCGCCGAGATACGACTGCCAGTTATTGAGTATGTTATTGAGTATGTCCATGCCAGCAGACGAGGTGTCAAAAGCTGAGCCGGCGCTTGAGCAGTTCCCAGATCGTGCTGAACACTGCCCCGGATACCAGCGCCACTAGCCACAGCTTAGTCTTTATCGTGTGGGCGTCGCGCTCCATGTTAGTCAGACGGCCGTGGTACTCGCCTAGGCTGGCTTGAGAGCGTTCTAGTAAATCCAGAATTACTGTCTGGCGGGTTTCTATTCTTGCTATCGCTTCTCGAGCTAGAGCCAGTCGTTCGCTCAGCTCCGCTACTTGGTCTGCACTCACTTCCACCAATCTGCTGAGTCGTTAGATACTAGCTTTGTGATGGCCTTTCTTGCTTCTAGTAAGCTCGTGGTCAGATAGACCGCTGGTTTGCCGTCGATGTAGCCTAACGATATGAAGCCCTCGTCTAATAGATACTGCAGAGCTTTACAGGCTTGTTCGTCTTTGCTCATTTGCTAGGAGTTCGGCCTGCGTCCTCGGCGGCTTGCATTTCTCCGTACTCGTAATTCGGCAGTCCTGTGTTCTCTACTGGCCGTGGTGAGCAGGAGGAGAGCAAGAGGGCGATGAGGAGGAGGGGCATTATACTATAACCCTCGCAAGAGTGGACATTAGGGTTGTTACTCTGGTGTCTAAGTTTGGAATAGAAAGGTTTTTGCCGATTGAGTAGAAAGAAAGTCTAGCTGATGTTGGACTACCACCAATACCAGAAGCAAACACGCCATATAATTGATTAGATGGCGTGCCAGATGCCGTTGTTTGGCTTAAATCAGAAATTGTCCCGCCAGATGATGTTTGTCTTGAAATTAAACTAGTTGCGCCATCCCTTGATATTGCTTGGAATCCAAGCGGAGCTAGAGCAACGGTTCTATTATTTGTGGTTGTTCTGTTTCTAAATATAGTATTAGTTGTTGTTGAGTGTGCAATTAATAAAAAATTCCCTAATGCAGTACTATTTCCAACCAATACACCACTTGCATCTGTCTGACTTGCTGAAACATAACAAGAAATATGCGAGTCATTTTGAGGAAAATTGGTTGTGTCGTTATTATTATAGCCAGTAGCAAGATATTTGTTTGAGTCGTTGCCAAGTAATCCAAGCGTCCTGCTGTAATCACCAATTACGAAATTATTGTTTGTGGGTGCATTTCCAACTAGAGGAGTAATTGCCCCAGCAACAGTTCTTGCCCCAGCCATAATGCAAGTGGCTACAAGTGAAGTCCAAATTCCGTCAGCTTTGCATCCCAGTACAAATGCGTTAATAGCTCCACGCACTTGTGATTCAAGTCTCTGCCCATCTGCGGCCTCAACTCGCAGAATATAATCCCTTGCGGCTGGGTCGAATAATCTATTTTTAATTCGATTAACTGGCAACGGGGCGACCGCCGAATATAAGGGCATTTCTACTCTTTCTAGTGGCTAACCCAACTTGCAGTTCCAGCGGTGGCAAAGATTGCGGAAAGCGTAGTGGTGGTGTAGTCGCACTCGTAAAAATCACCGCTGGATAAAGCCACCATAAACCCGCCGCCTAGCGTTGTTGCCGTTGCTCCTGCGTTCACAAATAACTGCCCTGCTCCAAGATTATAGACGGTTGCCATCTTGCGAGCGGTATTGGAAGGGACGAGTGTGGCTGATGTGAGTGATGTAAAACTGCCAGAGGTGATGGCGGTAGATGAGATTGATAGGTTTGCGGTGACCGTCCCACTAATCGCAGGGAGAGAGCCGATGGTGACGCTATTCCCAACCGTGACGGAGGAGATGCTGATGGGCACTGTACCGCTGATGGATGCGGTGACAGAGCCAATCTGTGCCGTGCCTGCTCCGAGGGTAACTGTTCCAGAGATTGAGGGAGCTGACTCGACCTTTACTTGTAAATATCCAGTTCCACCATCTAAAGCTAATCCCACCACATTTCCAAATCTTAAGCCGCCAGCAAGCAAAGCACCCGACCCAACACTAACGCTAGAAAATGCT
>Ga0114967_10003051_pt1 | contig 13848 bp, 8 predicted proteins | sample M_130628_MF_Meta_FD_92639 | JGI IMG/M metagenome (GOLD analysis project Ga0114967, IMG submission 92639) | Freshwater microbial communities from Lake Montjoie, Canada to study carbon cycling - M_130628_MF_MetaG | ecosystem: Environmental > Aquatic > Freshwater > Lake | place: Lake Montjoie... | reverse complement strand
TGCAGGCCGGCGAAATGACGCCCGGCACGCTGGTGGCGTTCATGCAGTACGCCCTGCTCTTCACGTGGCCGATCATCGATGCATCGCAGCGCGTGGTGGACCTACTCTCGGCGCAAGCGGCGGCGGAGCGCGTGCAGTCGCTCATCGACACCGTGCCCGAGATCCAGGATTCGGAAGCCGTGCGCACGCGGATTGCCGCCGCGGGCAAGGCCGCGCCCGGCACGGCGGCCGACGGCGGCGCGGCGCGGATTGCACGGATCACCTTCGAAAACGTGGGCTTCGAGTACGTGGCCGGCGAACCGGTGCTGCGCGAATTCACGCTGGAGGCGCGTGCCGGCCAGACCATTGCGTTTGTCGGACCGACGGGCGCGGGCAAGTCCACGGTGGTGAACCTGGCGGCGCGCTTCTACGAACCAACCACCGGCCGCATCCTGCTCGACGGTGTCGACATGCGTGAGCGGCCACTGGCATGGCACCAAGGACGCCTCGGCGTGGTGCAGCAGTCACCGTGGCTGCGGAACGCTTCGATCCTCGAGAACATCCGGTACGGGCGCTTGGACGCCACCGACGCGGAAGTGCAGGCAGCCGCGGCTGCGGTGGGCGCGGATGCGTTCGTTGCCGGCCTCGAGGGAGGCTGGAACTTCGTGGTCGGCGAAGGCGGCGAACGCCTGAGCCTGGGGCAGCGCCAGCTCCTGAGCCTGGCACGCGCGTTCCTCAAGGACCCGGACGTCTTCATCCTGGACGAGGCCACCTCGAGCGTCGACAGCGAAACCGAGCGCGTGATCCAGCGCGCGGTGGATCGCGTGCTGTCGAACCGGATCTCGTTCGTCATCGCGCACCGGCTGAGCACGATCCGTCGTGCGGACCGCATCGTGATGATCGACGGCGGACGCATCGTGGAGAGCGGCACGCACGCGGAACTGATGCGGGCGCGCGGGCGGTACCACGATCTGTACGTGGAGCAGTTCGTGGAGATGCGGGAGCGGGCGGTGCTGGATGTACACGATTGACGGTTGCGGGCGGTGCGGCGATGGCGCACTGTGACGTTCTCGTCGCGCCCGGGGACTGGCCCCATCGCCTTGCGGGGCGGGCGGCTTGGCGCCGCCACTGCCCCTCCGGCGAGGGGGCCAGGCACCCGTTGCGCCAGTGGCGTCGGTTCGGCAATGGCCTCACCGCCGCGGCGAGCCGCGGCGAGTTGACGTTCATGCGCACATTCATCACCGGGCGGGTGATGCAGCACGTTCGATCAGCGCGATCGCCGCTTCCGCCGCTGCGCGCTCGGGGGCAGCGGCGGTACGGACTTCCGCATCGGCCGTGGCCAGCAGCGTGTCCGCGCGGGCGAGCGTGGACCGCGCAGCTGGGTCACCCATCGCTGCCTGCGATCGTGCGAGGAGAAGGAGCGCGATCGGGTCCTGGCCGCGGGTCATGGCCACCAGCTGCTCGGCGATCGTGCGTGCTTGCTCGGCTGAAGCCGGCTGCACCGGTGCCGTGAGGCATGCGCGGACGACGCGGACGGCCACCACGGTGGAGAGATCTCCCTCGGCGATCGCAAGTGCACGCACAAGGTGTTCCCGCGCAGGCTGCACCTCGCCGAGCTCGAGCTCCAGCGAACCCAGGTTCGCGAGCGCCTCGGCATCCTGCGGGTCGAGCGCGGCGATGCGTGCGGCCGTGGAGCGCGCTTCCGGCAGACGGCCGGCATTCGTGAGCCAGCGGGCGTAATCGCGCAGGTAGATGGCGCTGCGCGGCGAGAGTTCCACGGCATGCGCGTATTCCGGCCCCGCGTCCGCCACGCGGCCGAGGAGTTCAACGATCCGCCCGCGCTGCCAGTACGGCCCGGGCGCCTCCGGCTGGATGGCGATGGCCGCGTTGAGCGCCGTGAGTGCCTCGGGCAGCCTGCCCTGCAGGCGACGGACCTCGCTGAGGTTCGATTGCACGGGCATGTCGATCGATCCCGCAAGCGACACGGAGAGTTCCGCCAGCTGGGAAGCCTCGGCGAGCGCGGCGTCGCGGGCAGCGGCATCGCCCGCGTCCATCGATGACTGCACGCGGTTGAGGAGGATCTCCACCAGGTTGTTGGAGGCAAGCCACGCGCGCGGGTTGTCGGCAAGCGATGCACGCCAGAGCGTCTCGGCGTTCGCGAATCGCACCGCATGCGCGTTGCTTGCAACGGCCAGGCCACCGAGGAGCACCATTGCCGCCACGATGCAGGCGGGAACCGGCAGCCCGCGCGACTCCGCCGCACGAAGGGCGCGCAGCAGGCACCACGCGGCCGCCGGGGCAAGCACGGCGCTTGCGACGTACCCAAAGTGGTCCGCCACCGGTGCAAAGCGGAGCGGATAGAGGTTGATGAATCCAAGCGCCGGGAAGACGCCCGCCGAATAGCAGAGGAACGCCACCATCGGCCCCCGCACGCCGCGCCGCGCGGCCATGAACGCCGCCACCGCGACGGAGAGCCCCGCCAGCAGCGCCAGCCACGGCAGCCACGCCGGGCCGTCGAAGGCCGGATAGACGAACATCAGCCCATGCGGCCAGCCCCAGGTGCCCAGGTAGAACCACCACGCCTGCGATGCCTGCATGAGGCGTTCCAGGGCGGGCCGCGCAAACTCAGCACCCCGCGCGCCAACAAGCGTTGCTTCCACCCATGCGGTGAAGAGGCCCATGGCGATGCCCAGCACGAAGAATGGCACGGCGAGCATCACCGAGGCGCGCACGGGTGACGCTGGGCGGGCCAGCTCCGGATGATCGTCCGCCGCATCCCACGGCCGCCACCACGCGATGGCCACCATCGCCACCGGCACCGCCACCGCGGTGGTCTTGGAGAGCATGGCCATGGCGAAGAGCACGAACGAAAGCCCCCACCACCCCGCCCGCGCCGCAAACGGCCGCGTGTCCTGCAGGAACCGCACCCACGAGATGAGCGAGGCCAGCGCAAACGCCATCGACAGCACGTTCTTGCGCTCCGTGACCCAGGCCACGGTCTCCACCTGCACCGGATGCAGCGCAAAGAGCCCCGCCGCAAGCAGCGAGCCGGGCACGCGCATCCGCCGCAGGAGCCGCCAAAGCAGAATGCTCGAACCGACATGGAGCAGCACGTTCGCCAGGTGATAGCCGTACGGATCCAGCCCGTGCAGCCCATGCTGCACCCAGAAGCTCACGAAGACCAGCGGGTAATACTGCGGCGTGGAGCCCGGCACCCACGCATCGAGCACGCCTCCCGGGAGCTGCACCGCCGGGTTCTCCAGGATGTAGGAGTCGTCGTCCCAGATCCAGCCCGCACGGAGCGCCGGGCCGTAGGCCGCGAATGCCGCCACGCAGATGACGAACATGGCGATCCAGGTCTTGCGCTGCACGAGGTTCTTCATCCGGGGCTCGGCGGCGCAGCCTATGCGATGCACTCAGGCGTACGAGTGCAGGCCAGAGATCACGAAGTTGATGACGATCCAGTTGAAGAGCATCACCCCGGCGCCCACCACGGCAAGCACCGCGGTCCAGAGGCCCTTGTCGCGCACCTTCCAGCGCACGTGGATGAGGAGCGCGAAGATGATGAAGGTGTTCAGCGCGAACACCTCCTTCGGATCCCAGCCCCATGGGCGGCCCCAGCTGTGGTCGGCCCAGATGGCACCCATCACGATGCCCGACCAGAGCATCACGAAGCTGACTTCGGTGAGGAGCATGGTGACGCCGTCGAGCACCTCGCCCAGGCCGGCCGCGCGGTGCACGGACGCATGCGCCCCGCCCTCGGCGGCCAGTTCCATGGCCTGCCCGGCGCCGCCCACGCGCGCGTAGGCCGGGCCGCCGCCGCGCAGGCGCCACATCAGGTAGGCGAAGGCGCTGACCGCCGCCATGAAGATCAGCGCGTAGCTGAAGATCACCACGTTGGTGTGGATGTAGAGCCACACGTCATGCAGCACGGGCATCATGTTGCCGATGTTGGAATTGAGCTGCACCGGCAGGAAGTGCGCCGCCATCAGCGCCACCATGCTGGTGACGCACGCGCCGAGCGCCACCACGCCGCGCATGGCGGTGCGACGCAGGAACCACACCTCGGCAATGAATGCCACGGCCGTGGCCATCCACGCCGCGGTGGTCACCGCCTCGAACATGTTGGAATTGGGCCAGCGGCCAGAGATGTACCAGCGCAGCATCACCGCGAAGGTCTGGAAGAAGAGGGCCACGGCGAAGACGCCCATCCCGATCCGCGTGGCGCGCGGCCACCGGTAGACGAGGCCGAGGAGGAGGAAGACGATGGCGCCCAGGAACACCATCCACGCCCGGCTGAGGTTCCCGTTGCGGAAGTACCAGCCTTCCCACGCCAACCGCTGTGCGGGCGGGTAGATGGAGGGCACCAGGGTGGGCAACACGGAGGCGATGGCCTGCACGCGTGCATTCACCGTTGCGGCGTCGCCCTGCTGCCACGCCACCACGAAGGCACGCCAGTCGGCGGCCAGCTGTCGCTGCTTCGCCTCGTCGATGCCGGGGATCGGCTCCACCTTGCGCTCGCGCACCGCGGGGGGAAGCGAGGCCGGATCGGCGCCCAGGAGCATGATGTCGCCGATGGAGACCCACGGCTTGTCGAACGAGCCGTCCGCGGGCGGGATCACGCGCAGCGAGCCAAGGAGGAACGCCGGATCCTTGACCGAGAGCGCGCCCTTGATCATGTCCATGTCCTTGGCGGTGCGGATCAGGTCACCCTCCATCGCCTGGAGCTCGGTGCGCACGCCCGGGATCTGGAGCACCTGCTCGGAAACCAGGCCCGTGGACTCGAACGCGCGCAGGTGCTGCTCCCAGTCCGGCTCGGTGGCGCGGAACTGCGCGTCGGCACCCGCCGCCTGGACGATGCGCGCGCGCACCTCGCGGTTCTTCACGTAGATCACGTCGGCCTTCGCGTAGGCATCGGGCCGGAACAACAAATCGAAGTACGTGAAGTCCGGGGACTGCCCCGCCACGGTGCGCGGGCCGGAGATGAACTGCATCTGCGTGTTCGCGTAGCTGCCGAAGCTCTTCAGGCGGCCGTCGGTGAAGACCGCCACCGCGTCGAGCGGCGTGAGGTCCACCTGCTTGTGGAACGGCACGTCCTCGGCGCGGGCAGGCGCGGCGACGAAGATCGCGAGCGCCGACGCAAGCATCGCCATCATGGCAAAGGCGCGGGCAAACGGACGGCCGAGTGTGCACTCACGCATGGACGGACTCCGAAGTGTGGCGCGGGAACGAGGGCTTGCGACCCTCGGCCTTGGCGCGGGCAATCTCCTCGAGCACCAGCCGCTCGTTGCGGCGCTTGATGAGGGGCTTCACGTAGAACGCGTAGGTCATGCCGAGGCAGGCGATGATGCAGCCGGCCAGCTGCACCCACACGCCGTGACGGTTGCCCACGCCGAGCACGGTGTAGTTGAGGCCGGCGCTTGCCATGCCGCCCTGCCTCGCCTCTTCCGGCGGATCCCACTGGCTCTGGAAATACGACATGCCGTCATGCTCCACCGGCTCGTTGACACTCAGGCGCTCGGGCGCGCCCCACGTGCCCTCGGGCGTGCGGAAGCGCACCACGCTGGTGTAGTTGCGGATGCTCGAGGCCTGGCCGGTGAATCCGCCCACCTGCGTGGCCAGCTCGAAAGTCTCGAGCGCCACCGCCGTGGGCAGCGGCTCGCGCTGGCGCGAGAACAGCACCTCGAGCGAGCTGCCGTCGGCGAGCATCACGGTGCTCGGCGTCAGCCAGTACCGGCGCAGCACATCCTGCGGGCGGTCGAAGACGTACGGGTGATACGAGAGCCACTCGCCGCGCGAGGCATCGCCGGCCGGGCTCAGGCGCATCATCGAGAAGAGTTCGCGCGCATCGCGCTGACGCTGTTCCGGCGGCACCACGAAGGGCTTCGATTGCTCGATGGCGTTCGGCATCCAGTCCGTGACGGTGAGCTTCACGCCCGCTGCCAGTTCCACGGGAATGCGCGGCGTCACGTCCACGATGCGCGCCTCTGCGCGGCCGAGCGAGTCCACCAGCCGCAGCCGGCCGAGCTCCGGACCCGCCACCAGGAGCGCCAGCGCCAGGCCGTTGCCCGGGCGGTACTCCACCTCGATGGAACGGTCCATGAAGCTCTCGCCGCCGCGCTTCATGGCGGCCATGGGGTCCTCGCCGGGCCTCAGGTCGCGACTCATGGTGGCGTCGCTGAATGCCCAGCGGCGGAACTCGCCGGAGGGCGTGCGAAGTTCGAGGATGGCCACCGAGAGCTCGCGTCCACCCACCGGCAGGTCATCCTGCACCGCCACCACGCGGTATGCATAGCCGGAATCCGCCGCACCCACGGGGCGCCACGGCGCGTCCTTGTCGGCGAGCGCCGCGTCCTTCACGGACTCGGTCACCGAGATCCCGCGCGACGGCACGCGGAACACGATCGAAGGCTGCGCCATGAACGCGGCCACCTGTTCCTCGTCGGACACCTGCCGGATGGCCAGCACGCCGCCGTCGGCACTGCGCCGCTGCGGGTCGCGCGCCAGCAGGCGGTACTGCGCGGCGCGGCCCTCGCCGTCGGCCACGTCCACCGCGGCCACCGCGTTGGGCGCCGCGTCCGCTCCGCCCGGGATGAGGCGCGTGCGCATCTGGCCGTAGCGGAGGTAGCCGGTGGCCTCGAACACCACGCCAGGCGCGGGATCGTCCTTCGCCGACGCGGGAATGGACACGCGGATGGGGTGCGGCTGGAGCGACTCGGTGGAACCGGAGAAGACCTCGCCGAGCTCCGGCACGTAATCGTTGTAGAGCGGCATGCCCGTGATCGGGCGCTCCACCCAGCGCGTCTCGCCGGGGCGGCGCACGTAGAGCGCCCAGCTCTTCGAAAGGTCGTTCTTCAGGTAGAAGTCGGCCTGCGGTCCGTAGTCGAGCGCCACGAAGAGGCGGTCGTCGATGATGGGCTTCCCCGTCTCCTTCACCGCACGCTTCACCGGCTGCGCGGCGTCCTGGGTGAAGACCAGGTCCTCGGTGTACTCGGGGTAGCCGGCGATCACCTGGCGCATGAAGCGGCGGTCGGGCGCGGTGATCATCAGGTTCACGCTGTACGCGCGCTTGCCCGTATCCGCGCCGGAGCGCAGTTCCCACGTCGGGTCGATCGACTGCACCTCCACGTCGTAGCGGTCGGCGCCGGCACCCACCGTGAGCTTGTTGCCCGGTGCCGCCAGCAGCGTGCCAGTGGCCACCATCTCAGTGCGCGGTCCGTCCTTCGCGGCCACGCCCACCGTCACCTGGCGACGCACCACCGGCGCCTCGCCCTCCACCTTGGTGCCGAAGTAGATCACGCTGCCGATGATCAGGATGATGATGCCGGAGTGGATCATCCACACGCCCAGGTTCACGACGCGCAGCGGGATCCGCCGCAGCGTGGTGGTCACCAGGTTGGCCGCCAGGAGCCCCATGAGGAGCTGGAACGGCCACCAGTGGAACCACTCGAACTCGGTCATCTCGAACGGCCGCCACTGCCGGAGCTGGGCATGCACCCACGCCTCCGGGTGGAAGATGTTCGGGTGCACCGGGTACAGGATGCCTGCCGAACCGACCGACATGTAGACGAAGAGGAGCGTCAGCAGGACGATCCCGAACCGCACGCTGCTGAAGAGGTCAAGGACGGGTCGGACGACGGCGTTCATGGGAGGTGTCATCGTATGCATGCCGCGTGGGGCACGCCGGGAACAACCGCGTGTTCTGCAGCCCAGTTCACGCAATACGGCGGCCACCGCGCGCGTATCATCGGCGCCCACACAGGAAACCACCCATGAAGATCGCCACCCGCTTGCTCGGATCCGTCGCCGTCTCCCTCGCCTTCGCCTGCGGCTCCATGGCCATGGCACAGGGCGCCCCCGCTGCCCCCGCCACGCCGACCACTCCCGCAGCACCCGCCGCGCCGGCGCCCGCCGCCGACGGCGCCGTCTACGTACTCCTCGAGACCTCGAAGGGCAACATCGTCCTGCAGCTCGACCCGGTCAAGGCGCCGATCACCGTCGCGAACTTCATGAAGTACGTGAAGAGCGGCTTCTACGACAACACCAGCTTCCACCGCATCGTGCCCAACTTCGTGGTCCAGGGCGGCGGCTACGACGACAAGTACGTCCAGAAGAAGACCGAGGCCCCCATCAAGAACGAGTGCATGAACGGCCTCAAGAACGGCCGGGGCACCATCTCGATGGCCCGCACGCAGTCCCCGGACAGCGCCACCAGCCAGTTCTTCCTCAACCTCAAGGACAACCCCGCGCTCGACCCCGCCAACCGCCCGGGCTACGCGGTGTTCGGCAAGATCGTCGTCGGCATGAACGTGCTCGACGCGATGGGCGCCATCCAGCCCAAGCCGTCCGAACTCACCGACGGCTACGGCCAGCGGGTCCAGTCGCCGGACGTCCCGGGCGAGAAGGTCACCATGACCAAGGCCTCGGAGATCGACGCGGCCACCGCGGAGAAGATGATGGCCGATGCAAAGGCCGCCATGCCCGCCACGCCCGCGGCGCCGACCGCTCCGGCTGCTCCGGCCGCTGCCCCGGCAGCCCCGGCAGCTCCCAAGCAGAACTGAGCACGCACCTCCGTCACCGAACCCCACGGCGCGGCGCCCCCAGGCCCGCGCCGTGTTTCTTTCCGCGCCCTATCCTGCCCTCCCCATGGCAAACGACCTCCTCAAGCGCCTCGGCATCGCGCGCGACCCGCGTCTCCTCGCACCCAGCACCAAGACCGCCACGCTGCTTGCCGAAGGCAAGGCCGTCGACAGCCTCGAGCCCGCCACCGGCAAGGTGCTCGGCACGGTGAAGCTCGACACCGCCAAGGACTACGAGCGCGCCGTGAAGGCCGCGCAGGCCGTGCAGCACGAGTGGGCCATGCTGCCCGCCCCCAAGCGCGGCGAGATCGTGCGCCTGATGGGCGAGGCCTTCCGCGCGCGCAAGGCGGAGCTCAGCGAGATCGTCAGCCGCGAGATGGGCAAGATCTATCCCGAGGGCCTCGGCGAGGTGCAGGAGTGCATCGACATCGCCGACTTCGCGGTGGGCCTCTCGCGCCAGTTCTACGGCCTCTCCATGCACTCCGAGCGCACGCGCCACCGGATGTACGAGCAGTGGCATCCGCTGGGCACCATCGGCATCATCACCGCGTTCAACTTCCCCGCCGCGGTGTGGGCGTGGAACGCCATGCTGGCCGCCGCCTGCGGCGACACCATGATCTGGAAGCCCTCGCTCATCACCCCGCTCACCGCCATCGCCATGAACAAGGTGGCGCAGGACGTGATGCGGAAGCAGGACCTCTTCAAGCCCACCACTGGCAAGGCCGAGGACGTCTTCGGCCTGGTGATCGGAAGCGACGCCGAGGTGGGCGAGACCATGCTTGCCGACCGTCGGCTGCCGCTCATCAGCGCCACCGGCAGCACCCGCATGGGCCGCCGCGTGGCGGAGGTGGTGGGCAAGCGGCTCGGTCGCACGCTCCTTGAGCTCGGCGGCAACAACGCCATCATCGTGATGCCGGATGCGGACATGGACCTCGTGACCCGCGCCGTCCTCTTCGGCGCGGTGGGCACGGCCGGCCAGCGATGCACCACCACGCGCCGCCTGCTCGTCCACAAGTCCATCGTCGCGGACCTCTCCAAGCGGCTCGTCAAGAGCTACAAGTCGGTGCCCATCGGCGACCCGATGAGGAAGGGAACGCTGATGGGCCCGCTCATCAACGCCCGCGCGGTGGAGAACATGCGCGCCGCCATCAAGCACGCCGAGGCCGACGGCTGCACGGTGCTCGCCGGCGGAACCAAGGGCATCGACCGCTTCAAGGGCAAGGCCGGCAACTTCGTCGAGCCCACGCTCATCTCCGTGCCGCGCGGCAAGATGCCCGCCATCTGCTGCGAGGAGACGTTCGCGCCCATCCTCTACGTGATCCCGGTCGATTCGCTCGAGCACGCCATCGCCATCAACAACGGCGTGGACCAGGGCCTTTCGAGCGCCGTCTTCACCGACAGCGTTCGCAGCGCCGAGCGGTTCCTGTCCGCCGAGGGCAGCGACTGCGGCATCGCCAACGTCAACATCGGCACCAGCGGCGCCGAGATCGGCGGCGCGTTCGGCGGCGAGAAGGACACCGGCGGCGGCCGCGAATCCGGCAGCGACAGCTGGAAGCAGTACATGCGCCGCCAGACCTGCACCGTGAACTGGTCCAAGGACCTGCCGCTTGCGCAGGGCATCGTCTTCGGCTGATCGCTCCCCCACCACCACCGCCGGCCCCACCACCCATGCCACTCGACCGCAACCAGCTTGCAGAGCGTGCCTCGCAGGAACTCCGCGACGGCTTCTACGTCAACCTCGGGATCGGCATCCCCACGCTCGTGGCCAACCACGTCCCAGCGGGCATGACCGTGTGGCTCCAGTCGGAGAACGGCCTGCTGGGCATGGGCCCCTTCCCCAAGGAGGCGGACGTCGATGCCGACCTCATCAACGCCGGCAAGCAGACGGTCACCGCCGTCAAGGGCGCCAGCTTCTTCTCGAGCGCCGACAGCTTCGCCATGATCCGCGGCGGGCACATCGACCTGGCCATCCTGGGGGCGATGGAAGTGAGCCAGTCGGGCGACCTGGCCAACTGGATGATCCCGGGCAAGCTCGTCAAGGGGATGGGCGGCGCCATGGACCTCGTCGCCGGCGTGCGCCGCGTGGTGGTGGTCATGGAGCACTGCAACAAGAAGGGCGAGAGCAAGTTCATTCCCGAGTGCACCCTGCCCCTCACCGGGCGCCACTGCGTGCACATGCTCGTCACCGACCTCGCCGCGTTCGAGCTCGACCGCGAGGCCGGGCTGTTCCGCCTGATCGAGACCGCCCCGGGCGTGACCGTGGACGAGGTCAAGGCGAAGACCGCGGCCAAGATCCTGGTGGATCGGCCGGTCACCGCGATGCGCCTCTGACGCCGACGGCGGAAACGCACAACTGGAAATGCCAAGCGCCCCGCGAGGAAACCTCGCGGGGCGCTTGTCTCGGCGGATGGACCCTCCGAGGCAGAGTGGACGGGGGATCAGAACTCCTTCAGGCGGTGCTGCATCTGCGCCTTCAGGCGCGCCAGGATGCTGGAGTGCATCTGGCTGACGCGGCTTTCGGAGAGGTCGAGCGTGAGCCCGATCTCCTTCATCGTCATCTCCTCGTAGTAGTAGAGGATGACGATCAGCCGCTCGGAACGGGACAGGCCCTTGGTGATGAGCGCCTGCAGGTCGCCGCGCTGCACCAGCTCCGCGGGATTCGGCTGGCGGCCGTCCTCGATGACGTCCACCTCGCGGACCTCGCGGCTCGAATCGCTCTCGAACGCCTTGCGGTCGAGGCTGACGATGCCCACGGGGCGCGAATCCTTGGAGAGCTTGTCGTACTCGGCGCCCGAGACGTTCATGCGCTCGGAGACCTCGTCGTCGGTGGGACGACGGCCGTGGGTGAGCTCGAACTCCTTGCGCACCTTCTCCATCTTGGCGGTGCGGCTGCGCACGAGGCGCGGCACCCAGTCCATGGAGCGCAGCTCGTCGAAGATGGCGCCGCGGATGCGGGGAGCGCAGTAGGTCTCGAACTTCACGCCGCGACCCGGGTCGAACGCGTCGATGGCATCCATGAGGCCGAACAGGCCGGCGCTCATGAGGTCATTCACGTCCACCTCGTTGGGCAGGCGCGTGTGCATGCGCTCTGCTGCGTAGCGGACCACCTCGAGGTAACGCTCGATGAGGCGATTGCGCAGGTCCTGCAGGCGCTTCTCGTCCTGGCGGGCCTTGGCGTCGCCATAGGCCTTCCAGAGCGCATCGGGTGCCGTTGGCACCGCGATGGGCGCGTTGACCTCGACCAGGCGCTTCGGCATGGCTGCCGGGCGCACGGCTGAGCGCGGCGCCGGAGCCGGTGCCGGTACCGGAGCCTGCTTGGTTGCAGGGGCCGGCGCAGCCTTCTTGGCGGGCGCGCCTTTGGCGGGCACCGTCTTGGCCGATGCGGAACCTCGCGCGGGTGCGGCCGAACGAACCGGCGCCTTCGCGCGGGCGGTTGCAGCTACACGCGCAGGAACCGAACCTGCCCGTGACTTTGCGGGGGTAGACGAACGCTTGGTTGCGACGGACTGCGTCTGCCGTGACGCCGCCCGTACCTGGCTCTTCGACATCGGTCGCTCCTTGACCTTCGAGAAGAGAGTGCAGGGAATGCACGCTGCCCGGCGAGCGACGGATCCCCGTCGCGCGCCAGCGATGAAGGATGGTCGATCGCCCGTGGCAGGGCAGCACGGCCATCCGTTGGAACCCGCAACATCCATGTCGCGGGGTGCTTCGGTGCCACCGATCCTTGGCGGTCACCTGAACGCGTCCAATATAACAAGCGCTCACGATACCGCGCAAGCCCCTTTTGTCTGCAGATTGCAGATTTTTTATCTGGTCGCCACGCCGCCCAGACCTGCCACGCCGGCCACCACGGCGGCTGCTGCTCCGCTCCATCGGACCCCCATCCGGGCGGCCAGATTGAGGAAGAGCTGGCCCGCGGGCTGCGATTCCTGGCACCCCGCAAGCCGCGCCTCGATGCCCCGCACCGCCCGTGCCGCGGGCGATGCCGGCGACGCCACCATGAGCGGCGTGCGGGTGCGCACCGACTGCGGCACCGCGCGGTCCGCGGGCACCGTGCCGAGCGCTTCGATCTGGATGCCAAGGTGCGTGCGGGCGGCGTGCGCGAGCCGCTCCATGGCGCGCTCGCCGTCGTGGCGATCGTCGGCCATCGACGCCACGCACGACCAGCCGTTGCGACGACCGTGACGCACGCATGCCTTCGCGAATCCATACGCGTCTGCCAGCGAGGTTGGTTCCGGCGTTGCAACAAGAAGCAAGCGATCGGCGGCTGCCGCGATGTCGAGCGTGCCGGCGCCGATTCCTGCGCCAAGATCAACCACCATCAGTTCCACGTGCGCAGCCACGCGCGCGAGTCCCTCGATGAGTCGCTCGCGATGCGGACGCTCAAGATCGGCGAGGCGCGCAATGCCCGATGCACCGGGAAGCAACCAGAGTCGCGGCGCCACCGTGACGAAGCACTGCGAGAGCTGCGCGCGTCCACCGAGCCAATCGGCGGCGGTTCGCTCCGGCCTCACGCCGCAGAGAAGATCGAGGTTTGCAAGGCCGAGATCGGCATCCACCAGCGCGGTCTTCACGCCGCGCTCCGCGGCAGCCATGGCAATGCCGAGGGCGATGGTGCTCTTCCCCACCCCGCCCTTGCCGCTGGCGACCGCAAGCGTCCGCGCCAATCGCGGCGATGCGGGTGCTGGCGCAGCAGCAGCAGCAGCAGCAGCAGCAGGCTGTGCCGCTGCCATCCGCTCGCGGAGCTTGGATGCCTGTCCGTCCATCAGTCGATCGTTCCTTCCGACGCATCCGTGCCGAGCAGTCGACGCGCAAACGCATGCGCATCGGCGTTCTCGATGTCGTCCGGCACTTCCTGTCCCGTGGTGAACCAGCCGGCAGGAATGCCGCCGGAGCGAACAACGTCCACGAGCGAACCGAGTGCTTCGCCTTCGTCAAGCTTCGAGAGCACGACACGCGATGCACCCACCGGCGCGAACGCAGCCACCGACTCGCGCAGCGTGGATGCGCCGGCGGAACCGGGAAGCACCAGGCACGTCTCGTCAGGCTGCACGGCGCGGAGCACTTCGGCGATCTCGCCGATGCGTCCGGTGTCGCGATGCCCACGACCGGGCGTGTCCACCAGCACCACGTCGCAACCGGCCAGCATCGCCAGCGCCTCGCGCGCTGCGGCGGCGCCGTCGGCCGCGCGCACCGGTGCATCGATGATGGTTCCGTAGGTGCGGAGCTGCTCCACCGCGCCCACGCGGAATGCGTCGGCCGCCAGCATTCCCACGCGCAGGCGCTGGTC
>Ga0114967_10003050_pt1 | contig 13860 bp, 15 predicted proteins | sample M_130628_MF_Meta_FD_92639 | JGI IMG/M metagenome (GOLD analysis project Ga0114967, IMG submission 92639) | Freshwater microbial communities from Lake Montjoie, Canada to study carbon cycling - M_130628_MF_MetaG | ecosystem: Environmental > Aquatic > Freshwater > Lake | place: Lake Montjoie... | reverse complement strand
TATAATACAGATCGAGTAATTACACCTTTAAACGAGGAACCCAACTATTCTAAATGGAAATCTAATTATATCAAGGTCCTAAACAAATATAAAAAAGTCCCTAGACAACGTCTAATCGAATTTCTAAATTTCGATTATATCATAGAATACAAATTCCAAGAACCAGGAGACGCCAACACTATTAATTGGACTTATTGTTATGGTAAAACTCCTGAGAGTGTTTATAAATTAGAGCATTCCTTTAATAAAGGAAAGTATGTTTATATACTTACTAACGATGCCTACCCGGGTATATGTAAGATAGGAAAAGCAATTCAACCTACTCACCGTGTAACTAAAGTTAACGGATCAGGAACAGTCTCGGAATGGCAATTACGTTGGGCGCTACCTGTGTCTGATGATTATAAAGTAGAAAGTATAGTACATAAAACGCTAGAGCATCTACGTATGAGCTCGTTTCAAGGGTCCTCTAGAGAATTTTTCTCTATATCCTTAGATGAGGCTATTAAAACTATTGAAGATTTAGGTCAAGAATTTAAAACTAGTGAAGGGGTTTATTATGAGTGAGTTAATTTGGTGGTATATATGGATTTTAGTTAAGTCGTATTTAGAAACAGGTTTGTTTGTAGCTATAGTTTTTACTATAATTAGTTATCTCTTTCCTTCAGATCAACCTTTCACTTTAAGAGATTTTTTTATAGTTTTATTTTTTCACCCTATTGTATTATATCATTTTATAAAATCATTATATGGAGACGATTAATTTAGATAAACAATTAATTCCTTATTTAGAACCTGTTATTAATCAAACTTTAGATATGGTTGAGTCTATTTCTAAAGAAGAAGGTTTTAATAGACAAGAAGTAAAAACTTTACTTAACCAATTAGAAGAAGAATTTGGAGAGTATACTCACTTATTATCCCCACAAATTAAGGGCAGAATATTGGAGATAAACCACTTCATATTAGGGGATGATAAAGTATATGAAATAACAGATGAACAACAAAATACCCAACCTCTTGATAATAATGCAAAAGAGTAAGCATTTTTTAAAAACTCCTGCCAAAAGGCTTGGCTTGCAGAAAAACGTTTTGTATTTTTGGAGTACGGGAAAAGAAAATGAACAAAATAAGACAATATGAATAAGAAAGAGGTAATGGTATTTATGCTATATGGGTGCCGATATTGTGATATGTTAAAAGATGGATTAGATAAAAATGGGATAAGGTATAAAGGCATAGATGTAGGTTTAGATAATGGAGTAGGGGATATAATAGAGAGTACTTATAAATGTGATAAATATCCAATAGTTATACTTCATGAAACTAATCGTTCTTTAATTTGGTTACCTGAAACTGAATTATTACCTTCACCTAATATTAAGATTTATAACACAATAGAACAATTAATAAAAGAAATAAAATATGAAGTTAACAGCTGAACAAATTAAGGGTAATTGGGATTCTTTAATATCTAGAATAGATGGCTATATAGCTGAACCTAGACGTACTCAATTAAAAGAATTTTATAATAAATTCCAAGAACGTATTATTATGATGCCTGCTTCTTATAAAAAAGAGTATCATAATGCATTCCCAGGTGGATATGTTGATCACGTTTTAAGAGTTATAGATTGTTCTTTAAAAGTAAATGAAGTATGGAAAGAAATGGGAGTAGATCAAAGTACTTACACTACTGAAGAATTAGTATTTTCTGCTTTAAATCATGACTTAGGTAAAATAGGAGATGAACAACATGAGTCTTATATTCCTCAGACTGACCAATGGAGAAAAGATAAATTAGGAGAGGATTATATGTTTAATGATGCTTTAGCATTTGCATCAGTTCCAGATCGTTCTTTATTTTTACTTCAACAATATAATATTCCTTATACATTTAACGAAATGGTAGCTATTCAGACACATGATGGTATTTATGATGAAGGGAATAAAAAATACTTAGCTACTTTTAATCCAGGTCAAAAACCAAGAACTTCTTTACTTTATATTTTACACCAAGCAGATTTAATGGCGTCTCGTATTGAATTTGAAAAAGAATGGTTACCAAAATTTAGAGGTGAAAAGAAAGTAGAAATTAAAACTTCTAAACCAACAATTAAACAACAACCAAAATTATCTAACCCAAACGCTCCGTTTGCTAATTTATTAAACAATTTATAATATGATACTAATATTAATCAACATTGCCGTAATTATTCTACTTGTAGTAGGATATGTTATTTGGAATTTACTTAAAAAAGTAGAAAAACTAGAAGCTCAAATTACAGTTCAAGAAACTTATATCCTTGAATTTTATGATTTAGTCAAAACTTCAGAAATGAAAATTAAAGAAATTGATTCAAAACAATTATTCCAATCAGATGATGAAGTAGGTTTTTTCTTTACTAACCTAAAAACAATCCAAGAAGCACTTTCGGATTATGTAAAATTCATAAAATAATATGGAGGTATTAAATTCCGAAATTAAAGTTCTTCATGTACCCCAAGAAGAAACAGAAATACAATATACAAAAAAAGGAACAGTTCGTAAAAGAAAACCTAAAACTAAAAAAATGTATTTCACTCAGGACACTGAGGATGCTATTATGGAGTACTTAGCTGAAACAGATCCAATAAAAAGAAATAGAATATATAATGAACGTATTGATTATGCTTTTCATAAATTAACAGAAAATATTATTCATACTTTTAAATTTTATTATACTGAAGTAGAAACAATTGCTGAACTTCAACATGAAGTGACATCATTTTTACTTGAAAAACTCCATTTATATAATCAAGCTAAAGGTAAAGCATTTTCTTATTTTGGTACTATTGCTAAAAGATATTTAATTCTTTATAATAATAAAAATTATGAGAAATTAAAAGGTAAAGCAGAAGTAGAAGCTATAGATGAAGATAAAACTATTGTCTTAAATATAGTTAACAGTTCAGAAAGTATAGATGATCCTTTAATGGGTGAAAATTACTTTATGGATAAATTTATAGCGTATGTGGATTTGTATTTATTTAAAATTTTCACAGAACCTGAAGATGCTAAAACAGCAGACGCTGTTATGCAACTCTTTAAACATAGAGAAAGTTTAGATATTTTTAATAAAAAAGCAATATACATTTATATTAGAGAACAAACTGAGCAAGATACTCCTCAGATAACTAAAGTAATGAAAAGATTAGAGAAAGTTTATAGACGTTTACATAATCAATACCTAGATTATGGGTATGTTAGCTTAAATTACTAAAAAGTTTTTAAGATTTATATTTATAAATAAAATAAAAATATGGATTTTAATAACATAACCCTTTTTGGTAAAAAGACATTTGCCGATTTATTAAAAGAGATACATACTAATTCTTCTAGTAAAGAAAAAGAAATTAGGATTTTAATAGAAAACCTAAAACCATTTATTAATTCAGCAGGAGATGCTGTCATTATTGTTCCTTTAATTAAAGATTACTTAGATGTATCAGTTAAGAATGATGATTTATTAATTAAAATGGCAGGTATAGTTCAAAGAGCTATGAATACTTCTTCAAGTGAAGATAGTATGTTAATTTCCGATGCTGAAAAAGAAATGCTTTTTGAATCAATCCAACAATTAAATACTAAATCTGAAGAGGAGATTCCAGTTAGAAAATTAAATATGAATGAGTAATTTATATCCTAGTTTACAACAGAGTATATCTAATATATCATCAGGGAAGGGAAATGGATCTAAAAGTCTATTTTTCTTTGCTCGTGTTAATGATATTGTTTTATCTCCAAATACTGAAACAACTGGGTTTTTTACAGCTGCTGGTGGGTGGGCTGGGTTAGGTTCAGTTAAATTTACTCCATTAAATTCTAAACCAGATACAGATAATCCTTCTAGTTTAATAGCTAAACCATTATCTAATGATATTTCAAGATATCCTCTTTTAAATGAGATAGTTTTAATATTAAGTGCTCCTTCATATGATTTGAATGAAAAACCTAATGCTAAAACTTTTTATTATTTAACAACAATTGGATTATGGAATAGTATTCATCATAATGCTTTTCCTGATATAGCAACGTATAAAGGAGGAGAATTAAAATTTGGTAATACATTCGTTGAAAAAGAAAATGTACGTAGTTTACTACCTGAAGAAGGTGATTTATTATTAGAAGGAAGATGGGGTAATTCAATTAGATTTTCATCTACTACTAAACAAAAAGTACTTAATAATCCTTGGAGTTCTATAGGTGAGGTAGGAATGCCTATTACTATTATTAGAAATAACCAAACTAATGTTGATGTAAATCCAAACCCATGGGTTCCTATTTATGAAGACCCAAATAATGATGGTTCTTCTATTTACATGTGTGCAGGACAAGATATTCCTTTAGAGTATGCTTCTAAAAATTTACAATCTTTTGGAGTAACAATAGGAGCAGCATTTAATAGTTCATTACAAATTGCTGACCCTGCATTTCCAGATCTAGACCAATCACCTAAACAAGCAGATAATTTAAAATAATATGGCTTCATCTTACAAACCAGAATTCCCTTATACAGGAAATCATTTAATTTTTAATTCTGATAGAGTTACTATTAATTCTAAAAAAGATTCTATATTATTATTTGCTAAAGAATCTATTAGTTTTTCGTCTGCAGGAACAATTCATTTTAATTGTGATGATAATTTAATTATTAACGCTAATCAAATTTATTTAGGATTAGAAACAGATATAGATAAACCTGAACCCGCTATTAAAGGGCAAAAATTATATAATTTACTAGATTATTTAACAACAGCTTTAATGACTTTAGGAGAAGGTTTATCCTATGCTACTGATAGTAATGGTATAGGGATACCTACAGTTTCAGTATCTGGAGAAAGTTTAGTAACTGATACTTTAGAATTGCAAAATTTATTAGATAAAATTAGATCTGAAAAAACCTTTTTATTATAATGGCAGTACCAGTAGGATTATCTAGAATATTATGTGATGTAGCCCCTAAAAGAATTAGTAAAGTTACAAATTCAATACTTAAAATTTTATTTAAAATTAATAATGTTTTAAGTGAGATAAACTCTATTGATTTTTGTAATCCACTTGGATATATTATGTCTAAAGCTTTACCTCCTGGAGGACTTTTAGAAGCTAAACTTTTAAAATACGGAAAAGATGCTTTAGATTTTGTAAATAAAATAGGAGATAAATTAAATCCCGCTAAATTAAAGGGAGAAACAGATGAACAATATAAAACTAGAATTAAATCATATCAAGCATCTATTGAGGAAATAAGATTATCCTTAGAAGATATTATCCCTCCAGATGATTTAATAGCTATTATTCCTGGTGGAGAAGGTTTAGCTAAAACTATTCAATCATTAAATTTAGCGTTAGTTGCAACTAGTGATACTATAGATCCTACCATAGATATAATTAATAAAATTACTATATTAAAAGCATTTGTTAGAAAATTATCTCCATTTTTATCTCCAATTAATATTGCTACCTTAGCTATAGGAGGTCAAGAAGCAGAAATCAATAAAAAGTTAGCAGGTATTATTAAACCTGAGAGATTTAGAGAAAGTGTTGGATTTTTAGTTAGACAAGTAAAAGCAGTTGATCAAGCTATAGTTCAAATTCAAGCAACAATTAAATTAATCAATACTATTGTAAAAATTATTAATATTTTAGCTAAAGTTTATAAATTTGTAGTTAAAATTTTAAAATTTAATCCAATCCCTACAGCTATTATCCCTCCATTAACTGGTGGGGTAGGTGTGCCTATAGGAACTTTAAATACTCAATCTGATAGAATTTCTAAAAGTAATCAATTAGTTGATGATTTAGAAAAAATAACAAGTACTGTTTCTAAATTTTTAAACGGTACAGTTTTATTAAATATAAAACGTATAAGAAGACAAATACTACAGCTATTAACAGGACTTAATATATTATATCAAAATCTCCAAGCTTGCTCTTATACTAATGAAGACCAAGCATTATTATCTTCAGTACAAGGAAGTATTGATTCTTTAAATAGTAATTTAGCTACTTTAGATAATTTATTTCCTACAGCTAAAACTACAAACTTACCATTATTATATAATGGGTATACTATTAATATAATAAAAGAAGAAGTAGTAGATAATGGTATTACTCTTTTAAGAAGACGAGTAGTAGTAGCAGATCAAAGAGGAGTTATTGAATATGAAGGTACACCTACTTTTGCTACTAATGATCAAGTATTAATTAAAGAAGGTCAATATTATATTGATAAACAAGGTCAAACAAGTACTAGTGACCCAGGTAATAATTCACCAACAGACCAAGAAGTAACAGATATAGTAGCATCAACAGGATTAAACCCTGATAATACTATAGTAGGCCCAGTAACACCAGATTAAAATAAGTTTTAATATTAAATATTTATATTCATGAAATTAGACGCATTCAGAAAAGTAATTAGAGAAGAAGTTAAAAAAGCTATTCAAGAAGAAATGAGAGATATTCTACTTGAAGCAGTTAAGGCTGCTAGCAAACCTAATTTAACTGAAAATACCTCTACTCAACCCTATTCTAGAGTAGAATCTACTTATAAACCATCATTTTCAAAGGTAATTGCTGAAGAAAGAAAACCAATCCCTTCAACAGGTAATCCTATGTTAGATATTCTAAATGAGACTGCTCAAGCAGGTGAATGGAGAAATCTAAATGGTGGTAATTATAACGCAGCTGACGCTGTAGGCTGGAATGGAGGAGCTCCAGGAATGATGGGTGGAGGAAGTAATGTTCCTGTAGTAGCAACTGTAGATGAAATGATTAAATCTCAAGGTCCTGTACGTGATATAAATGACGTAAGTATTGATGTGGTACCTGATTTTTCAAAATTAATGGGTGCTCTAAAAGAAAAAGGTAGTATTTAATGGCTTATAATGTAGTATATATTAATCCTTTAGACTTACAACCTAGTAAGGGTGTAGGTGTTCAATTACCATTTGATGGTCCAACTGGATTAAATATTACTTATACTACTGCTGAAGCTACTAAATCTAATATTCTAAATTTTTTCTTAACAGGAAAAAGAGAAAGAGTAATGAATCCTAATTTTGGAGCTGGTATTAGAGAACAATTATTTGAACAAATAACTCAAGGCTCAGTTCAAAATATAGAAGATATTGTAAAATTTGGAATAAGTGATTATTTTCCTCAAGTTAAAGTGAACCAATTAACAGTTAGTTCTTTACCTGATCAAAATTTAATTCAAATATATTTTAGTTATTCTATATTAAATACAAACATACAAGACGAAATAGCAATAAATTTTAATAATGGCTAATACTAAAGCAGTACAATATTTAAATAAGGATTTTGATAGTTTAAAAGCACAGTTAATTAACTTTGCTAAAACTTATTATCCTAATACCTATAATGATTTCACAGATGCCTCACCAGGTATGATGCTTATTGAAATGGCTTCATATGTTGGTGATATTCTTTCATTTTATACAGATAATCAAATTCAAGAAAATTTCTTACAATTTGCTAAACAAAGAAAAAATTTACTAGCTATAGCTTATAATTTTGGGTACCGTCCTAAAGTTACTAGTGCCGCTTCTGTTGAAGTTACTGTTTTCCAATCTGTACCTTCAACTTTAAGAAATAATCAATATGTACCTGATTTTAGTTATGCTTTAGTTTTAGATGAGGGAACACAATTACAATCCACAATAGGAAATGTAGCTTTTTATATTGATGATAAAATTGATTTTTCTAATTCAGGATCATCTCCTATAGACATCTCAGTTTTAAATTACGATATACAGGGTAATCCATTATTTTATCTATTACAAAAAACTGCGAAAGCCACGGCAGGAGCTTTAACTACAACTACCTTTACATTTGGTAATCCTGAACGTTTTCCTACCGTTACTCTTACTGATACTAATATAATTTCATTAGTTAGCGCAGTTGATTCTGATAATAATAAATGGTATGAAGTACCTTATTTAGCTCAAGATACTATTTTTGAGGCAGTTGAAAATACCGCTACAAATGATCCTAATTTATCACAATATAGTAATACTACTCCTTATTTACTTAAATTAAAAAAAGTACCTAGAAGATTTGTTTCTCGTTTTAAAACCAATAATTCATTAGAATTACAATTTGGGCCAGGAGTATCATCAGGAGCTGATGAAGAAATTATTCCTAATCCAGATAATATAGGTTTAGGTTTACCTTATGGAGTTGATAAAATGATGACTGCATGGGATCCTTCAAACTTTTTATATACACAAACCTATGGTATAGCACCTTCAAATACTACTTTAACAGTAACTTATTTAAAAGGAGGAGGAGCTACTTCAAATATAGCTTCTAATACTTTAACTAAAAAAATAGGTGGTAATACTACATTTGCCGGAACTAATTTAGATCCTGCTATGCAAACTACAGTACTTAATTCTTTAGCTTTCACTAATGATAGTGCCGCTATAGGAGGAGGAGATGGAGATACAAATGAAGAAATAAGACAAAATTCTTTAGCTATGTATCCTACACAGTTAAGAACTATTACAGCTGATGATTATATTATTAGAACTTTATCTTTACCTTCTAAATTTGGATTAATCTCTAAAGCCTATCCAACACAGGATATGGGAATAAGTGTTAATTATCCAACAAATTTATTAGCTACTCAAAACCCTAATGCTATTTCATTATACATTTTATCTAAAGATACCAATAATAACTTAGCAGTTTCTAGTTTAGCTTTAAAACAAAACTTAAAAACATTCCTTTCAGAATATAGAATGTTAACTGATGGTGTAACTATAAAAGATGCCTTTATTATTAATATAGGAGTAAATTTTGATATAATAGTTAGGCCTAATTATAATGGAAAATTAGTATTAAATAACTGTTTAACTGTATTACAATCTTATTTTAATATAGATAATTGGCAAATAAATCAACCAATTATTTTATCTGATATTTACAGTAATTTAGATCAAGTTGATGGAGTACAAACAGTACAAAATGTTGAAATAATAAATAAAGCCGGAACTAATTCAGGGTATTCACAATACTCATATGATATTAAAGGAGCTACAATTAATAGTATTGTTTATCCTTCTTTAGATCCTAGTGTTTTTGAAGTTAAAAATTTAACAACTGATATTCAAGGTAGAGTAGTTACTTTTTAAAAAAATTTATCTAATGTATATTTATATTATATATTAGATTTATGGCTGTTTATAAAATATTCCCTGAGAAAGATACTTTTATCTCTAAATACCGTAGTACCCAAAACTTTGGTAGAGATGAAATTCTGGAGATTTCAAATGAAACTGATATTACTGCACTTAATGCTGATGTAAACCGTGCTTTAATTCAATTTCCTACCTCACAAATAACTGATGTTGTTACTAATATTATAAGTGGAAGTGCTTATAGTGCTTCTCTTAGATTATTTTTAGCAAATGCTACTTTACCTATAAATTACACAATTTATGCTTATCCTGTTTCTCAAAGTTGGGATATGGGATTAGGAAAATCTGCTGATACTCCTATTACTACTATAGGATGTACTTGGATTAGTAGAACATTAACTTCTAATTGGGCGACTACTGGTAGTTCTTTTATTAATACACCAGCTTCTCAATCCTTTAGTTATATTGATAATAAAGATATTAACATGAATACTACTTCTATTGTTAATTCTTGGGTATCAAGTTCAATTCCTAATAATGGATTTTTATTAAAACTTTCTTCAAGTATAGAAGATAGTACTACACCACTAATTACCAAATTCTTTTCAATGGATAGCCATACTATCTATCCTCCACAATTAGAATTAAAATGGGACGATAGTTATTATAATACTACACTAACCCAAATAACAACATCAGATTTTTCTGCTGTTATTTCTAATTTACAAAATACATTCCCTGAAGGCACAACTTATACTTTCACACTAAGAGCTCGAGATAAATTTCCAGCTAGAGCATTTTCTACTACTTCAGTATATTTAGTTCCAAAAGCATTACCTATTACTACTTATTGGGCATTAAAAGATGCTAAAACTGAAGAAATGGTAATTGATTTTGATACTAAAAATACTAAAGTAAGTTGTAATAATGATGGTAATTATTTTAAACTTTATATGAATGGTTTAGAACCTGAAAGATATTATCAAATTGTTATAAAAACTATACTTTCAAATGGTGAGACTGTAGTTATAGAAGACCCACTAAATTACTTTAAATTAGTTAGATAATGGCTGAAATTATTCAATTAAATAGAAATGTTTATGGTAAAATTACTTACCCTAACATAATTAACACTGAATTTTCCCAATTAACTAAACCCACTACTCAAGTAACAGCTTCAGTATTTACAGTAGATCAGTTTTTTAATGAATATAATAATTTATTCTATGAAATACCTACTGAAGGAGATTTTAATTCACATTTAGAATTAATAAAAAGAAGTACAGAGTATGTAGGTGTAAACCAAAACACAGGAGAGATAGATGCCTTACTAGACGAGATAAACCAATTAAGACTAGAAAATCTAACATTACAACAAACTATAGATGAATTAACAGCATCCAAATAATGGAAATTACCAACATATCAAATATTGATTCAACTCAATTTTTAAATCAAAACTATACTTCAAAAGATGAAGCTTTATTAAACTCATTAAATGTAAGTAAAGAATTTGGTTTACCTGGAGACAATATAGAGTTACATATTATATCATCTAATGGCGATTTATTAGATATTGTATATGATTTTAAAAATTATACTACATACAAAACTAATGAGGGAACTTCTTTATATAGTCAAATAGTTGTTGACCCTAAAGCAGACTTAGAATCATTTGGTTTAAACCAAGGAGTATATGATGTAGTTTATAATTTTTATAGAACCTTATTTTCAAGTTCTATAGCAAACCAATTTTATATTACAGAAATATCATCAGATAGAACTGAAATAAAAGTTTCCACTAATAATACTTCATATACTGCTTTAGGACAATCTTATTTAACATTTGTTGCTGAAAGAAATTCAAGAGCATTTTATTCTGATTTTATTTTAAATTTTAGTGATAATAAAACCTATATTGGGGTAAATATTGCTTTTGATAATGTAAATCAAACATTACCTAGTTTATACATTAAATTGTATGAACCCTTACCTTCAAATATAACAGTTAAAGATACATTTTGGTTAGTAGAAAATATATCTGATCCTTATGCTTTTCAAGTCACTACTGATTTTTTAGCAGAAGCTACAACAGATTTTACTCCTTTAAGAGGACCTAATATTAATATTGAACTAGCAGAAAAAGCTAATTTAACTACTAAATACTTAAACTTATCTACTTTATTAAGTTCTAATGTTTCTTCTTCATATCAACAATTACAATCTTGGTTAGAAGAAAAAAGTATTGAAATTTCTATTGATTATAATGATTTTTCTAATTTTGTTCATTTCTCTTCTGCTAATGAGCGTTTACAAAATTTTAAATACAAATTAAATCAAATTCAATTATTACAAGCAGATATTAACGCTATTAATAGTTTAAATATATCTTCAAGTATAACTTATATTTCATCAAGTGTACTTACTTTACAAAATCAGTTAAATACTCTTATCCAAAAATTAGATGGATACGAATATTATTTATACTATGAATCTGGAAGTAACGCTTGGCCTAAAATAAATTCTACTAAACCTTACACTAATAAAAGTGTAGCGGATCCGGCATCTATTGCTTGGTTTAACAATCAATCTCAAATAGCTTCTAATTATGATACTTCTAATAGAGATTATGTTTGGAATAATTTGCCAGAATATATCACTGTAGATCAGCAAAATTCTAACTTAGAATTATTTGTTTCAATGCTTGGTCAACATTATGATTATATTTGGACTTACATTAAGGATATCACTGATTTACAGGTAGCAGATAATAGAATTGATTATGGTATTTCAAAAGATTTAGTAGCAGATACTTTAAGAAATTTTGGTATTAAACTTTATACTAATTCAAGAGGACAAGATGATCTTTATATTTCCTTATTAGGAATAAATCCTAATAATAGTACTTTACCTTCTACAGGTTCTCTTGTAATTAATAATTATGTGACAGCTTCTCAATATACTATTCCTGGTGATGATATTCTAAAAGAAACCTATAAAAGAATTTATCATAACTTACCTTATTTACTTAAAACTAAAGGTACAAGAAGAGGTTTATATTCTTTAATAAATTGTTTTGGTATTCCTGATACTATTATAAAAATAAAAGAATACGGTGGTAATAAAAAAGATCAAGATATTATTGAGCAAATAACACCTAAATTTGATTATAATTTAAGTTTAGGTAGTACTGCTAGTTTAGCTATACCTTTTCAACCATCTTATAAACAATTTTTATCTAGTAGTTTTAATGATATTTATCCTGATACTTTAGAATATAGATTTAAATTTACTGGAACTCTTCCAACTCAATCTATATTAGAAACTTCTGATAATAAATTAAATATAAGAGTAATTAATATTTCTAGTTCATATGCTAAAATAGATTTTAGAATATCTGGAAGTGGTGGTTTTACAAATTCTACTCCTATAACTTTACCTTTATATAATGATGATTGGTGGAATTTAAATTTAACTAGACAGACAGGTAGTTTAAGAGCATCTGCGACTTCATCAAATAATACTTATACTTTAACTATTGGTAATAAAGATGATAATGGTATACAATACTTAACTTCTAGTTCACTTACAGTATCAAACACTTACAATTCAGTATTTAATACTATTAAAACTCTATATCCTGGAGGAAATATAGTAAGTAAATCATTTTCTGGTTCAATTCAAGAATTTAGATATTGGATAGGTTCTATTCCAATAGATGATTTTAAAGATCATATTTTAAATCCACGTTCAATTTCTTACAATAGTGTAACAGGTTCATATAATAATTTAATATTTAGATTACCTTTAGGTTCTGAATTAGATAATTTAAAAACATCTTCATTAAATTCAGTTCATCCTGCACCTACTGCTTCATTTATAAGTGCTTCTGTAACATCTTCAAGAGCAATTGTTAATAATTATCTTTCTTCTTCTTATAGTATTAATCATGAGACATTTCTAATTAATACTCCTAATGTAGGAAACTTTACAGAAATAGATGAAAAGGTAAGAATTGCTATTCCTAATTTAGTACCTGGAGATGTATTAACACCTTATATTTCAATACAAAAACCTGAAACATATCCTTATTCTACAGATTTAAATGTAGTTGAAGTAGCTATTTCTCCTCAGGATTCAATTAATGCTGATATAATAGACCAATTAGGTTCATTTAGCATTGATGATTATATTGGTGACCCAAGATTAGCAGCTTCAAGTTCATATCCTGCTTTAACAGATTTAAGAAATTTTTATTTTAAAAAGTATTCTAGAAAAGAAAATGTATTTGATTTAATAAAACTTTTATCTTATTTTGATAACTCGTTATTCAAAATGATTAAAGATTTTGTACCTGCTAAATCTAATCTTTCTACTGGTTTAGTTATTAAACCACATATTTTAGAAAGAAATAAAATAGCAAGACATGAGCCTTCACTAATTAAAGTAGATTATAGTGGTTCAATAGAAACAGCTTTTATAACTGGTTCTAATGGATTAGATGAGATTTTAAATACAAATTTCACTTCTTCTACATCTTACATTTCAGGCAGTATAACTCAATATCATACTGATAAAAGAGAATTATTTACAGGTGAATTAGGTGGAACAGTTATAACAGTTCATTCTCAATCAAATGAGAATATTATT
>Ga0114967_10003047_pt1 | contig 13862 bp, 12 predicted proteins | sample M_130628_MF_Meta_FD_92639 | JGI IMG/M metagenome (GOLD analysis project Ga0114967, IMG submission 92639) | Freshwater microbial communities from Lake Montjoie, Canada to study carbon cycling - M_130628_MF_MetaG | ecosystem: Environmental > Aquatic > Freshwater > Lake | place: Lake Montjoie... | reverse complement strand
GCATTATCTAAATTGGAACGACTGATGATAGGCCGAGAATTTATTGATTTAGTCGAAGCAGACCAACAAGTAAACTGGGAAAAAGCTCGTACCGTATATTTATAAAAAAAGCCTTCATTTCTGAAAGCTTTTTTTTATGTCTAAAGTTTTAAAGTCCTTAAACTTTGATTTCTACGTCTACTCCTGATGGCAATTCTAATTTCATCAATGCATCTACTGTTTTGGCAGATGACGAAAAGATGTCAATTAAGCGCTTATAAGTACACAATTGAAATTGCTCACGCGCCTTTTTGTTAACGTGTGGGGATCTTAAAACAGTGAATTTTTCGATTTTAGTTGGCAATGGAATCGGGCCAGAAACAACAGCACCCGTAGCTTTAACAGCTTTTACAATTTTTTCCGCTGATTTGTCCACTAACGTGTGATCAAATGATTTCAGCTTAATTCGAATTTTTTGATTCATATGAGTTGGTTCATTAAGTGAATGAATAACGAAAGAACCATTAACTCCGTTAGACATGATTTTAGTTCTGCAAAGATAGGCGGATTAATCTTGATTCCCAAATTCTTTAAAACTTTTGTCGTTGGATTGCCGCAGCTAATTGGCTTTCAAATGGCTTTAAATTTAGTTGGAACAGGGTAGGGTTTATTTTTTTTAAGGAATTCATGGCTTCTTTGGCATACTCTATTTCCCCTATTTCTAATGCCCGGAATGCGTAAAGTGGATAAAAATCGGGTACCTCTTTGTTCCATCTTAATGCGGCTAAACTTGCATCATAGGCTTCTTTTTTATTAAGAAATGGAATCGCATTCTTCAAGGTATTTAATTGGAATGGATATTTTTTCACTGCCGACTTAGCCTCTAATTTATTTGAAATTTTTGGACTAGTGACGGGAATTAAAGAAGCTTGATGCCAAAAATCGAGTAAGGATTGAAGGCCTTGTGTTTGATCCATAGGTTGAACATCTATGTATAGAGCGATTTTTTCTAAGCAACTTAATGGGTCCTCGTGAAAATAATCTTGCATTGCCTCCGCTAATTTGATTTCAGGAAATAGGGATAGAATTTTTGTATCCTTGGCCATTTCGTGAATGGGAAGTGAGTTTTGTTTATCCTTAAAGTATGGAATAGAATTGTAAATCATAGCTAGATCCCTTACATCTGCTCTTGGTTTGAACGTACTTTCTATAGATTTTGAACCCATTCGTTGATTTCTTTGAATACCAATAGCCCACAAATTAGCTAAAATGGCAGGATCATGGGTAGCTTGATCGGTATCAGGCAAGATTGTATTTTTAGTGTATTTGGCTATAATGTAAAGAAAATTGGCCCTTGTTAAAGTAGATTCAGGATCGTATTCAAAAGCTTTCTGATAATAATAAACAGAGGAATCTGATTGATTTAATTTTTCAAAAGTATGGGCTAATTGGGTTATGATTTCAATGCTTTCTGGCATTTTTTGATGAGCGCTTTGAAGTGCAAATAATGATTCGAATAGGTGATTTTCATTCTGATAAATAGTGCTCAGTGCTATGGCAGTTTTTTCATTGGGAAATTTCACCTGGCTTGTCGACAAATAGTAGGCTAATTCCTCTATCTTATTTTCTTGGTATGCGATGCGGGCTAAACTTGTATTGCTTTTGGCATTAAGTTTACTGTGAATCAAACCTTGTTTATAGTTGATCTCAGCGAGAAAAGGATCCTTTAAAATTTGAGCTAATTCACCGTCGGCATTGTATTTTGCCGCTGTCATTTGGTGATAAGCGCCTCCATTTAAAGCAAAAACAAAAGCAGAGCCTAAAATTAAAACCCCGATAAATAAAATATAGGTAGGTAGGATTTTGGGTTTGTCTACTACCTTATAAATCGGCAAATTTAGTTTGATCAAGCCGTTGAAATTTCGAATGATAAACAATGGGAATAAAACGAGCATGATTATTTGGCTTATTGAGGCCCAGGTTTCGATTGCCCTTATACCAGGATCATTTGACGTGTAAAGCATTAATAAGGCAGTTGACATGCTTAAAAAAGCTAAGCCAAAAAACAATGATTGTTCAACCTGTTTTTTATGCTGTTGATAAAGACCTAACAAAATACTTGAAACCCAAAAAACAAAACTAGGAATATAGGTTTTAGTCTGAAAATTATAAATCAAATGGCCAAAGCTGAAAATCAGGTTTACCGCATAAAAACCAAAAAGAATGAGCCATTTTTTTTGACTTTCTTTTTTTGTCGGCGAATGTCCCAATTGTAATAAAAAAAGGCATAGAGTATTTGAAAAGAAAATAGTTAGTAAAAATAGGCTGATAATTCCAAGCCAAATCCATTGGGAAAAGAGTACTTCATAAAACGTTTCAATGGGCTGTTCGGCATTTTTAACTAATATAATGGCCAACCAAAGCAAAATTCCTGAGAAGGTAAATAGCCATGATATGTTAGACCATTTTTTTAAACTTATGATTAAATAGATGATTCCAATAAAGGAAAAAATGAAAAATAATAGGAAAGGGACTGAGGAAAGTTCAACTGGGAAAAACGAATAGTGTTGTCGAATTAAAAAAAGGGTAGAACTTAATTGGCCCGATGGATTCTTGTCTATCACTCCTTGAATGGGAATTAATTCACTGGCAATTTGAGTATTAAAAACAGGTACTCCTTCCAAAAAAAAATAGCTTAGGCATGCTATTCCGAGGACATTTAAAACGCGAAAGGCCCCGGTATTAAAAGTGATTGGTTGGTTGCTCAATGATTTATATTAAGATAATGTGCAATCGGAAATTTAAATTTCAGCATAAACTTTAATTCATTCAAAGAAATAGGCTGATTTTGTATAAAAATAGCAAAAAAATTCAAACTGGAGTTTTGGTAATTGGAATTTACGGACTAATTTTGCAAGCCGAATGTACAAGGCATTCAGGTAGATGTCAAACATTAGTTTTTAGCTAATCATTAATTTAATTATCAAATGGCAAACGCAGTAAATAAAGGGAAGGTTGCACAAGTAATTGGACCTGTAGTCGATGTGAGTTTTGAAGGAGAGGGATCAACATTACCAGCAATTTTAAATGCACTTTCTGTTACTAAATCAAATGGTCAAGGACTTATTTTAGAAGTTCAGCAACATTTAGGAGAGGACAGAGTTCGTACAATTGCCATGGAAGGTACTGAGGGTCTACAGAGGGGACAAGAAGTGATTGACTTGGGAACACCAATGACTATGCCAACGGGCGAGGGAATCAAGGGCCGTTTGTTTAATGTGGTAGGCGAAGCTATTGATGGGATCAAGCAGCCTAAATCGGATAAAGGTATGCCTATTCACCGTTCGGCTCCTAGGTTTGACGAATTAGCTACAACCACTGAAGTTTTATTTACAGGGATTAAGGTAATCGATTTATTAGCGCCATACGTAAAAGGTGGTAAGATTGGTTTATTTGGTGGAGCGGGTGTTGGTAAAACGGTATTAATCATGGAATTGATTAATAATATCGCCAAAGCATATGAAGGCCTTTCTGTATTTGCTGGAGTGGGAGAACGTACTCGCGAAGGAAATGACTTGCTTCGTGAGATGATTGAATCAGGCGTAATTAAATATGGCGAGGCATTTAAACATGCGATGGAAGAGGGACAATGGGATTTATCTAAAGTGGATGAAAACGAATTGTCTAAATCTCAAGCTACCTTGGTATTTGGTCAAATGAATGAGCCTCCTGGAGCACGTGCACGTGTTGCTTTGTCTGGTTTAACCGTTGCGGAACATTTCCGTGATGGAGATGGGGAAGGTTCTGGTCGTGATATTTTATTTTTTATTGATAATATTTTCCGTTTCACGCAAGCAGGTTCAGAGGTTTCGGCTTTATTAGGTCGTATGCCTTCTGCGGTAGGATACCAACCTACATTGGCAACTGAAATGGGTGCAATGCAAGAGCGTATTACTTCCACGAAACGTGGTTCAATTACCTCTGTTCAGGCTGTTTATGTGCCAGCAGATGATTTAACGGATCCGGCTCCTGCGACAACATTTGCTCACTTAGATGCAACAACGGTATTATCTCGTAAAATTGCGGAATTAGGAATTTATCCAGCGGTGGATCCTTTGGATTCTACCTCCAGAATTCTTTCAGCAGAAGTTTTAGGAGATTCCCATTATGATACTGCTCAAAGAGTTAAAGAGATTTTACAACGTTATAAAGAATTACAAGATATTATTGCGATTCTAGGTTTAGATGAATTATCTGAAGAGGATAAGTTAGTGGTATCTCGCGCAAGACGTGTTCAACGTTTCTTGTCTCAACCATTTTTTGTGGCTGAACAATTTACTGGATTAAAAGGCGTTTTAGTGGATATCAATGACACGATTAAAGGTTTTAATGCAATCATTGATGGAGAATATGATTATTTACCTGAAGCTGCGTTTAACTTAGTAGGTACCATTGATGATGCAGTGGCTAAAGGAGAAAAATTACTTGCTGAGGCATCAAAATAGAAAAAAATGTATTTAGAAATTATAACTCCTGATCGTAAAGTATTTGCTGGCGAAGCCTCTGTCGTAACACTTCCGGGTGTCGATGGTTCGTTTCAAATATTAAATAATCACGCTGCGATTGTAAGTACTTTACAAAAAGGCGAACTTGTTGCAGATAAACAAGCTTTTCAGATTGAGGGCGGGGTGGTTGAAGTTTTGAATAACAAAGTTTTGGTTTTGGCAGAAGGAGTTCAATAAACGATGAGGGCAATTGGATTTTTGTTTTTGGTCTTTCTTTCTTTGAGTTCTTGTTCTGAGAAGACGCAATTGACAGGATCGTTGATGACTTTAATCAAAGAAAATCAGTTGCCTTTAGAGAAAATCCAATTTTACAATGATAATCCTTTGTTTCTAGAACGTGAATTAAACGCTTCTGAGGCAAATATTAAGTCCGGTAAAGTGCTCATTGTTAATGGTAAATCCATTAATCGAATTACACTAGAGAAACAGACTCCTGGACTTTTAATCAAGCAGTCACAAGATCACCTCCTTATTTCTTTTGAATCAGGTGCCGGTGAGGCGAAAAGTTTACACTTTGCCCCGATATTAGGCGAGAGAGGCGAATATTTTTATCAATTGGTCGATGAATCAGGTAGCACCACCTTTAGTCGATTAATGTATGATGGGAATAAATATTTACTGTACAATAATTCAAAAATTAGATTAGAAATAATGAAATCATCTTTTTCAGGCTTAAAAGTGAATAGCAAAAGGATGAAAGGAAATCGAATTCAATAAGCTCTTAAATAGCCAATTGTAAAATAGGATGCTTGCATCCTATTTTTTTTTGACCCAAATTTACAATTAGTATGCTAAACATACTTTATATGAAAGCAGAGAATACGGTCGATTTTCAGATTAAAACAGGTTGGAATGCGATTAGCAGGATGTATAATACCTATGCTGCGCAATTTGACATGACGATGGCTATTGGCTATGCTTTATTACATATTGATAAAGATGGTACTTCGGCAACTAAAATTGCTCCGGCTTTAGGTTTAGAGTCTAGAAGCTTGACACGTATGTTAAAAACATTGGAAGACAAGAAATGGATACGTCGGGAGGCGAATTTTAAAGATAAGCGAGTCGTCAAAATCTTCTTGACGGAATTGGGTAAGAAAAAGAGAGATCAAGCACGCCAAGGAGTCATTTTATTTAATGAAATCGTATATGATAGACTTGGCAAAGAAAAACTAGATCATTTTTTTGAAGTAATGGAATCCATTAATTCATTATTAGATGAGGATACAGTTAAAATTTTAGAGCGATTAAATCATAAATTGTGATTTCAGTTCTATGAATAATGATTACCGATGAATAAAAATGGCCTAATTTTATAATATTTTTCAGAATAAGGATAGTTTTTGTGTTATAGATTTATATTTTTGCACTATTATTAATTAATAAAGAATATTCTAAACAACATAATTAAATAATTACCATGAAAAAATTACTTTTGGTACTTGCGTTAATGCCTTTCTTTTTTTCTTGTTCAAGTAAAAAGAAAATGGCTGACTTGCAGTCACGTTTGACAGAATTACAAACTAGTAGCGATCAGGCTTTAGCTAAAGCAAAAGCAAATTTAGTTGATTGCCAATCTTTAACAGCTAGTCTTCAGGGAGAAATCAAGAAAAGAGATATGGATCTTGAGGCAAAAAATAATCAATTGAAATCCGTTCAGGAGCAGTTGGATTACATGAAAAAAACAAATACTAATTTGTTGGATCGTTTATCTGATCTATCTGTAATCAACAAATCGGGTGCTGAAAGTATTCGTAAATCGTTGGAAGCCTTAAATGATCAAGGTAAATACATTAAAGACTTGAATTCATCCATGCAACGTAAAGACAGCATTAATCTTTCATTAGTAATGAATTTAAAGCGTTCTTTGGCTGATATTAATGATGATGATGTTACGGTTGAAGTTAAGAAAGGAGTCGTTTATATCTCAATTTCTGATAAATTGATGTTTGCTTCTGGTAGTGCTATTGTAAATACCAAAGCTGAAGCTGTTTTGGCTAAGGTAGCAAAAGTAGTTAATGACCACAAAGACTTAGACATCTTAGTAGAAGGTCACACAGACGCTGTTCCAATTTCAACTGATTGTATCAAAGATAATTGGGATTTAAGTGCTAAGCGCGCTACTTCAGTAGTTCGCTTATTGCAAACTAAATTCTCAGTAGATCCTGAGCGTATGACAGCAGGTGGTCGTGGTGAATTTGAGCCTCAATCTGAAAACTCTAGCCGCACAGGACGTAAATTAAATCGTCGTACTGAAATTATAGTAACTCCTAAATTGGATCAATTCTTTAACTTACTTTCTGCTCCTAGTGGCAAGTAATCTTAATAAGAGATAGAATAAAAAAAGGGCCTTTTGGCCCTTTTTTTATGATAATTTTTGCCTAACGTAGGCTAATTTTCGCCTTGAAACGGGTAATCTGTTTCCTAATGATGTAGTAATATGGGTGAAATTGGATGTTCCTATGGAAGGGATATTTTCCTGATTGACCAAATAGGATTTATGAATTCGGATGAATTTATGCATTCTGAAATGAGATTCAAATTTCTTTAACGTTTTAGCTATATAAACTTCTTTTTTAGTAGCCAAATAGACCAAACTATAATTACCCTTTCCTTCAATATATACGATATCTTTAATCGGACAATTTACGATGCCCGGTAATTTTATTTCTGTTCTCATATTCGGTTTTTGGATTTTTTTTAATCGCCTAAACCTAAGAAATTGTAATATAGAAATACCAAATGAATTATTTAAAGGTAAATTATTTATTAATCGGTAATTGATTTAGGAAATTTGAGCATAAAAAAAGGTCTTCATAGAAGACCTTTTTCAATGTAGCGGGGGCCAGACTCGAACTGACGACCTTTGGGTTATGAGCCCAACGAGCTACCAACTGCTCCACCCCGCGATATAATTGGAGTGCAAAGGTGCAGTGTTTTTCGCATAAAAACAAGTATCTTTGTTAAAATTTACAATCCCACCCTTTTTTGGGCAGTACAAAAAAATATGGCCCAGCAGCATAAAGCAGGTTTTATTAGTATTATTGGTAAACCCAATGTTGGCAAAAGCACTTTAATGAATGCTTTAGTTGGCGAGCGTTTGTCCATCGTTAGTTCTAAGGCTCAAACTACGCGACATAGGATTTTAGGTATGTTAAATGGCGTGCTGGGAGACGATGAATATCAAATTGTTTACTCAGATACTCCGGGTGTTTTAATGCCCAAATATGAGTTACATAAGTCGATGATGGCATTTGTTAGAAGTTCTTTAGAAGATGCTGATGTTGTTTTATATGTAACGGATGTTTTTGATACGTATGAAGATTTAGATTTTTTGACTAATTGGAAGGATCACACGGAAACCCCTATTTTAGTTTTGATTAATAAAATTGACTTGGTTAATTCTGAAAAACTTCAGGTTTGCCTGGATTACTGGAAGGAAATCTTTCCTGGAAAGGTGATTTTGCCTATTTCAGCTTTAGAAGGCGTCCACTTAGATCAAATATTTACGCATATTGTTGAGAAGTTACCTGTTCATCCTCCATTTTTTGATAAGGATGAATTGACAGATAAGCCTGAGCGATTTTTTGCTTCAGAGATTATTCGGGAGAAGATTTTTTTAAATTATAAAAAGGAGATTCCCTATTCTTGTGAGGTGGTGGTTACTTCTTTTAAGGAGGAGGAAACAATTATTCGTATCGCTTCGGAAATTTATGTGGAGCGCGTTTCCCAGCGTGCCATTTTGATAGGCCATAAGGGAGAGAGTATTAAAAAGGTGGGCATTCAAGCTCGAGCCGAATTAGAGAAGTTTTTTGGTAAACATGTATTTTTAGAGCAGTTTGTAAAAGTTGAGCCAGATTGGCGGGGAAAGGCAGACAAATTGCGTTCATTCGGGTATGCACTCGATTAATTAAATAATAAAATGTCAAATATAATTGCAATTGTAGGTCGTCCAAATGTTGGTAAATCAACGCTTTTTAATCGTTTGATTGAACAAAGAAAGGCAATCATGGATAATATGTCGGGGGTTACCCGAGATCGTCATTATGGCTACGGACAGTGGACAGGAAAGTTTTTCACTGTTATTGACACGGGTGGGTATGTGCATGGGTCTGAGGATATTTTTGAAGGCGCTATTCGCGAGCAAGTTGAAATGGCCATCGAAGAATCTAACGTTTTATTGTTTGTGGTGGATTGTCAAACAGGATTGACTGATTTGGATAAGGACTTTGCAAAAGTGTTGAGGAAATCTAAAAAACCTGTCATTTTAATCGCAAATAAGGCGGATACGCATGAAAAAGCCTATGCTGCCGCTGAATTTTATGAGTTAGGATTAGGTGATCCTTTTCCAATAGCTGCTGAAAGTGGTAGTGGTACTGGAGATATGTTGGACGTCATGATTTCTCATTTTGAAGAAGAGGGCGAGGAGAATCCTGAAGCTGGTGTACCTAGAGTAGCTATTTTGGGACGACCTAATGTAGGGAAATCATCGTTTTTAAATGCTTTATTGGGCAAAGATCGTTCGATTGTGACTGATTTGGCAGGTACTACTCGGGATGCGATCCAAAATCACTATACGCTTTATGGTAAGGATTTTATTATCACAGATACTGCAGGAATTAGGCGGAAAGCACGTGTAGACGACAACATAGAGTATTATTCTGTTTTGAGGTCCATTAAGGCCTTAGAGGAATGTGACATAGCCATCATATTGATTGACGCAACGACCATAGACCACAATACGGGTTTAGAGGCTCAGGACATGAACATTATTAGTATGGCCGATAAAGCCAAAAAGGGAATTGTTTTAATGATTAATAAATGGGATTTGGTTGCTAAGGACACCAATACTTCTATTAAGCTTGAGAATGCCCTGAAAGAGCGCTTAGCCCCCTTAAATTACATGCCTGTTATATTTACTTCCGTATTAGAAAAAAAGCGAATTTTTCAGGTAGTTGAGAAAATGCTAGAAGTATTTGAGAATAGATCACAAAAAGTGTCAACATCCAAGTTGAATGATGTCATGCTAGAAGTCATTCAAAATTATCCTCCTCCTGCGTGGAAAGGAAAATATATCAAGATTAAATATTGTACTCAGGTATCTACTCCTTACCCTACGTTTATTTTCTTCTGTAATTTACCTCAGTATATCAAGGAGAGTTATGAAAGGTATTTAGAGAATCAAATGCGGAAAGCATTTAAGTTGGAGGGCACGCCGATTTCTTTATTTTTTAGGAAAAAATAAGGTGTGTAACTCTGATTTATTGAAGTAGCCGATTTGGCCTTTGGCGCCTACGCCAATTATTTTATGCTTTGTAGCTACAATATTGTGGTAGTGGCTCTCACTTAATTTTTTCCATTGGTTTAAGCGAGAGTGAAACGCATAACTTCCAGCAGGTCCTGTAACAATCCAATACGGACTCGACCAAATAACTTTTTCGATGTAATAGTTATTGGGTAGCGGGCTTTTGATGGGAGTCCAATTTTTGCCTGCATTTGTAGATTCTATAATGGGAATTCTGCTCGAGTCAATGTTCAAATAATTCCCCCCTGCGACCCAAAAATTAGTTTTATTTTTGGCTGCAATAGAAAAAAATCCGCTCGTGGTGTCAGCTGGAATGGTACTATTGGTTACTTGCCATGATTCTAATGTATGATTTAGGCTTTGAAATATTCTGGCATGATGTCCTCCTCCTGAAATAATAGTTAATTTTTTATTCATCCAGAGTAAACTGGAGCCACTTGCTGCAAAAGCAGCTTCTCTCGGTAATAAATCAGGGAAATGGATAAGGTTAATGGGTTCAATTTTGCTTCCGTTTTGTAGTATTTTAAAAAGCACAAATTTTTGATTGATGGGATCCGATAACAAATAGCCTATTCCTTTTTTGTGATCCCATGCAATTGCATCAAAAAAGTATTTAGGTTCTTTTATATGCAGTATTACTTCCCATGATTGCCCTCCATCCTGTGTTTTAAAGATTTTAGCCGCTCCCTTTTCAGAGGGTCCTGCACTCATTAAAATGATCTCTTTATTGTTTAGAATAACGAGGTCTCTAAAGTCTAAATTTTCGGCCTCAGGTACTTGTTTGACCTCCCAAGTTTTTCCTTCATCTTTAGAATGGATGTAGGTTCCTTTAGTCCCACCAATCCAGATCTGATCTTGATAAGATTTAAGGGCTCTAAAAGATGCTGTTGTTGGCAAAGGGATAGCATTCCATTGTCCCAAAGTAATTAGTGAGACAAAAAATAGAAGATTGGTGATTACCGTTTTTTTCATAAAAAAAAGCCATTCTGGTTTTCCAGAATGGCTTAATATTTAATTTGATTGAAAGATTATTTATTTACAATAATCTTACCTACATATGATTTATCAGCTGTGGATTTCACTTGAAGTATGTAGATGCCGTTTCCTAAACCTCCTACATTCAATGTGTTTCTTCCGTCTGTTCCATCTGAACTTGCAATTTTACCTGCAAATACTGGACGACCAACCATATCAAAAATGGATACATCTGCTCCAGTCCAATCTTCTAAAATCTCGATAGTTACATTAGAACTTGTAATTGGGTTTGGATAAATGGCAACTCCTTTAAATTCAGGATCTACCACATAAGCATATTTCACTAAATCAGTCCAACAAGTTAATGGCGTTCCCTCAATTGTATAAAGGTATTTTCTACGTGTAGTATAGTCACCAGCAGTCTTTACTTTCGAAACGTATGTTTTTGAAATCAAGGCAGCTGAACCAAATTTCCACTCATATTCGCCAGCGCTTGTAGCATTAGCTGTTGCTGCTGATGGGAAATTTAATGCTTTGATCGTGTAAACACCTTCCTTAACAATTTTAGTATCAGAAGTTATGGCTGGGTTAGACTGAACCGTAACCTTAATCTCATTTGAATTTTTAGAGATACAACCGTTTAAATCAGTAGCTGTAGTGAAATAAGTATCACTTGTTTTAACTCCCGCTAAAACTTTACCGGCTAATAATTTAGCGGTACTTAGTTTACCGTACCAAGTTACATCATTAACTGAAGTGGCTGTTAAGGTCACAGAATTGAATGTACCAAAATCAGTATCAGCTCTTTGACAGAATATGGTAGCACCACCTGCTGCGATCACTGGAGCAGCTGGCAATGGCAATACTTTTACCTCAGTAGCTGCTGATGATAATGAAACACATCCATTGATGTCAATCACTTTTACTGTATAAAGTCCCGCTTTATTAATATCAACCTCTCTAGTTGTCAAAGCATTACTCCAAAGGTACTTAGTAGCCGAACCACTTAAACTATCTAAGGACGATTGTAATTTTGCAGCGATTGGTGTTCCTTCACAGAATCCTAATTTAGTTAATGCTGTAATCGTTGGAGTCTTAGGGTAAAGATCCGGAGCTACTGAAATTGGCAACACTTTTACTTCAGTTGGCGCAGAGGCTAATGAAGTACATCCATTAATGTCAGTCACTTTAACGGTATATAGACCTGCTTTATTTACATCGATTTCTCTTGTTATCAATGCATTACTCCAAAGGAACTTAGTAGCCGCGCCACTTAAGCTATCTAATGAAGACTGTAATTTTGCATTGAATGGAGCTCCTTCACAGAATCTTAATTTTGTCAAAGCTGTAATCGTTGGAGTCTTAGGACGTGCATAGTTAATAATTGTTTTAGCATCAGATTTATCTGATGGACAATCGTAACTTGAAATATAATCTACCGTAACTGCTTGGTTGCTGCTAACTTTAATGCTAGACAAATTACCTAGTTTAGTATCTTCTAAACCATCCACATACCATCTGAACTTCACTGGATAAGTTTTCTTAGCCGGCATCAAATAACCTTCGTTTAATACTAATGAAGCTGAGTCAACGGATAATGTCGTAAATGAATCTAAACAGAAATTTGAATTTCCAGCGATTACTGGTTTCTTTAGGTCAATATACCAAATGTTGATTCCGTTTGATTCAGATGTACCACAACCTGATAATGATCGGGCGGTCAAACGATAACTTCCTTTTTGGTATGCAGTTAATTTGTTAGTGTTAGATCCTGTAGCCCCTTTAGACTCTGCACCATAATCACCAGCCATCCATTTGAAATCAAAATATTTTTGATAGGTAATGTATTTCGCATCAGAAATAGAAGAAGTAATTAATTTACCTTCTCCTTTGCAAATTTCTTTAGTCCATTGATCAACTGGTCCTTCAGCCGAAGCAGATATTGCCGGTGGCCTGTAACCTCTTAGAATACCACCTATTGAACCTTCTTTCGATTGAAGTAAGGTTGAAGAAACGACATTGTCAAAAAGACATACAACTTTATAAGTTCCCTCTTGATAGCTACCTGGTAATGTTAAAAGGTTATTTCCACTGGTTATTTGGACTCCATTAGGTTGTGTCCATACTGTTCTTTCATAACATCCTTCCGCTTTCAAAGTAACGCTACCTGAATTTGGATTCTCAATATCAGCACATTGCTTATCAATTTGTCTAGGTTTAGGATCCGTTGTGGAAGCGAATCTATTCATATTAATCCATATAACCGTTTTTGGGCCTTCTGCGACCCTTGGAGTAGCACCATTCCAACACTGCACTGAATAATAATAAGGATCTTTTCCTTCTCCAATACCTAAGGTTACAGTCTCAACAATTACTGAGAAATCAGAACCTGTTCCTGTGCCATATGCGATATCCCAATCATTTGCCATGTTGCTTTCAAATCCATTGGCAGTTCTGAAGGTCCAATCATATCCATTGGGACAACCTGTAGCCTCAAAATCAATGGCATAACCATGAAGTCCACCCATTGAAATCCCTCCTGAGACACCATTGATTTTTGGACCGTTTTGAGCCTGAATCTGAAATATTCCTAATACAGACAAGATTGCGATAAAACTGAGTTTTAAATTTTTAGCCATTATCTTAAAGATATAATTGTGTAGATTTTATGAAAAAAATGGTTAGTCGATTTTTTCAGTAAGCAAGTTAAAAATTATTTTGCAAATTATATAAGAAATTTATTTTTAGGTATTATTTTTTTCTATTTGTTTAAATAACCTTAATATTAAGCTCTATTCTTATATTTCGTGTTGTTTTTATGTGTAATTTTAAAATTGATTTCAATAATTTGCAATTTCAAAAAGATTGTAATTTTATAATAAGCCCAGAAACATTTACTAATGGAGGATTCCAAACCCAAATCGCTTAACTTTTTAGAAGAAATAATTCAGCAAAATTTGGCTTTAGGCCAGTATTCACAAGGAATTTTTACCCGTTTCCCTCCTGAGCCCAATGGTTATTTGCACATCGGCCATGCT
>Ga0114967_10003036_pt1 | contig 13891 bp, 17 predicted proteins | sample M_130628_MF_Meta_FD_92639 | JGI IMG/M metagenome (GOLD analysis project Ga0114967, IMG submission 92639) | Freshwater microbial communities from Lake Montjoie, Canada to study carbon cycling - M_130628_MF_MetaG | ecosystem: Environmental > Aquatic > Freshwater > Lake | place: Lake Montjoie... | reverse complement strand
GCGGCACTTTGTCTCTTGCAATGCGAGCACATCAATGTCGCTTGCGCTCAACCAGTCGACGACGCGGTCGATTCGGGTTCGGATCGAGTTGATGTTCCAGGTTGCAATGCGCACGAGAGTGAGTTTAGGCGTTCGATAGGCTGGGGGAATGCCCGACGACCGCTCGAAACTCGCGTCCTTCATCAAGGACAACGCAGTTTTTTTCGGAGATTTCACGCTGACGAGCGGCGCAAAGGCGACGTATTACATCGACCTTCGCCAAGTCAGCCTCGATCATCGGGTGGCTCCGCTGATTGGTGACGTCATGGTCGATCTCATCGCCGACATACCCGACATCGCCGCCGTGGGCGGACTCACCATGGGCGCTGATCCGATTGCCTCGGCGGTTCTACATCGGGGTGTGTTGAAGGGAAAAGCGTATGACGCGTTCGTCGTCCGCAAAGAACCCAAAGACCACGGCCGCGGAAAGCAGGTCGAAGGCCCCAACCTCGAGGGGAAGCGTGTCGTCGTCCTCGAAGACACGTCAACGACCGGAGGATCGCCTCTCGTTGCCGCGGCAGCGTTGGAACAGGTCGGTGCGACTGTCGTTGCTGTTGCCGTCGTCGTGGATCGCAATACGGGTGCGAGGGAAGTTATCGAGGCAGCGGGGTACGAATATCGAGCTGCGATTTCACTGAATGATTTGGGGTTGCCGTCATGACGGACAAGGACAACGACGACTCGCGCGATGATGTCGACTGGCTCAAAGAGGCGTTCGATCGCGCCATCCAAGGCGACAACGGAACAGTCCCCGAAGCCGCGCGTCCCGCGGTCAACCCGTTTACCGGCTTAACCCCAACAGTGAGCCCTGCACCCATTGAACCTGTTGTGCCGATTGAGCCCGTCGCTGCGCCCACTCCAGTCGATCCGACAGAAGCGGACGAGTCGCCGTCGAACCGACACGATCTAGACCTCGATTTTGAGACCGATGACATGCCTCCGGTCGCGTTGTTTGAGCCGGTGGTGCCGCTCAATCAACCACTTCCGACCGTAGCGACCGATTACCCCCCAACCGAGGCACTCGATGCGGTTGATTTACCGGTGACCGCAGTACCCGAGCCCGTTGTGCCCAATTCTTCTGCCGGCACTGTACCGCCCACGTCGGCGGAGGAAGCGAACGGAATCGAGCTCATCGACGCGCTCTTCGCGTCGGCCGATACGTCGGATACGACCGTTCCTATCTCTGCTTTGCCGGTTAGTTCCGCTCAAAACAAATCACAACCAGCTCGACAAACAAAACCCCCTCGCGAATCGACACCCGTGGACTCGGCTAAATTGCGTCAGCGACTGCTGTTAATTCTGGGCGGAATAGTTGTCGTGATCGTTGTGATTGGCGCATTCCTTGCGGGCAGACTTGTGGCCACGCCGGCTGTCACACCGACTCCAGAAGTCACTGAATCGCCGGTGGCGACGACTGCGCAGCCTCCGGGCGAGTATGCGTTCGGTGAACTGTTTGGAGGCGAATGCCTCGATCCGTTCGATTCCGCGTGGGCCTCGACATTTACCGTGGTCGATTGTGCGACCCCGCACTCCGCGCAACTCGTATACGCGGGCGATCTCGCGATAGACGGGGTTTACTCTTCATACCCTGGCGACGACCTCATTGGGAGCGCCGCGATGGCGGAATGCTCACGCAAGGGCGTGCTCAATCTGGCGAGAGCAAAGGCTTACTCGGACCTGCTCGTGTCAGCCTCCTATCCCTTTTCGTCCGAGGCGTGGGAATCGGGTGACACGCGATATTACTGTTTCGTGACACTGTCGAGCAGTGCACCCATCGAAGCTGACCTTGCCGGCAAATTGATTACGCAGGGCGCGAAGGCAACTCCGGAACCGACCGCGACCCCGTAACGCCAAGCCTCGATTCCATGACCGCGACCGCGTCGTCGGACTGGTCGATCAAAACGACGTGGCGACCGAGCTCACGTGCGGCCGCACCTGTGGTCCCGCTTCCCGCAAACGCATCGAGGACCCAATCCCCCGGCCGACTAGACGCAGCGATCATCCGTCGCAGAATTCCGACGGGCTTTTGGGTTGCGTACCCTGTCTTTTCCTTGCCAGTCGGGGACACGATGGTGTGCCACCACACATCGGTCGGCAATTTTCCGCGCGCGACTTTCTCGGGAGTCACCAGTCCAGGCGCCATATACGGCTCGCGATCGACCTCAGCCGAATCAAAAAAATAGTTCGCGGGGTTCTTCACGTAAACCAAGATCGTGTCGTGTTTGGTCGGCCACCGCGTAGTTGACTTCGCGCCATAGTCGTAGGCCCAGATGATTTCATTGAGAAAGCTCTCGCGCCCGAACATCGCGTCTAACGCGACCTTGGCGTAGTGGGCTTCCCGATAGTCAAGGTGCAGGTACAGCGTGCCCGAATTGGTGAGAACGCGGTGCGCTTCGACGAGTCGGGGTTCGAGGAATTCCCAATAGTCCTCGAACGCGTCGTCGTACCCGTACAGAATCCCCTTGACGGTCTCGTAGGACGCACCGCCGAATCCGGTTCGAGCACCGCCCTCGGTTCGGACAGTCTTCATTGACCGACGTTCTTGACGCCGACCCGTGTTGAACGGAGGGTCGAGATACACGACCTGAAACATCGCGTCCGGAAGCTGCTTCAACAGGTCGAGGTTGTCGCCGCGCACGATGTGGATCTCGGTCATTCCCCTAAGTTAACAGAGTGACGGAAGAGGAACGCGATTCGGCGACACCCGAACTTTCCACGCACGGCGTTGGCCCGTGGAGTGGGGAGTGGCCGACCGACTCACGTTTCGACGCAGGGCTCCTCGAACACGGCGACACTCGAAACGTCATCGACGCGTACCGCTATTGGACAATGGAAGCGATTGTCGCTGATCTCGATTCCAAACGCCACCAATTTCACGTGGCAATCGAGAATTGGCAACACGACCTCAACATTGGGTCGATTGTCCGTACGGCGAATGCGTTTCTCGCAAACACGGTTCATATTGTCGGCCGCCGGCGCTGGAACAAGCGCGGCGCGATGGTCACCGATCGCTACCAACATGTGATTCACCACCCCACAATCGACGATTTCCTCGAGTGGGCGCGAACCCACAACCTCGCAGTTGTCGGTGTCGATAACGTCCCCGGCTCAGTATCGATTGACGAAACCTCACTGCCGGAGACGTGCGTCATGCTGTTCGGCCAAGAAGGACCCGGACTGTCCCCCGAGGCAATCGCCGCGTGCGACGTCGTCGTCGAGATCGAGCAATTTGGCTCTACGCGGTCACTTAATGCGTCCGCCGCCGCCGCCATCATCATGTATTCCTGGATCCGAGAGCATGTAGTCGCCAAACGGTAGACTGGAAAAGTTCGCCGATCGAAGGAATCGACATGCCCGCAGTAGTCATCGTTGGAGCCCAGTGGGGTGACGAAGGTAAGGGTAAGGCAACCGACCTCATCGCGGGACGCATCGACCACGTCGTCAAATTTAACGGTGGAAACAACGCCGGCCACACGGTTGTTATCGGTAACGAAAAGTACGCTCTGCACCTTTTGCCCTCTGGAATTCTCACCGAGGGAGTAGTCCCCGTCATTGCGAATGGCGTCGTTATCGACCTCGAGGTTTTGTTCGAGGAACTTGACGCCCTCACCAGCCGCGGGATCGACGTATCAAAACTTCGCGTCTCGGCCAATGCGCACGTCATCACCACGTACCACCGCACGTTGGACAAGGTCACGGAACGTTTCCTCGGAAAACGCCAGATTGGGACGACGGGTCGCGGAATCGGACCCACATACGCGGACAAGATCAACCGCGTCGGTATCCGCATCCAGGACATCTTCGACGAAGGCATCCTCCGCCAAAAGGTCGAGGGTGCGTTGGATATGAAGAATCACCTTCTTGTCAAGATTTACAACCGCCGTGCGATTACCGTTGACGAAATTGTTGACGAACTTCTGTCGTACGCGGACCGACTTCGCCCCTTGGTGTGCGATACCTCTCTGTTGCTCCACGAAGCACTTTCGAACGGTAAGACTGTTTTGTTTGAAGGCGGCCAGGCAACGATGCTCGACGTCGACCACGGCACATATCCATTTGTCACGTCGTCTAACTCGACCGCGGGTGGTGCGTCAACCGGGTCCGGCATCGGACCGAACCAGATTTCTCGCGTCATCGGAATCGTCAAGGCCTATACGACTCGTGTCGGGTCCGGCCCATTCCCGACCGAACTCGACAACGACGAAGGTGAACGCCTTCGACAGGCTGGTGCTGAATTCGGCACAACTACTGGTCGACCGCGTCGCTGCGGATGGTACGACGCTCCGATTGCCCGATATTCGGCTCGCATCAACGGCATCACCGACTTCGTCCTCACCAAGCTTGATGTGCTCACGGGACTAACCGAAATCCCCGTCTGTGTCGCCTACGAGGTCGATGGGGTTCGATTCGATGAAATGCCCGTCAACCAGTCCGATTTTCATCACGCGACACCAATCTACGAATCGTTCCCTGGCTGGACCGAAGACATCTCGTCTGCCCGAACGTTTGCCGATCTACCTGCCAATGCACAAAACTATGTCCACGCCATCGAGAACATCTCCGGTGCCCGGTTCTCGGCTATTGGTGTCGGTCCTGCCCGAGACGAAATCATCGCGATCCACGACCTTCTTGATTGAATCATCCAAGTTTTGTCCAAGATTTGGCTAAAGCCCGAATGGACCGTAAACAGCGGATTTACACTGGGGTAATGGAATCCGAAAAATCACTCACCATGCGCCGACCACTTGTCAACACCGTCACTACTGCCATGTTGTTGTTGATGACGCTGGCAGGTTGCGCCTCGAGCGTGCCCAGTGAGTCCTTGAGTGTGCTCGACGGAAACGAAATCCTTACAGCCGACCTCGGCAACGATGTGACGGCGCGAGGAGTGGTTCTCGCCGCGGTCCTCCTCGTTGCTGGCGATGTCGAAAAGGCTCTTTCCAAAGGACTCGTCACAGCACCCGAGGTGCAGGAGGCCCGCAAGGCGATTGATGAAGGAACATTAGACATGTGGCGCCAGCGAGCCGACGCTGACGAGGCCACCCCGTGATCCGTACATCTGCTGTTGTTACCGCCGCGGTCATTTGTGCGGTTGTATTGACCGTTACAACTCCGGCCCAGGCCGCTGATCAAAGCGAAATTAAACGAGCAATTGTTGTCACGGTTCTGAATAATCTTGGCGTCCAACCGACCGACCAGCTCGTTAACGAAATCGTCGGAGATATCCCAATTGAGTTTCTTGACTCGATGCTGGTCCGCGAGGTAGGAACGGCTCTCGATAATTCTGAGGACCCGGCACTCGCCATTAGTCGCACGGTTGATAGCGACGGCGATGGTCTCCCCAATGCTGACGCAACTGTTGATGCCACTGACGACTCCGTTGACGAAACCGTAGACGAATCCGATGAAGACTCAACACCGGCGACGAAACCGAACTCAGACGAACGTGACGATGAATCCGAAGACGAAGGCGGTGACCAGGGCAGTGATCACGACGGTGACCACGACGACAACTAAATCTCCCTAGAAGGGAGTGACACGCATCCAGAGGCACTCGATGCGGTAGGACGGGATGCTTTGTAGGCTGAACCTATGGATGAGGAAACAACCGCCGAGCTCCGGGACCTGCGTCAGAGCATTGACAATGTCGACGCAGCATTGATCCATATGCTCGCTGAACGGTTTCGTTTCACGCAACAGGTTGGCCGACTGAAGGCTCGCGCAGGGCTCCCACTGTCGGACAAGACTCGTGAAGCGACACAAATCGAGAGACTGACTGCGCTCGCCCACGAGGCGAACCTCGACCCGGTTTTCGCTGAGAAGTTTCTCAACTTCATCGTTGCCGAGGTCATTCGGCATCACGAGAAAATAGCCAACGACTCACAGGGATAACCCGCCTAGATTCGGACGTTGTTTGCTCGGTGTTCACCCGAATTCAACGTCGTTTCCGCACACTTGTTTAATGGTCGCTACTCGCCCGAATTTCGGTCCGCTACAAGGATGGTCCATCGCACTTGAACCGATGACACCTGACCACTTCGCGGACCTTTTCGCCGCCATCGCACATCCGGCAGTCTTTGAACAAGGGTTCGGGGGTGGGCTCGCAAACCTCGCGACCGACATCGCAAGTTTTTCCGAATGGGCGTCGTCCCATTTCAAATTCGACACGTCGCACGTTTATACCATTCGCGCTACAGCCGGGCCTTTGACTGGTGCCATTTTGGGAACCACCACACTGGGCGATTTTGATGACGAGCGTGAGCACACGCACATCTTCTCAACCGCGTTTGCCCCGCACGCATGGGGGACGACGGTGAATGCAATGACCAAACACCTGTTACTCGAGCGCGCGTTCATTCACGGATACGGTCGTGTGCGAATTCAGGCTGATGTCATGAACCACCGTTCACGCCGCGCGATCGAAGCTCTGGGTGCTCAGTTCGAGGGCGTTGTCCGTCGGGACAAGCAACGAGCCGACGGTTCGTGGCGCGACACCGCTCTGTATTCCATTCTGATTGACGAATGGCCGACGGTGGCAGAAAGACTGGAGCGTCGAATCAAGGACAAAGCAGGCACGCAACAGCTCGAGGCCGTTCCCGTCCACGTTGGGTGATTAGGCGCTGGCCCCAGGCAAATTCGCGTACAACTTGTGCGCAGTTTCAAGACACTGGTCAATCATGCCCTGTTGGCGTTTGACGGTCACGTATTTGGGGCCGGGCCACGCTGGAATGAATGAGCCGTCAGATGCTTTTTCTCGCAGCATCCACGCAAAAACGCATTCTTCAGCGCCTGTGACAAACAACTGCCATTGCACCTGACGTTTGTAATAGATCGGGACCCAATCGTATGAGCCCCAATCCCGGCCGGTTGTCTTCACTTCGACGATGACTCCGTGGTCGGGAGACAATCCGTCGGGTGTGGCCATCATCCAGTCGGCTTCCGTCGAGGCGATGAGCCAGTCGTTTCCCGTGATGTCGAACCGCTCTGTGAGTTTGTCGATGATGTTCGATTCCTGATTGCGGCCGAATGCCATGAACGCGTTGTCGGGGATCGGTGTCGGGTCGAGCATCTGCTCAACGACCTCGGCAAAGCCCTTGTCGTCGTGCGCTTTTCCCACCATGGTCGCGGTCACGCCCGTAGAACGCACCCGCAACCATTCGTCGCGGTCCGCGCTCTGGACGAGAAATCGGGATTGTTCAATCATCGTGGTTCTCCATTGTCATCAAGGCTAACGCGAGGCACCGTCACGAGTTCACTGCACACACAGGGTCAGCCCCCGACGACTGGCCCGAAGTGGGCGGGGAGAGTCCCGCGGTGGATTGAACGCAATTGGTCGATTTCAATCGAGAACAACCCCTGAACCTCGAGTTCACCCGATCTCTTGTCGGTGACGCCGACACGCAAGACGGGAACATGACGACCGTCGCACAGTCCGCGGAATTTGACGTCGTCTTCTCTGGCGACTGAGACGAGCGCGCGGGCCTGGGTCTCGGAGAACAACGCGGCCGTTTCGTCGACACCGTCACGAGAGACAATCTCGTCAATCCAGACGCGGGCACCGACACCGAAACGCAAGACGCCGTCGGCAACCGCGCGAATGAATCCACCCGTTCCGAGGTCGACGGCGCAGGTGACGATTCCTTCGTGCGCGGCGGCTCCGAGAAGCCCAGCAAGGTCTTTTTCTGCACTGAAATCAACGCGAGGAGGAACACCGCCGAGGTGGCCGTGCACGGCACCGGCCCACGCCGACCCCCCCAGTTCGTCCTCTGTCACGCCCAACAGGTAAAGGTTCTCGCCTTCGTCTTGCCAACCAGACGGGAGTCTGCGGGCGACGTTGTCGATCGACCCCAAAACGGCCACGACCGGCGTCGGATGGATGGGAATATCGCCAGTCTGGTTGTAGAACGACACGTTTCCGCCAGTGACGGGGATTCCGAGCTCGAGGCAGCCATCCGCAAGTCCTTCGACAGCGCGGGCAAATTGCCACATCACCTCAGGGTTTTCGGGGGAACCAAAATTCAGGCAATCGCTGACCGCGAGGGGTGTCGCCCCACTCGACGCGACGTTTCGATACGACTCGACGAGTGCCAGTTGTGCGCCGACATAGGGATCGAGTTGGCAATAACGACCGTTGGCGTCGGTCGCGAGGGCAACCCCGAGACCGCTCACCTCGTCAATTCGAATCATTCCGGCACCATCCGGGGTGTGTAGCGCCGTGTTGCCCATGACGTAATAGTCGTACTGGTTCGTGATCCAGTCGGTGTCGGCCTCGTTTGGTGACCCGAGAACGGTGAGGAACTGGTTCTTCAGCTCGCCGCCACCGCTCGCGCGCACAAACTTTGCCGGCGAATCCGCTTGCAGGGCGTCTAGCCACGCGGGGTATTCAATCGGGCGGTTGTAAACCGGACCGTCAATCGCGACAGTGCGGGGGTCGACGTCAACAATCGTCTGACCCTTCCATTCGACGATGAGTCGACCGGTATCAGTCACTTCGCCCAGGACGCTGGCTTCGACGTCCCATTTGGTCGTGACAGCGAGGAACGCGTCAATTTTGTCCGGTCGTACAATCGCCATCATGCGCTCTTGGCTCTCGGACATAAGAATTTCCTCGGCCGTCAGAGTCGGGTCACGCAACAACACGTTGTCAAGAGTGATAAACATTCCGCCATCACCGTTCGACGCGAGTTCGCTGGTTGCACATGAGATTCCGGCGGCACCGAGGTCTTGGATGCCTTCGACACAATCTCCTGCAAACAATTCGAGACAGCACTCGATAAGCACCTTCTCGGCGAACGGGTCACCGACTTGGACCGCCGGGCGTTTAGTGGGACCACCTTCTGCGAACGTGTCGGACGCAAGGATGGAGGCTCCGCCAATCCCGTCGCCCCCCGTCCGTGCCCCGAAAAGCACTACGAGATTACCGACGCCCTTTGCGTTCGCGAGGTGCAGGTCTTCGTGACGTAAGGCACCGACTGCTAGCGCGTTGACGAGAGGGTTCGCCTGATACACGGGGTCGAACCACGTTTCGCCACCGATGTTCGGTAGTCCGAGGCAGTTCCCGTAGAACGAAATGCCGCCAACGACACCGTTGACAACACGGCTCGTGTCAGGGTGGTCGATTGCGCCGAATCGCAGTGCGTCCATGACCGCCACGGGGCGAGCGCCCATTGAAATGATGTCGCGAACAATTCCGCCGATGCCGGTGGCGGCACCCTGGAACGGCTCGATGAACGACGGGTGGTTGTGGCTCTCGATCTTGAAAGTGACGGCCCAGCCTTCGCCGATATCGACAACTCCGGCGTTTTCGCCCATTCCAACCATGAGGTTCTTGGTCATTTCAGGCGTGACCTTCTCGCCGAACTGACGCAGATGGACCTTTGACGATTTGTACGAACAGTGCTCCGACCACATGACCGAGTACATCGCTAATTCGCCGCTCGTTGGACGGCGACCGAGGATATCCCGAATCTGCTGGTATTCATCGGGTTTCAAGCCCAGCAGGTGGAACGGCTGGTCCTTCTCGGGGGTCGCCGCGGCGTTCTCGACTGTGTCGGGAATTTGTTCAGTCACGATTGCTCCTGGTTACGAAAGTACGGTGGCGGCAAGTACCGACTGGAACATGGCGAGCCCATCCGTTCCCGACGACATCGCAGCGGGAGTGTCGGGTCCGAATCCGGGTTCGACGGCATGTTCTGGGTGTGGCATTAGTCCTACGACGTTGCCGCGCGCGTTGCGAAGCCCCGCAATGTCGTTGAGCGACCCGTTCGGGTTGACCTCAAGATAACGGAACGCAACGAGCCCATCACCTTCGAGTTGTTTCAGGGTCTCGTTGTCGGCGATGAATCCGCCTTCACCGTTTTTCAGAGGAATCGTGATCTCTTGTCCCTGCGTATAGCTGCTGGTCCAGACGGTGTCGACGTTTTCGACTCGAAGCTTCTGGTCACGACGAATAAACGTGCCGTGGTCATTGCGAATGAGGCCTCCAGCCAAAAGATGCGCTTCGACGAGTATCTGAAAGCCGTTGCATATACCGAGCACGGGCATGCCCTTGTTTGCCGCATCGACGACCGCGCTCATGATGGGAGAGTGGGCGGCAATCGCACCGCAACGCAAATAGTCCCCGTACGAAAAACCGCCGGGGAGGACGATGGCTTCAACACCGTGCAGGTCGTTGTCGCCGTGCCAGAGCGCAACAGGGTCACCGCCCGCAAGTTTGATCGCGCGAAGCGCGTCGCGGTCGTCGAGCGACCCTGGGAAGGTGATGACGCCGATACGCACGTTAGTCGGCCACGCGAATCGAGATGACGTCTTCGATGACGTCGTTCGACAGGACGTCTTTTGCGACCTCGTGGATGTGCTCGAGCAGTTTCGGTGTGACCTCACCATTGATCGTGATTTCGAAGCGTTTGCCGATTCGGACATCCGTGATTTCTCCGTCGCCAAAACGCTGTAGCGCGCGCGCCGTTGCCTTTCCAGCGGGGTCGAGCAGCACTTCCTTCGGCATAACCTCGACGACGACTTTCGGCACTCTCACTCCTCGACTGATGGGCGAATACTGTGTTCAGTCTATTCGCGCGCATCACGCCCGACGGGAGCCCTCGCGGTGGTTGCCGCTATTCGACCGACGTGAGCCGCGAAATGAGTTCGCGGTAGCGATCCGCCGTTTGCGTGACGATGTCACCGGGTAATACCGGCGGCGTCCCGGTCTTGTCCCAGTTCTCCGACAGCCAATCACGCACGATTTGCTTGTCAAAGGAATCGAGTCGGTTCCGCCCACCAGCCGCATACGTGGCGGCATCCCAATATCGGCTTGAGTCCGACGTGAGGACTTCGTCGCACAGTGTCAATTCACCAGTTTCACGATTGAGACCGAATTCGAATTTAGTGTCCGCAAGAATGAGTCCCCGCGCCTCGGCGATGTCGCTCGCTCGGCTGAAGATAGCGAGGCTCACATCGCGCAGTTCGCGAGCGGGTTCCGCGCCAACGAGGTCAATGGTCTGCTCGAAGGAAATGTTCTCGTCATGTTCCCCAAGCGGCGCCTTGTATGCAGGAGTAAAAATGGGTTCTGGTAACCGGTCACCGTTTGACAGCCCGGCGGGAAGCGAGATCCCACATACGGTCCCTGATTCCTGGTATTCGACCCAACCGCTGCCGGCAAGGAAACCGCGAACCACACATTCCACGGGAATCATGTCCAACGTACGCACGATCATTGCGCGGCCGGTGACTTCAGCGGGCTCATCGATTTCCAGAAGATGATTGGGGAATTCAGCCAACTGGTCGAACCACCACCGCGACAGCTCGGTCAACAGTGCACCTTTGCCCGGGATACCGGGTTCAAGGACGTGGTCGAACGCGGACACACGATCACTGGCAATCAACAGCATCGACGGGGACGACTCGAGGCTTGATTCCGTTTCGGGAATATACAAATCGCGGACTTTTCCGGAATAGACGTGACGCCACCCCGGAACAATCATTCGGCGGCTCGTTCCGCGATGTCGGTGCGGAAGTGCGAACCATCGAGCGTGATTCGGTCGAGCGCCATGTAGACGCGCCTACGCGCGTCAGTGAAATCAGCACCGCGCGCGATGACAGAGAGCACTCTCCCACCCGTCGACACAAATCCGTCACCGTCTCGTGCGGTCGCTGCGTGCACTATTGACACACCGGGAACCTCGAGCGCGTCATCTAATCCGAGAATCGGCTTGCCTGTTTGGGGCGATTCTGGATAACCCTCACTCGCGAGAACGACAGCCAGCGCGACGTCATCAGCAAAGACTGGCTCGGGTACAGAGGCGAGGCGGCCCGTCGCCGTCGCAAGAAGCAGCTCAGCGAGCGACGACTCAAGACGTTCGAGAACGACCTGGGTTTCGGGGTCGCCGAATCGTGCATTGAATTCGATGACGCGAACGCCTTTCGACGTGACGATTAGCCCGCAATACAGCAGCCCGATGAACGGGGTACCGCGACGGGACATTTCGCGAATCGTTGGCTGTGCGACCGTTTCGACGATCTCGTCGACAAACCCTTCGGGCAACCACGGGAGTGGCGAATACGCACCCATTCCCCCCGTGTTTGGCCCCTCGTCATTGGCGAAGGCACGTTTGTAATCTTGGGCGGGGGAGAGCGCAACGACTGCGTCACCGTCTGACAGAACAAACAGTGACACTTCCTGTCCGTCGAGAAATTCTTCGACGAGGACAGCGCCCTGATGGATAAAGAACTCGGCGTGATCGCGGGCCGCCGTGCGGTCAGTGGTAACGAGCACACCTTTACCAGCGGCGAGTCCGTCTGCCTTGACGACGTAAGGAGAACCGAATTCGTCGAGCGCCGATTCGACCTCCGCCATTGTCGTCGCCGACATCGATCGTCCTGTCGGAACGCGGGCCGCGTTCATGATGTCCTTGGCAAATTCCTTCGAACCCTCAATCTGGGCGGCGGCTTTATCAGGACCGAAAACGGGGATGTCGACCGCGCGAAGTGCGTTCGCAACGCCGGCAACGAGGGGCGCTTCCGGGCCGATGATGACGAGTTCGACACCCTGTTCCGCTGCGTAGTCGGCGATGAGCGGGCCATCTGTCGTATTGAGCGACACTGTCTCGACCACATCGGCGATTCCGGCGTTTCCGGGGGCAACCACAATCTCGTGAGAGGTCGTGTCACGCAACAAGGCGTTGACGATGGCGTGCTCTCTGGCACCCGACCCAATCACGAGTATCTTCACGTGAAAACACTACCTTTGCCACTGCTAGCGTGTTGGGCGTGCCTCTTCCCCGAATCGACATCGAGCGAGGGCGAGTCGCTGTTGCGTCAATCAGGGATGGGACCACAGACCGCGACACGACGGCGATCGCTGTGAGGTTCATCCTGCAGGAATTCGCGCGCATCGCGCCGGGCAAATCTGTCGAAGTACGTGTGCCGCCGCACGGGGCGGTTCAGATTGTCGAGGGACTAGGTCACACGCGAGGAACCCCACCCAACGTCATCGAGCTCGATTCCTCGACGCTCGCAGCGCTGGCTGTAGGAGACGAATCGTGGGAAACCGCAGTCGCTCGCGGTGCCGTCCGAGCCTCGGGAACCCGAGCGACCCTAGCCGAACTTGTTCCCTTGAGCGCACTGCGAGAATAGAGCCATGCCGAAAACCGACGTCACCATTCGCCGCGCCCCTCGAATCTGGTCGTTCATGATGACGGGGGCGTTCGTCGGAATCATTGTTGCCGCAATCATCACCGTGGCCTCGCCGGTTGACCCGGCTGTGGGCGTCATGCCGACATTCGGATTCTTCGCGCTCTTCGGATTCGCTATCGGGCTCATTCTCGGCGGACTGGTTGGAGTGTTCCTCGATTGGACCACTAAAACGTCACGCGGAGTCGCCGAAATCACGGAAACCAAGGCTCGCACAACGAAGGCGCGGAAACCGAAGAATTAGGACGACTGGTTCTCTTCGACCCAACGCAGGTATTCGGGGGTGACGGTACCGGTCACGTAATCGCCGGAAAAGCACGACATTTCTAGCGCCGTAACGCCGCTTCCCTCGAGGATTGCACTCTGCATATCGGCGACTTCTTGATAGATGAGGTGGTCAGCGCCAATCTCGCTGGCAATTTCAGGAATTTTGCGACCAGAGGCAACGAGTTCTGCTCTGCTCGGCATATTGATGCCATAGACGTGGGGGAAGCGAACCGGTGGTGCCGCCGACGTGAACGTCACCGAGTTCGCGCCAGCGTTTCGCGCCATGTCGACAATCTCGCGCGAGGTCGTGCCGCGCACAATCGAGTCGTCGACAATGAGCACGTTTTTGCCCTTGAATTCCGACGGCATCGCGTTGAGCTTTTGCTTGACGCCCTTT
>Ga0114967_10003035_pt1 | contig 13900 bp, 15 predicted proteins | sample M_130628_MF_Meta_FD_92639 | JGI IMG/M metagenome (GOLD analysis project Ga0114967, IMG submission 92639) | Freshwater microbial communities from Lake Montjoie, Canada to study carbon cycling - M_130628_MF_MetaG | ecosystem: Environmental > Aquatic > Freshwater > Lake | place: Lake Montjoie... | reverse complement strand
GCTTCGCTAAACCAACGCTTCGCTAAACCAACGCTTCGCTAAACCAAACATCCAGCCAAATTATCAATCACATACTTTGATAATTCAATATTATTAATAACATAATAATTTAAAATGATTGTTTTAAAAAATAAATACTCATAAGCACCTAATAAAGCAATCATAAATACATTATCAATAAAGACCTTAATTAATTTAACTTTCTTTTTCTTTAAAAAGTTACAAGCAATTAAAATTAAAGAAACTAGTACTAATCCAGTAAAGTATAACCAAGAATAAACTAAAAACTTATAATTATGGTCATTTCTTTCCTTTAGCGATTTATCAGATTCTGGTCCCAATGTAGTTAAATTTAATAATAAATTTACAATATCTGTAAAACCTACTCTTTCTTCATAAGTTAATTCAGGACACTTTTGTACTAATGGATTAGTAAAACTATTTACTAAATTAATAAAAATACTATTTTCATAACTACTAATAATATTAAAGAAAAAAATAATCTCAAATAATGCTATTAGACTTAAATGAATAATAAACATTAAGAATCTTTTAAAAAAATAATCACATAAAGTTTTATCAGGAACTCTTATTGTTAATTCAGCAGAAGGTATTTTTTGATATAAATCTTGAATATTAGTTTCTGAATAAGAGTACTGACGATAATTTCTTGAAAATTCTTTCATTTATTATAAATAAAATAATAGTGTTTAAGTATTATTTTATTCATCAAATAACTCTAACTCACAGTCTTTAATCATTGATTGAATATGGCTAAATAATTTAACCTTTTCTTCTAGATTTTTACATTCTTCAAATTCAACGAATAACTCATCCATAGATAAATCTTTCTTCTTCTTTAATTTTTTAAATTCATTAGCATTTAAATTTGTTAATAAAATATTTAGTTTTTCTTTTTGGTTAATAATTTTTTCTTTAATTTCTTTCATAGTATTAACCTTTTCGCTCCAATCTTTTATATTATTGATTTCATCTATTTCTTTTTCTAAATCTTGTATTTCCTTACTCATTATGTATAATATATTTAAATCTTTAGATAAATAAAATTCAATCTTTTATTTCCTTACTCATTTATGTATAATTAAATTAAATCTTTAGATAAATAAAATTATCTAAATTTAATATATATGACCGAAAAAACTGTCGTTGTTACTTTATGGGACGCTGATGCAGCAAATGTTCTTGTAAAAGGAAATCAATTTTTAAAGACAACCATCACAAATGTTGACCGTAATAAATCTGGTTTCCCTTTATTATTTGGTGGTTTTTCAAGCTTATTCACAGGCTTGTTTCCATCTGTATCTGTAACTGGAAATGGTGTAATACCTAATAATATTCCAGTTGGAATATTTCATTCATCTTCAGGTGGTGATATTGATGAAAAAACTGCAGCAAAAAATGCAGCTGTAAGAATTTTAAGAGAAAACTTGGGAAATGTACGTGTTGAAAATATGAAAGAATGTAATCAAATTATCGAACAAGCAAAAATACCTCAAAACGCTATAAATTTAATGAAAAATTTTAAAGGCGGAGCTGCTCCTGCACCTGCTCCTTCTACAGTTAAAAACCCCTTTGATGATTTTCCTTCTACTGCCCCTCCTCCCGCTAAACCAGATTACTTATTCTGTTACTTGGTAAATTCTTACGAAAAAGACAGACTCACTCGTTCCAGTGGATTTAATATTTTACCTATTGGTGGTTTACCAATGGTATTTTATGGCTCTGATGCCTGGACTGCTAACTACTTGACAACTCGTTTTGATGTTATCAGAAACGTTGTCTATATGAATACTCCTACTGTATTATACCCTACTATTACACCTTACCCTATTTTCAATAACTTTGCCAACAGACTTGATTATGGAGGTAGTGTACCTGTATTTACTGGTTATGGAGTTGGTAGCTATAGTCCTTCAAGAGAAAGATCTTCTAGTCCAAGACCCAGATCTTCCAGTCCCCGTAGCAGAAGAAACAAAGAAAAATACTTGAAATACAAACAAAAGTATCTCCAATTAAAAAACAGCCTTTAAAAAATTTTGAATTTTAATTATATAAATAAATAATTATTTATATAATGCCGTTAAGAAATATTACTAATTTAATTAATTATGACTCTACTACTCAATTTATTATAACTTTGGCTCCGATATTATTAGATAATTATAGTACAATTAATAATACAGTTAATAATACTCACAATAATACTCACAATAATACTCATAATATAACACTGCCTAAAACCAATCTAAGAATGACTAGTCAACTAGACATAAACTTAAATAATAACAATAATAATTATTTATTTGGTGGTGCATTTGGAATAATTGGATTATTTCTAATTCTAATTTTATATATTAGAGAATTAGAAAAAAAGAATAAAGAACTAAGAGAGAGGTTACCTATTCATCTAAATAATTTTTATAAAGTTTAATTATCGTCACTTTCATTCTTTTGAAAGAATAAATTAATTACATACAATATAATTAAATGAACAACCAATAAAATAGCCAAAACACCTTTATTTGCATTTGTATTTGCAAATAAATTATATATATTAAATCCGGTACCTAATAATAATACTGATTGTATTAACATCAAAACTATATTTAATATTGATAATTGATAACCAAGGATATAAAATGCAATTAATCTTACTAAAAGAAATACTGCAAAAAATATAAAATTACTAAAATTTAAAGTTTTATTTTGTAAAAAAGCAACAATATTTAAAGTATAAACTGTTTGTAATTGTGTTAAAAAATTTGATACACTATATTCGGACATTATAGTATATTAGATTATTATTTTATTGAATTATTTTTACTTTAACTACTACATTATCCCAAATAATTTCCATAATTTTATCTTTATTATTTAATAATTCTTCAGGACTTTCTAAGAATTTTCCATTTATATTCAACATAATATCCTTATTATTATAAATTTCTAATTTTGATTCTAATGAATCTAATTTTCTTAATCTGTCATATAATTCATTTATCAATTCTTCCTTCTTTTTATTATTAAAATCAAACCAAATTCTATTTATTTTTTCATTCAAACTATTTAACTTTTGTAATTGACTTATAATATCTGAATTTAATTTATTTTGTAAATCTCCTGGAAGCTTTATCTTATTTTTTAAATAAGCTCTATTGTAATCTACAATAAATTGTGCTGCTAACGATGGTGTGGGTGTTGTATAATCTGATACTAAATCTGACAAAGGATTATCAACCTGATGTCCTATTGCACTCAATACTGGTAAATGAAAATCATAAATAGATTCAATTAATTCAGATTGAGAAAACCCAAACAAATCTTGAAAACTTCCTCCTCCTCTAGTTAAAACTACTAAATCATATTTCATTTTCTTATTCTTTATTTTCTCCATTTCAATACAAATATTCTTAGGGCAATCTATTCCTTGAACAATTACATCAATTAAATTAACATTAACTTTTGATTTACCGTTTTCTAATCCAAATACAAAGTCGTGATAAGCAGCGCCAGTTTCAGAAGTTAAAACTAGAATATCTTTGATTGGTCCTTCTAGTTTTCTTTTTCTAGAATTTTCAAAATAACCTTTCTTTTGAAAGTCATCTTTTATTGAGTCGTATTTTTTTTGTAAATCACCTAATCCTTCATTAGTTAATATTTTATCAACAATGAAATTTAATTTACCAGCGGAACTGTAAAAGTCAAGCTTTCCTTCAACTGTTACTTTATCTCCTTCCTTTAAATTTGCTTTTATTTGTTCAGCTCTACTTTTCCAAATAGTAGCACTCAAACAGTTTTCATTATCTTTAAATGTAAAGAATAAGTGACCGTGAGAATTTTTTAATTGATTAATTTCACCAATAACAGAGAACTTTTTATTGGGTAGAACATTTTTAACAAAATTACAAAACTGGGTAACTGTATATGTTTCTTTATCCATATATAATATTAAATTTAATTCTTTAGAATATTATATAACGTAATATAAATGATAAAAATTATATTTTATATTAGTATTATATTTTTACTTTATTATTGTTTAAGAGGAATTACAGAAAATTTTGAAGCAAATATTTACGATAATACTAATTGTTGTGTAATTAGAAAAAAAAGATTAGGAGCTAAATTTGTTTATACGTATAACACAACAAAATATTGTGATGATTACAATGATAACTTTCTAAGAACAATAAAAGAAGGTGAATCAATTGCAGGAGAACCTTTTCAAATGAATCAATGTGTAGACAATAAAAAATTTGGTTCTTGTAGACAAATGGGAGGATTTACTTGTGTTGATTTTGTAACAAAAGAAGAATGTATTAAATATCCTGACTTGGTATGGAATTTAACTAGTTGTAATAATACATTACCCTATAAAAATGATAAATATTATAAATCTACAGAAGTTATTACCCAGATTTAATTTTATTTTCATAATCATCATAAAACTTAAAAAATAATTCAGCAATAACATCTACTGTTTTATCTTTGATTTCCTTCTTCAAATAAACTTTACTAATATTAACTAGAGTCGCTGGATTTATATTATGTTCAAAACTATTTGTATCAATTAATAGAAATTTATTAAAATCCATTGCTTTGTTATATCTAACTAATTCAGCTTGAACTGTTTTCAAATGAAATTCTAATCCATGAGAACATATAATATCAACTCCTACTAAATCATCTTTGAATTTAGTAAGAATTGTCTCAATCTCTTTTCCCTTTTTCAACGCAATCTCTTGTGATATTCCATGAAACTTTACACAGTCATCTGGAATTTGTAAACATCTTGGTTTAATAATAAAGTGTTCTTTCTTAATTATATTATTTCTAGTTGCAATAATCCAAGAGAAAGAAACCATTCTAGCAAAACCAAAAAGATTTTTCTTATAAACCTTATCGTTCATTAAATCGTGAAGCCCAGTGGTTTCAGTATGTATAAAACATATTTTCTTTGACATTAAATATTAATAATAATTATTAATATTTAATTAAAACAATTTTTTTTTAATAATCGTCATCACTACTTTTACTTGTGTTCATACTCATATATATTCCTATTAATAATAACACTACACCTATACCTATACCTAAATTTTGATATGAAACACATACATTGGCTATATTTAAAGAATTTGAAGAACATAGGTTTTCATCTTCTGGACTAGGCGAGGGTGCAATTCTTGGTGCAATTCTAGGAGATAATGATGGAGCAAATGATGGAGCAAATGATGGAGCAAATGATGGGGCAATGGTTGGAGCAAATGATGGAGCAAATGATGGGGCAATGGTTGGAGCAAATGATGGGGCAAATGATGGGGCAATGGTTTGTGATTTTACTGCATTTGTATTTAAATCATTAACTAAACTTTCAAATACAGGTAACATATAAGTATAAAAAAGTTCAGCATTTAGTTTTTCCATAAGCATGCGATTTACTTGTATTCCTTCTTTATTCAAGTCAGCTACTTTACCAATTAATGCCATTGCATTATTATCATTTAAAATATTAAATAGATTATTATAAAAATTCACAAAGGATGTAACAGTATTGTAATTCATTTTAAACATCTTAATTACTCTATTTTTAAAATTTTTATTATTTAAAAGAGTATTTATATTTCTCTCTTCTCTTTTAAAACTATCATATCCATTACGAGGCATTAAAGTTTTAATCACTGTAACTAAATAATTATATATATAACTACAATCTGAATCAGAACAAATTTCTGATATTAAAGGATTTATAAAATTTTCATCTAAATATATTTTAATTTCTTTCATTAAAAGTAATGGACCAAGATGTATTCTATCAAGAGAAATACCAAAATAATTATCCAATGGATTTAGATTTAAATACATATATAAGAAAAACATTACAAATATAATAACTTCCATATTTTTTATTAATTCTAATATGACAGAAAACCATCTTTGATTAAAACTAGGATTTTGTATTGTTTGTACAAGTTCATTCAAAGAAGATCCACCGCTAAACATTGAAGTTGCTATAAATTGTCCAAAACTTAAGTGTGAATTAAATGCAGTATCTGACATTGCTATGATTGGACATAACATTTTTTGATTTGTGCAAGTACTTTTAATTGTATTTCTTATTAATTCTTGTAACTTTTGATTTGGTGAATTTAAATTAATATTAAAAAGTGAAGGATTTGATTTAGATTCTTTAAAAACTACTTTGTTAATACTATCCAAACATATATTTCTTTGATTAATAAATTCTTGATTAATATCTAATAAAAAATTTACAGCTGATATTAAATTCTTTTCATCCAATAAGGAAGGAGGTTCCCCTTCTCCATTAAAATAAGGAAGAAACTGGGATGGTATAGTTATATTTAAACTTATTAATACATTTTTAAAAACTTGTAACATAGATTTTTCACTACCATCTGTTATTATTTTACACATTTTTGCAAGATTATTAATTATCTCTGTTTTAGCATCATCAGTGTTATTTATAACTACAGGTAGTTGTATACTTTGAAAAGATTCTACTGGTATAGAATCTAACATTTTAAAATTCTCAATAGTTAATGGAATTAATATAAATTCATTGCTCATTAAATATATATTATAAAATAATTTTTTATAATATATTTTTATATTTTTATTTATCACCAGTAAGATACAATAGGAGGTAAAATAGGGGCTACTGCTAAAGGATTAGCTACTACAGCAACAGGATTTGCAACAATTCTGGGAACAAATTCAGCTTCCAAATAAGTAGTAGCAGGGTATTCTTTAGTATCATAAGATACTGTAGGAGTGTAGGGGAACATATCCATATTAATTCTTCCATCGTCTTCAACAGGCCATACAGTAGGAAATAAAGAGATTCCTACTTTCTTCTTTTTACCTTCGTTAAAGTAGTTCAAGTCGGCTCTCATGTATCTATTTTGGTCTTTGATAATTAGAGAATTAATAGAATAATTATAGTTTAATTTGGCATAAAATTTAACTGCATCTTTAAAACTGTCTGCATCAATAGACATTACAGCAGGGTAAGGATAAACGATTTGATAGCTCATATTATTATAGTAGATAATATAAATTTTATATTATTAATAATTTTTTTAATATTTTTAATATTTTTATTATATTATAAAGATTTATTAATATTTTATTTTAACCTTATGGGTATAAAATGTTTATTAAAGTTTATAAATGAAGAAAAAATTAAAAAAGAAAATTTTAAGAATAAAAAAATAGCAATTGATATAAGTATATTAATTTATAAAGTTATTATTTCCATTAGAAATTCTGGCGCAGATTTTACGAACCAAAAAGGGGAAATAACTTCACATATATTAGGCTTATTCAATAAAACAATTGAACTATTGCATAATAATATTATTCCTGTTTATGTTTTTGACGGCAAGCCACCTGAATTAAAGTATAAAACATTAGAAGATAGAAAGAATAATAAAAAGAAAGCATTTGATAAAATGGAATTAGCAGAAACAGAAGAAGATAAAATAAAATATTTCAAAAGATGTGTGATAATAACAAAAGAACAATGGGACCAGTGTAGAGATTTATTAACTACTATGGGTATTCCTTTTATAAATGCACCAGAAGAAGCAGATTCACAATGTGCTTATTTAGCTAAAAAAGGATTAGTAGATGCAGTATTAACCGAAGATATGGATATTTTAACATTTGGTTCTCCAAAAATAGTTAGAAATTTAACTTCTCATAAAATAGAACCAACTGAAATAAAATTAGAAAACTTATTAAATAAATTAGAACTAAATCAAGAACAATTTATTGAATTTTGTATTTTGCTAGGTTCTGATTATTGTCCAGGAATTCCTAATTTAAAACCAGAAGCAATATTTGATTACTTTAAAAAAAGTAAAAATATAAAAGATACAATACTGTGTATGGAAAAAGACGATGTTAAAATACCTATTGAGTTTAATTATCAAAAAACAAAAGAATACTTTTTAAATCCAACTATATTAGAAATAAAAGAAGAAGATTTAAAATTAAAAAAACCTGATTGTGATAAATTAATTAAAAAATTAGTTAATGAATATGGATTTCTTAAAAATTTAATAAAGACCAAGTTGACTAGGCTAGATGAGTATTATACACGTCTTATACTAAAAGATGTCTCCTCATAATCCTTTTATGATAATTATCAATAAAATCCATAATATCAATATCAGTTAATTCTTCTTTCGAAGCAAACATTAATAAAAATTCAATCATTGGTTTAGTTCTAGCCTTTGCTTCTGTATTTAAGAAAAGATTTTTAATAGGAAAATTAGTCGTCCGTAATAATTTATCATAAAAATGGTCAATCATAGAATCACTAGACCCAGTGTAAGCTCGATATCTTTCAATAGTAGCGTGAGCCCAAATTTCTTCTTCAGTACCTGGTTTTGGTGTTGTAGACACATATAAAGGATTATTTGCAGTTTTAGCAAATTGAAAAACTCTTTTAATTCCAATTAGACCAATTGCTTCAATTCTATCAGAATATCTAGGAATTAACATCCACATTCTTTCTGCAACGTGTGCAGGAATACTGTCACCATTTTTTGAAGAACTAACTAGTTCAACCATTGATATAACTAGGTCAACCATTTCCTGACTCTCATCCTTCAATATTAATCTTAGATTCTCATAATTTTTATTATCAGGAAAGAATTTTCTATCATCTGCATCGTGCAATAAAGAAGCTAATAAAACACTTCTAGATTCAAAAACAGTTAATTTATAATCGTGAGCGTGCAGAGCATTTTCTGCATTATACATTACAGTAATCGCGTGTCCTATTCCGTGGGACTGACATATATTTTTTTCAATAAATAATTGTTCTAAGGATTCAATATACTTATTCATATTATATTTTCTATTATATAATATTAAAAAGTTTCAATCTTTTATATACCTTATTATTATCAAAAATATTTTAGAGCGGTGCGTATTTTAAATGCCGATTTTTAAACTTTATAAATTTTAGATTTTCTACGTTTACTTGATTTTTTACTATTTTTCTTACATTTATAAGAATCTTTGTTATAAGCATAAATAAAATAATTTTTATAATGGTCTTTCTTAATATTTTTGATAGACTTCTTCAAATTTATAGTTAATTCATTGTAATTTTTAGATTTATATAATTTCAAATAATGCTTCATCTGACTAAAGAACTGCTCTATTGCGTTCAACCTTGGGTGATAAGGACACGTATATAATAAATGATTTCCACTATCTTTTATTATTTTCCTTGTTGATTCTTTTTTATGAATTTGACCGTTATCTAATATTATTAATTTATTCTTAACACTATCACATATATCTTTAATAAATTCATTAAATCTATCAGAATTAACTGCTCCTTTTTGATATAATGTATATCCAATACATTTATTATTAGTTATTGCTACAACTAATGAATACTTTGTAAATACAGCATTATCATCAGTTTTAATTATGCATCTTTTTCCTAATTCATTTCTACAATAATTAAAACCTAAAGATGTACTTAATGATGTTTCATCTATTGATATGATATTATCCAAACTAAATTTTTTTATTTCTTTGAAAAATGCTTTTAATTCTGCTTTTTCATCTCTGGGTTCTCCTCTGTATGTTAATGGAAAATGTTCGAATGTCGCTCTTTTTCTAGTAATGTTATTATCTCGTATTATATCGTGGATATATTGTCTTGATATATCCAAATCTGGAAATTTATTTTTTAATAATACAAATAATACTTTTATATGAATATCGTTATTATTTTTTATTGTTTCTTTTATAAATTTAATATGTTCTTTTTTAATTTTATAAGAACCTTCTTTTCTTGGTATTCTATCAACTGTATCATATTTTTCATATCGTTCTATCCATCTTTTTAAACTTCTTTCACTACATTCAAATATATCACAAACTTTTGAATAATTATTAACTTTATAATAATATTTAATTGCTTTTAATTTCAAATCAGATGATGCTTGGGTAGGCATATATTATGTAATACATAATATAAAAATTGATTATTCTATTAATTAAAATAATATAATTATTAATATAAAAAATGTCTCAAAATAAAACATTTGCTGAACATCCAAAATCAAAACATTGGTCTGAAAAAAACAAAATTTATCCGATTGATATACCATATGGATATTATAAAAAATTTTGGTTTGATTGTGATAAATGCTCTCATGATTTTGAAACAAATATAAATAGTGTTGCTAATTTAGGCACATGGTGTCCTTATTGCGGAGGTAAAAAAATATGTGATAATAATAATTGTAATGAATGTTTTGAAAAATCATTTGCTAGTCATGAAAAATCTAAATATTGGTCAAAGAAAAATGATAAAAATCCAAGGACTATATTTAAGAGTACTGCTGAAAAATTTTTATTTGATTGTAATAAATGTAAAAAAGAATTTTCAATATCACCTAATAATATTACAAATCTTGGAAGATGGTGTAAAGATTGTGGATATAAAAGTATGATAGAAAAAGTTTCTATGAAAATTGATGAATTCATAGAAAAATCAAACGAAACTCATGGCGATAAATATGATTATTCTAAAGTAATTATGAAGGGAGTTGATAGAAATGTAATTATAATTTGTAAAATACATGGTGAATTTGAACAAACACCTTATAATCATTATGGATGTGGTAATGGTTGTACATTATGTGGATTTATCAAACGTGCTGATAGTAAAAGATATACACAAGAAGAATTTATTAATAAATCAAATGAAATTCATAATAATAAATATGATTACTCAAAAGTTAAATATATTGATTCACAAACAAAAATTATCATAGTATGTAAATTACATGGCGAATTTAATCAAGAAGCGAGTTCTCATTTAGGCGGTTGCGGATGTAAGAAATGTGGAGAAATATCAGCACATGATAAACAAAGATTAACTACAGAAGAATTTATTATTAGAGCAATAGATATACATGGTAATATATATGATTATTCAAAAACTAATTATCATACTGGACATTCAGAAATTATAATTACATGTAAAATACATGGCGATTTTTTACAAGATCCATTTAATCATTTAAATGGTGCTGGTTGTCCTATATGTAAAAATAAGACAGAACAAAAATTATATATATATCTCAAATCTAAATATCCATTAATAAAAACTCAATTTAAATTAGAAAATTGTAAATTTAAAAGATATTTACCATTTGATTTTTGTATTCCTAATAAAAAAACAATTATTGAATTAGATGGAAGACAACATTTTAAACAAGTAAGAAATTGGGATGATCCTGAAAAAACAATTAGAAAAGATGTATTCAAAATGCAAAAAGCAAAATTAGAAGGTTATAAAGTTATTAGAATATTTCAAGAAGATGTTTATAAAAAGAATAATGAAGAATGGCTAAATACAAAGTTAATTACTGCAATTGAAGATAATAATAAATTAGATGTATTTATATCTACAATTAATTCATTATATGATGAACATATAAAAATGATAAATAGCGGTATTGAAATTATACTAACTAAATGTGATACTGAAGATAGTAATGAATCAGAAACTAATAACAATAAAACAATAATTTAATTACTTTTAAATTATTTAAACATTATTTTATTTATTATAGTAGAATGGAACAAACCAATTATAAACAATTATATGATGAATTGTTAAAATCATTTGAAGAAATTAAAGCTGAAAATAATGAATTAAAAATTAAAAATGATGAGTTATCAACACATCTTAAAAAATATACCGCTCATAATGGTAGTAAAACTTATTATCAAAAAAATAAGGATGTAATTCTTGAAAAGAATAAAGAATATGTAAGAGCATACAAAGACCAATTATCACCTGAAAAAATTAAAGAATATAATAAAAAAGCATATGAAAATAGAAAAAATAAATTATTAAATCAAAATACTGAAAAAAATGTTTAGATTTTTAAATAAATATTAATTAATATTTATTTAAAGGAATAATATATAATATTATAATATAATGAAGATCAAAGAAAAACCACCTGACCTTGTTCCAAATGAACAAGTTTATAGGATGATTAAATGTCCTCTTAAATCTGTTCTTAAAGAGTACGATAAATTACAACCAATTATTGATGATGTTGTAAAAGATATTAATAAATTTGTTATTTTAGGTTATCAATTCATTAGATTATATTTATTGGATAAATTTAATACTAATAAAGACTTTCCTACTATCAATAAAAGTTTTATTTTAGATGTTCTTAAAACAATCGCAACTAGTGAAACAAATAGAGGTAAATCAAATAAAGATGAAAATATTAAAAATAAATCTATCAAAGATGATATTAAATTATTTTATGATAATGTATTTTCTAAATTAGTTGATGAAAAATTATCATACACAAATAAAACTCATATTTTAGAACAGACTGCTAAAGAAATGATTACTTGTTTAGAAACAAATATATCAACTCATTTTATTAAACATCTTTTTAGATATATTAATTGTTTATTCAAAGATCCAAAAACCAAACAGATTAAATTAGAAAAAGATAAGGAAAAAAGAAAAGTTATGTATAAAGAACTAAATGAAGAAATTAGAAATCTTAAATCTGATTTGATTAATAATAAAATAGTTGATTCAAAAAGTGAATATCATGATTGGATTAATAAGACTAAAAAATATTTATATCCTGAAAAAATAACCAAAACTATTGCTTACGATGTTAAAATACATCCAGAAAAATATTTAATACATGCATATTATATTAATTCTAAAATAGAAGAATTAGGATGTAAATCATTTCAAATTATACCACAAAGAAATAATATTGTTCCTAAAAATATTGTATTAAATACATCAGGAATTGCGGATTATATTGGTAATAAATATCCTAAATTATTTGATTATCCTAAAAGTGAATTAGTTTTACATTGTAAGCAATATCAAAAACATGTTTGGAGTAAAATATTAAAATTAGAAAAAAGAAGTATATTTAATAATGAAGAATATGTTTTTTATAATCAAATAACAACTGATGGTTTTAGTTGTTGTTTATTATTTATCCTAAAAAAATATAAAGATAAAGAATATGGTGATAAACTACCTAAATGTATTCAAGATGATTGTGATATAAAAAATGTTAATAGTTTAACCAAAGATGAATGTAATAAATATTTAACGGATGAATATAAATTAGTATCAGTTGATCCAGGGAAGATTAGACCGTTAAGTATGATAGATGAAAATAATAATTTTTATAAATATAGTGCTTGTAGAAGAAGATTTGAAACATATACTAAAAGATGTAATAAAATTGTAAATGAAGAAAAAATAAAACACAATATCATTGAAAAAGAAACTGAACTATCAAAATTTAATTCAAAAACATTAAAAATAGAAGAATATAAAAAGTACATAACTAATAAAAATAAATTAAACAATCAAGTTAAACCATTTTATAATAACATATTATTCAGAAAACTAAATTTTAGAAGATTTGTAAGAACTAAACAATCAGAAGAAAATTTATTAAATGAAATAGAAAATAAATTTTTAACTAAAGATGATAAGATTAATAATAAGAAAATATTATTACTATATGGTGATTATTCACGTACAAGTCAAATGAAAGGAACAATATCAGCACCTAATATAGGATTTAAGAAATTATTATTAAAACGATTTGAAATATTAGAAGTGAATGAATATAATACAAGTAAATTATATAACAAAACTTTTAAAGAACTAGAAAATGTATCAGTAAGAAAGAATAAGCATAAAAAACATTTACATGAAATACTAACTCCAAAAGAGGAAACCGAACGGTGTATTTTTGTAAATCGTGATAAGAATGCTTGTAAAAATATTTTATATTTAGGAAAATAT
>Ga0114967_10003034_pt1 | contig 13905 bp, 15 predicted proteins | sample M_130628_MF_Meta_FD_92639 | JGI IMG/M metagenome (GOLD analysis project Ga0114967, IMG submission 92639) | Freshwater microbial communities from Lake Montjoie, Canada to study carbon cycling - M_130628_MF_MetaG | ecosystem: Environmental > Aquatic > Freshwater > Lake | place: Lake Montjoie... | reverse complement strand
TATCAAATGGTCCAACACCTGCCGCCAATTGGGTATTGACTGGACCATAGAAACCATGACCAACGAAAGTCTTATCAGTCGTGCCAGAAATACCCTGGTGGCAAAATTCCTCAACAATCCTGACAGCACTCACTTGATGTTTGTGGACGCAGACATCGGCTGGGAGCCTTGGCATCTGTTGGTCATGTTGAATCGTGATGTGGACGTGATTGGTGGTCTGTATCCCATGAAAACCCTGCCGGTCAAGTGGGTGGTCAACGGCTTTGACGGTGCCGAAGAAGGTCCAGATGGCCTGCAAGAAGTTTCAAAGACTGGCACAGGATTTATGTTGGTAAAACGACATGTATTTGAAAAATTAAATCAACATCCTGCTGTCAAACCCTTCAACAACGACATTGGCCTGCCTGCGGAACTGGATCAGCATCTAAAGACCTATTATGATACTGCTGTGCGTGAAAATCGTTACTATTCAGAAGACTGGACTTTCTGTGAAAACTGGCGTGACTTGGGTGGCAAGATCTGGGTGGACAAGCGTGTGTTGTTGCGTCACACAGGCACCTATGTGTTTGACTTTGCAGCACAAGAACCCTTGTATCGAGCCTTGCATGAAGCTGCTGTACAAAATGGCACAGCAGTTGTTGCTACTGTGCCAGATGCACCCACAACTGATCAAATTGTGACTGTTGTTGCTGAAACACCTGCTGCAGTAGAACCAGTTGTTTTGGCATCAAACGAAGAGACCAAGAAAAAGAAACCCAAAACTGCATAATCAAAAGCCCCAAGGGGCTTTTGTTTTATCCGGTAAATACAGTCATGGACATCAAAGAACTCGAAGACTATCGCCTGAGTAATGCAGTCAAATTTCACACACAACTGAACCCAAGAATCTGGGGTGCAGATGAACATTTGTTGCCGGAAGTGAGAGAAAAATTACTAGCTATTGCTGCTGACTTCAAAGAGTTTCTGGGCCTGGACCTAGAAGTCACGGACATCACCATCAGCGGCAGCAATGCTGCCTATACCTACACAGATCACAGTGACATTGATCTACACTTGGTCACAGACTTGCCCCGGGCAGATGCCAGTGATGTATATAGAGAACTGTTTGATGCCAAAAAATATCAGTACAACGATCAGCACAATTTCAAGATCAGCGGCTATGATGTAGAACTGTATGTACAGAACGCCAACCAGGATCCCAAGAGTCAAGGCATTTACTCTGTTGTTGACAATGAATGGATTAGTGTTCCAAAACGCCGCAAGCCTGACATAGATGACATCTCAGTTAAAAGCAAGTACGAAGATCTGGGCCAGCGTATCGAAGCTGCTATCAAATCTGGCAATCGTGAACAGCTGGAACTGTTAGGCACGAAAGTACGTGAGTTTAGACAGGCTGGTTTGGACAAGACCGGTGAGTTTGGTCCAGAGAACTTGGCATTCAAAGTACTGCGCAGCAACGGCACATTGGATCAACTACGTGCTGCCAGATTAGCTGCCCGAGATCAAGAACTCAGCATAGCAGAAGCTGGCAAAAAGAAAAAGAAGAAATCATTCCGGTACGGCTTTGGAGGCTATTATTTTCCGGGCTATCACTACTATGGACAAACAGATGCTGCCACAGACGGTGGTGGCGACGGTGGTGAAAGTGTAAAAGAATCTGCTGACGATCTGCAAACACAGTTGGAAAAGTTTGCTGCATTCTGTGTAAAGAAATTGGGCATAGAAAATGCACCACGTATTCAACTAAAGCGAGACCCGGCCTGGAGCCAGCGTAATTCCACATTTGGTCGTTACATGCCCGAGGCCAATGCAATGATCTTGAGTGTGGCCAATCGGCATCCCATGGACATCATGCGTACCTTGGCACACGAGCTGGTACATCGTCGGCAGGATGAACAAGAGCCCATGCCTGGTCACGCCGGCAACACAGGCAGTGACTGGGAAAATGAAGCCAATGCTCGAGCTGGCGTACTAATGCGCAGCTATGGTGAACAGAACCCTGGCATGTTTGACAAGAAGGCCTTGGCGGAAGATTCGTTCAATCAGAATTTTAATCAGATTGATTCAATCATAACCAAAAAATATCCCAAAGAAATAATGAATTTATTATTGGGCATGTTCCCAACAGCTAAAGAAGCCATCATAAATCAATACAACGACGAAGACGGAATGCCGTTTTCAGAATGGCGTAGGGCAATATGGGACATAGGCAACTATGTGTTGTCTGGACCTGTAGTTGTCAATGGGTCCAAACTGCCCATTGATCCAGAGACCGAAGCAGATCGTTTGGCCAAATATCAGCAGTATATCAAAGATAAAGATTCTGGCAAACCTGCAAGGTATTTCAGAAACAATGATTCGGATCCCAGAACAATAGATTTTACAAAACTGCCTCCGATCACTATAGCACAAACTGATTCGGGCATGTCAGTAACAGATGGCAATCACCGTGCATTTTTAGCCAAAATGGCTAAAAAACCATTACGTGCTTATGTTTTGAGGCAGCAGCCAAACAATCATCCCAATGTAGCAAAAATTAAAGCATTGTTTTCGGATCAGCAAGTTGTGTCGGAAGCCAGCGGATACATTCCTGTAACAGATGCAGAAGCCAGAGACCCACGCTACAGCATGGCCATCACACAGGATATCCGACCTGGTGAGGTCAAACGTCAAGCTGCCAAAATGGGTTGGAAGACCACCCCAGCAGGTACACCACCCACTGCTAGAACAAATGGTCTTGTCGAAGAACTTACACGTAAGCTACAATTGGTCAAAGAAGGTGTAGATTTTCCTTTAGTAAGCGAGGAAGAAGAATTAGAAGAAGTGGCCATGAGCCCATCCGCTCTGCGAGCGTTTGCTAGCAGTCCTGCAGCCGCAGATATGCAGGCTGGATTTGAAGCAGAATTGGTGTTTGCAGGTGCGTTGGAAGGCTCAGACGAGTCGGGCGAAATGGAGCCCGACTACGACATGGATGAACGTGCAAGTGACATCGACTCAATTATGGATTTCTTTAGTCACGGAGATATGGCCGGTATCAGTAGTAATACAAGTTCGCCTAGTTATCAACGTGCTCGTAACCAGTTGGAAGAAGATTGGTTTGAATGGTATAGTGAACGCTTAAATGAAGAATTTGCCGAAGATCAAGAAACTCTTATTGAAAATTGGATTGTGGAAAACGACTGGAATCAAGATCAGCAGATTGAGGAATTTCTCAGAGAAGAATTAGAATTGTCCGCAGACGAAATTCGCGAAGTTGACGCAGCCATGGAACGACGTATGGCAGGCAAAGGAACTGCTGCCGATGCTGACTTGGTTTACAAATACAATGAAGCTGTGGCAGGCGTACGAGAACAAATAGAACTGCGTGTTACAGATGCTATAGAAGAACAAAATGATGATTACGAATCTGCTCTAGAAGAATTCCGCTCAGACTACGATGCGGTAGACGAACAAGATTGGCTCAGTGCTCGTGGCTGGCGTCGTATGTCGGACATATCAAATAACTTTGACTTTGAATGGCCATATTGGACAAGTGGGTTTGGTGACAACGAAGAAGGCGGGTATAATCCAGACGCAGCTCGTAGATTGGCCAGCAGTTTATCAGATACGCTGGGAGTTAAAACTACTGTATCCAGCGGATATCACTCAGCCAAACGCGATACCATGACGTGGATCTTTGAACCCGACGGCAGCCTTGACGCTGATGATTCAGATGCTATGCCAGTGGAGATTGTTAGCCCACCTATGCCACTCAGTAAGACCTTGGAAATCTTGCCCAAGTTCTTTGAGTGGGCTGAAGAAAATGGTGCTTATGCCAACAGCTCAACCGGCTTCCATATGAGTGTGAGTATGGGTGATCATGAAAATAATGTTTTAGATTTTACCAAGTTGGCCTTGTTCTTAGGCGATGAGTATGTGCTACAACAGTTTGGACGTGAAGCCAATACCTATGCCAAGAGTGCCTTACAGAAGATTCGCGAAAAGAAAGGTAATGTCAAGGCTGAAGAAATTCTCAGCACCATGCGTCGGCACCTGGGTCAATTTGCTTCACGAGCCCTGGCACAGCCATCAGGATTTGGCAAATACACATCAATCAATCCCAAGAACAACTACATTGAATTCCGTTCAGCAGGTGGCAGTAACTATTTTGAAGACATGGACAAAATCCAAAATACCTTAATGCGTTATGCTCGTGCCATGGACATTGCCATGGACCCTGCGGCTGACAAACCTGAATATGCCAAGAAGCTGTACAAACTGCTAACTGATGTAAAAACACAACAGACAGTGGATCCTAAGACTGGATCTAAACGTACTGAAGTTGTGCCCAGTGCAGATGCTGATGCTATCAGTATATTCAGTCGTTATGTTGCTGGCGAGTTGCCCAAGTCTGAACTCAAAGGTTTTCTCAAGAAACTACAGTACGGTCGCGAAGTTGCTAAAAACCCACCCAAAGAAAAGATTCAGTGGCGGGTGACTCATCCCAATGGACGTGCAACGATCACACTTATGGCTTCATCAGCAGATGAAGCTATCAAATTGGCCAAACAAGAATACAATGATACTATGAATCCCGATGATGCTTATCGTGCAGAGCCTGTGGTACCTGCCGCACAGACTCCGGCGACTGATCAACTCAACGCACCAGCAGCAGATGATCCTGCTGGCAACTATGTGCTGCGACAGAGAGAAGGCAACGCAGGTACAGGTCCCGTAGTATATAGATTCTCAGCCCCAAACAACATGGCAGCAGTAGCAGCAGCTCGAGAATGGACCACCGCTCGTGGCATTGAACGCCGTAGTGTTTGGTTGGATCATATATCAGGTGTGCCACCTGAGGTATTAAATGCTAGACCTGTCAGAGCCACGCTGGGAGAACCTCGTCCGGCATTTACTGAGCCACGGTCCAATTCTATTCCTGAAGTGCCGCTGGACATAGCGCAGAACTTCCAGGAACCACCAGCCAGTTGGGACAGTGGTTCACCAATTGTGTCGGAACCTCAGAATTTTCCGGCCGCTAGATCCACAGGTGGTGAATTCACCGGACGATGGAAGGTCATTAGCAGTCGCACCGGAGAAGTGTTAGTAATACTTCCGGGAGGCACTACAAGCGTACAATCAGATGCCAATCAAGCAGCAGCACGATGGGCACGACAAACCAGATTTGATGATCCGATAGAAGTATATCCAGAGATGAGATAATTATGAGAGCACATGAATTTATGACTGAAAACTTTGCGGATGGCAAGAAGCCAGGGCGCAAAGGCTTGAGCCGTAGAGTTGGTATTCCTAAAAAGGCCAGTCTGTCCAAACTGCAAAAAATTGCCAGTAGCAGCACAGGCGAACGCAGACGCATGGCACAGTGGCAATTGAACATGCGTCGCGGCCAGGCAAAGAAGAATAAAGGTAAGTAATAGCATGCGACTAGCCGAAATAACCCTGCCCAAAACCAAGCTAAAGACTTATGTTGTCAAGTTGAAACTTAAAAGTATTGGCTATACTCAAATACTTGACACCACTATTCAAGCAGTGAGTCCACAAATGGCTCGCAAAATCATTGCCACACAATACAATAGCACACATGTAATGATTGGGCAACCCCGCGAGATCAAGCCACGCTAAATACAGCGTGACTACACAATTCGTTAAAGCCTCGTTTGATATAGACTGTAAATGGAAATCAGGTCCTGCACCTGCTTACCGTGTGTACATCAACGACGAGCTGTTCACAGAACGCACCTGGATTTGGCGAGAGCATTATCTGAATGAGATGCTGCAGATTCAGGCTGAACCTGGCGTATATCGCGTTAGAGTAGAGGCAGTTCGGCCCATTAGTGGAAAAGCTGGAAAATTTAGAGTACGTAATCATATGATAGATCATGGTGCAGCACAATGGATTGATCATGCTACCCTGAAAATATTGCCATGAGAGCCAGAGAATTTATTCAAGAAACAGCGTCAGCAGGTGCCACAAGTAGCGGTGGTGTTGCTGTAGTAGCACAGCCCATGGGTCGGGTAATTACTCGCACACAAAACCTTAAACCTGGTAAATATAAAAACAGTTTAACACGGACCAAATAACATGTTATCAGACGATTTAAAAATTCTATTGGCCACACAGTATGCATTTGCTGTCAAGGCACAGTACTCGCACTGGAATGTGGAGGGTCCGGACTTTGCTCAATTACACAAGTTTTTTGAAAAACTCTACCTGGAAGTCAACGACAACAGCATTGATCAAACAGCAGAATTCATACGTGTGTTGGACGAGTACACACCAGGATCATTTGAACGTTTTCAAGAACTCAGTCTGATCCCAGGACAGACCAAGGTGCCACGTGCCAGACTCATGATCGAAGAACTCTTGTCCGACACCCAGGTCTTGATCGATCTGCTGAATCAGTGTTTTGTGTCGGCTGAACAAGAAAATCAACAGGGCATTGCAGACTTTGTGAGTCAACGCCTGGCGGCCATGGGCAAACATGCCTGGATGTTGCGCAGCTTCTTGAAGGACAATAGAGCATGAGAATAAAGAATTTAACGGAAGGCTTGAACGCTCAACAACGTAGCGTTCCGCAGTTGCCAGCACAGGCTCGTGCTCGAAAGATCAGTGTGCTGGGAGCCAAAACAGACCCCCAACATCCGTTTGCAGGATATGCTGTTGGTGCTGATGAAGCAGCAGAACCTGGTCGGAAAAGCATTGGCCCTGATCCGAACGATCCGTATCAGAAAGGCTGGCGTGCCGGTTTCCGTCACGATGAATCAAATCCATATCCAGCAGGCAGCGAAAAAGCGGCACAATGGGATAAAGGATATGCTGAAGCTGAAGCACAACCTGATTATTACAACGAAGCTGTGGCGGGAAAAGTCGAACCAATCCAAGAGTTATCCTCCGATGCATTAGATAGATACAAAGCAAAGGCCAAGAAATCTTCAGATGACTTAACCAGTCAAGGCAAGTATCGTCAGGCCAATGACAGAACCATGAATGTGATGAAGGCAACAGGTAAACAAATTGACAAGACAGCAACTAATATTCGCAAAGCCTTGAATAGAGAAAGTGTTGACCAAGACATGGCGGAGGATGACGTAGCGGACTTCTTAGCACGTGGTGGCAAGATTACACAGGTCAAACCCAATCGTGGTCCACGCAATCCTGGACTAAGTCTTGGTAGCCGGCATATTGGTGGTGGCGGTGATGGTGCAAGAGCAAGTCGTACCGGTCGTGGATCAAGGCCGCAAGGTAAACCTGTTGTTGCTGTGGAAAGTGACGTTGAAGAAGGTTGGAAAAGCAAGTTGGCCGGTGCTGCCTTAGCAGGTGCTGCTGCATTAGGCGGTGGAGCAGCAGTTGCCCATGATCACGATAATTATGGTCATTATGATCAACGAGTAGACGATCGCAGTTGGGACACTGCTGGATATGATGATCATATAAAATCAGATACTAAACTCACTAAAACAACAACACCCGACGGGCAAGTCAAACGAGATTCGCAACATCGTATTTCTTCTGTACAAGGACCCAATGCTCAAGGTCTATATCGTGTGTTTGTTGGTCAGAACGGCAAAATTGTCAGCAGTTATGTGACAAAAACTCCGCCGCAAAATTGGATGGTCAAAGAAGATGTCACCAAAGAAGACATCATTACCAAACTAAAAGCCAGGCTAGGCGATTACTTGAGCGACATTGGTCAAGAGATTCGTAAAGATCCTGACCTCATCAACAAGTTGGCAGCCAAGCCCGCAGGCGACCAAATGGGGCCTCCTGTCAAAACTGTCACCACAGATGACGGACATGAAATATCAATACACGGCAACGAGGACGATGGCTTCCGTATCAGTATCAAGAACCGTCAGACACCTAGCCAGTTCAGCAACCTAGACGAAGCTGTGATGGCCTGCGAAATGTACTGTGCTCGCCGACGTCAACAGGCAGTCAACGCTGACTATGTTGAGGAAGCATAATGAGATTTAGAGAAATTCAAGAAGCCTGCTGGAAAGGCTATCACAAAGAAGGCATGAAGACCATGTTTGGAAAACGCTATCCAAACTGCGTAAAAAATAAAAACGAAAGTCTAGAAACTTATGTCAATCGTGGAGAATGTCCAGGCTGTGGTGGCGAAATGGTGGCTGAAGACTTGATCACAGAAAAGCAAGATGCCTGTTATCACAAGGTCAAGGGTCGCTACAAGATATGGCCGTCGGCCTATGCATCTGGTGCACTAGTGCGCTGCAGAAAAGTAGGTGCTGCCAACTGGGGCAACAAGAGCAAGAAATAATTATTATTTGAACATGATTTGAGGAATATTATGCAAAAACTTATGGCAATTTTGACTTTGTTGTTTACCACAACAGTGTTTTCACAAACCACTCCAGAACTCACAGTGTGCAATGGTGACTATGCCTTGTGTGCAGCGTCGACCTGTGTGCCCACAGGAAAAACCATTACAGGCAACAACGGTGTGCCTTATCCTGAAGTAGAGTGCCGTTGTCCCATACTGAATGGCTTGGCCATTGCGGACACATCAGCTGGCAACATGAAAGGCACCTGCGAACCAACAGACAGCCAACATGTATGGAGTCTGTTTGCACCCAAGCTGTTTTACCCACAACAGGCCAACAACTTCAATCCATGGCCCTGGAACCAACGAGCAGTGGTACAGGCCTGTGCCAGCAGTCTCAATCTTGGAAACAAGTCTTCCAACTGTTTCAGCTGGAACTGTGTACGAGGTCAAGATGGCATAGCTGTGTGTTCTTGTCCTACAGGACAGGTGCCTGCTGACACTGCATTTTTGACTGAGGCAGGACAAGGAGATCCTGCTGCATGTGCACAATACCCTGTGAGCCTGCCTATACAGGCACCAGACAAGGCAAAAAAATAACACATGAGAGCTGCTGAATTTGTTGCTGAGAAGTGGAGCCAAAAGTACAAGAGCTCAATCAACTGTGCCAGTCCTCGAGGATTCAGCCAAAAAGCACACTGTGCTGGCCGTAAGAAGAACGAAGACCTTGAAGAAAATCTGCGTGACTGGTTTGGCAAAGGCAAGGCCGGCGGCGCAGGCGGTGGTGGTTGGGATAGATACAACACTAAAGGTGAGCGAATTGGTAAATGCGGCGATCGTAAACCCGGAGAAGGCAAACCCAAGTGCCTCAGCAAGAGTCGTGCAGCCAGCCTACGTTCATCAGGTGGCAAGAGTGCCATAGCTACAGCAGTGCGACGCAAACGTGATCAGGATCAAAATCCCGAACGATCAGGTCGAGCACAAAACGTGGCCAGCAGAGCAAAGAAATCTTGACCATTGATTAACTAAATGCTATAATAAGGGACAAAAGGACACAATTATGAAACGAATTTTAATTATTTTGGCAGCTGCCACAGCCCTAACAGGTTGTGTGGTAACAGATCCCTACTATGTACAGCCTGTTCCGGTGTATGTTCAACCGCGTCCAGTCTACATTCCTCCCCCAGTTTATTATCAACCACCTCCACCGAGACCCCAGTGTTATTGGGTGCAGCGTTGGGATCCACAGTATCGCGTGAATCGCAATGTTCAGGTCTGTAGATAATGGACTATCCAGTGTATCCTGATTTACCACAAGACAGCGACTGGAAACGTAATCCTTACTCACCAGTATGACTAGAGAATACAGAATACGTTCAGAATCCTACAACCAAGATACCACGGATGACTGTTATCTTGATCCCAGCGATCCTGTACATGAGATAAAGAAACAAACAGGATTGAAAGATCAAGTGATCAATAAATTCACTCCACAAGAAATAACGGATCAAGGTCTTGAACCTGGCACTACCAAGTGGTTCCAAATGATGTTTGGAAGATAACATGAGAGCTCACGAGTTTGCAGTTGACGCACTTGAACGAGATCTCAAAAACCCAACCAGTCACGATGCCATAGATCATATAATGCAGACTATTGCTCGCAAACATAATATCTCGGCCAAAAAACTACATGATGTTTTTGTTGAAAAGCATGGTGTAGTTCCTGACAAATGGGATCGAGAATCTCTGACAGAATTAAACTTCCTGGGCAGCGAATGCACCAAAGACTGTTCAGGACATCGTGCAGGATATGCCTGGAGCAAACAAAAGCAACGTGTGCCCAACAGTCATAGTCAAAGTTTCAACAACGGTGCTGCATTGCAGGCAGCAGGAAAGTAATGAGAGCACACGAATTTCTTATCGAGCGTTGGACAAAACAATCTGTCAAGAGTTATTTTGACATAAAAAAACAATCTGAGATCGTGGCCCAAGATATCAAGATCAGCCATCCTATGCCAGGATGTGTTGTGTTAAAATACAAAACTATTCCAGATTTAACAAGAAGCTTTTTTCGATTGGCAGAATATTACGAAAGTAGACGCACTGGTCGCAGTAAACAAGTCAGCCTGCCAGATTTTTTAGATCAATGGGTTGACCGCCAGGGCAATGTAGATTATTTCAAGTTCTGGGACGGATTTAATATTACAGATCAGGCATTTCGTGAATGGACTAAATCAGCTCGCCCATTGTCTGCTGCAGAACAAGTCATGGTGGATGTGGTAAAACAAGCCACCAAAGGCATGTCCAAGTTCTGTATAATTGGTGTAGGTAGCACAGATAAAGACACAGAGAAACACGAAATGTTTCATGCCAAATATTATTTAGATGACAACTTTCGAGCAGCAGCTGATAAACTTTTGAAAGACCATGCAACAGACTCTGCCGTTAAGACTATTGAAAAGATTTTACGCACCAAGTTGGATTACAAAAATCATGTCGAAGAAGAAATTGCTGCTTATCTGTATACTGGTAGTCAATTAAGATTAGTTTTCGGAATAAATCCTCGAGATCTGGTTAAAAAATTTCAACAGTTGGAATAGAATACCCTTAGGACCGCACAGTTATCTGTGTCTAAGGCGTCTGGGTGCCTCCGACCCATAACAATCTGACTCGCTACCTAATTGTTATAAACTGGAGGACTTATCCAAATAGCTATTGCATTTAACAAAACACTCGTGTATAATACTGTTTTACACTAGGAGTTACACATGTCAGATCGCACATTTTCCACAGAACAAAAAGCCAAACTAACACAAATCATAAATGAAGGCATGCAGGTCATGCATGAAGTTGAAACACTCAATGCCGGGCTCAGTGACACTGTCAAGGCCATTGCTGAAGAAATGGAAATCAAACCAAACATCTTGAAGAAGGCCATTCGTCTTGCCCATAAAGCAGAATTTGGTAAGGAACAAAGTGATCACGAACTGTTGGAAACAATCTTGACCACGGTTGGCAAAACGCTGTGATCAAAGTACTTGCAGGTTCTTGGGAATACATCAAAAAAGACCATGCCGAATGGCCTTTGAGATTTTATGCAGAAGTATTTTCCTGGGCCTGCAGCCTTGTCAGTGCTATCATTTTTGCTGCCACAGTACCTACCATTCCTGTGATCCCCCTGTATACAATATTCATCAGTGGATGTTGTGCAGCGGCCTGGACCTGCTGGACAAGAGGTAGTTTTGGCTTGTTGGCCAATTATATGTGTTTGATCATAATTGACTGCATCGGTCTGGCAAGAATGATAATTAATACATAGCAACCAGAATCGCCCACTCCACGGGCAAGTACACGGTACGGTGAGCCATAAGTCACCAAGGAGAAGTAATTTGAGTTATGTAGACGCACATTTCGATCGCGACCGAGATCGAATTCACGTAGTAGAACGCATCAACGGCGTTCGTAAATATCAAGAGTATCCAGCAAATTATATCTTCTATTATGAAGATCCTAGAGGCAAGTTCCGTAGCATATTCGACGACCCTGTTGGACGGTTCAGCTGCCGCAACAACAAGGAGTTTCGTAAAGAACTCAGAATGTATTCGGGCAAGACCACATTCGAAGCTGATATCAATCCTGTATTCCGCTGCCTGGCAGAAAACTTTCTTGGTGCAGAAGGCCCCAAACTGCACACAGCGTTCTTCGACATTGAAACTGACTTTGACCAAGAGCGTGGTTTCTCCAGCACAGAAGAAGCATTCAATCCCATTACTGCAATCACAATCTATTTAGACTGGTTGGACCAACTGATCACCTTGGCTATCCCGCCCAACAGCATCAGTATGGAAACTGCCCGAGAGATTGCATCTGAGTTCGACAACACATTTGTATTTGAGCGAGAAGCAGATCTCCTAGATACCTTCTTGAACTTAATCGACGATGCAGATGTGCTAAGTGGTTGGAACAGCGAAGGCTATGATATTCCATACACTGTCAACCGTGTCACACGCATACTAAGCAAGGACGATACCCGCCGCTTTTGTCTATGGGGTCAGCTGCCCAAGCCACGTACATTTGAACGCTACGGCAAAGAAAGTCTGACCTTTGACATATCGGGTCGAGTGCACCTGGACTACATGCAACTGTATCGCAAGTACACATATGAAGAACGTCATAGCTACAGCTTGGATGCCATCGGTGAGTACGAAGAATTAGGCAGCAAGACAGTGTACGAAGGCACCTTGGATCAACTGTACAACCAAAACTTCCGACTGTTTATTGAGTACAACAGACAAGACGTTATCTTGTTGAACAAGATTGATAAGAAACTAAAGTTCTTGGACCTGGCCAATACAATTGCACACGAAAACACAGTGCTGCTGCCAACTGTTATGGGTGCGGTTGCTGTGACTGAACAGGCCATTATTAACGAAGCACATGCTCGTGGCATGGTTGTACCGAATCGACATGCATTTGGCAACAGCGAGAACACACAGGCAGCTGGTGCTTATGTTGCATATCCCAAGAAAGGTCTGCATCAAGACATTGGCTCAATTGACATCAACAGTCTGTATCCGTCGGCCATTCGTGCCCTTAACATGGGACCAGAGACCATTGTGGGTCAACTACGGGCCACAGCAACCGATACATATATTTCAGAACGCATGGCCGGCGGCTTGAGTTTTGCACTTGCCTGGGAAGGCCTGTTTGCCACGCTGGAGTACACAGCAGTCATGGAACAGAATAGAGGCTTTGAAATTACCGTTGACTGGCAAAACGGAGAGACGTCTGTGATGTCAGCAGCAGAGATTTGGCCCATCATATTCAACAGCAACAAACCGTGGATCATGAGTGCAAATGGCACCATCTTCACATATGAAAAACAAGGTATCATTCCTGGATTACTTGCACGTTGGTATGCGGAACGACAAGAAATGCAGGCCACATTGACAACAGCAAAAGCAGCAGGTGATCATGAGCAAGAGGAATACTGGGACAAGCGGCAATTGGTCAAGAAGATTAACCTCAACAGTCTGTATGGTGCTATTCTTAACCCTGGTTGCCGTTTCTTTGATAAGCGAATTGGACAAAGTACTACCCTTACCGGGCGGACCATTGCTAGACACATGGATGCGTATGTTAACGAATGTATTACTGGGCAATACGACCATGTAGGCAAAGCTATCATTTATGGTGACACAGATAGTTGTTATTTTAGTGCGTATCCTGTATTGAAGAAAGAGATCGATGCCGGTCGAATGACCTGGGATAAGGATACTGTTATTGCCTTGTACAACAGCATTGCTGATCAGGTTAATATCAGCTTTCCTGGCTTTATGGAACGGTCATTTCACTGTCCACGCGAGATGGGTGCAATCATTCGAGGTGGTCGAGAAATTGTGGCCAGTAAAGGTCTGTTTATTACTAAAAAACGTTATGCTGTGTTGTTCTACGACAAGGACAACAAGCGATACGATGTGGCAGGCAAGCCCGGCAAGGTCAAAGTAATGGGCCTGGATCTCAAGCGCACTGACACTCCCAAGGTCATTCAAGAGTTTCTGAGCGACATTCTGAACCATGTGCTGGATGGTGTGGGCAGAGATCCTATCATAGAAAAGATCCG
>Ga0114967_10003028_pt1 | contig 13931 bp, 15 predicted proteins | sample M_130628_MF_Meta_FD_92639 | JGI IMG/M metagenome (GOLD analysis project Ga0114967, IMG submission 92639) | Freshwater microbial communities from Lake Montjoie, Canada to study carbon cycling - M_130628_MF_MetaG | ecosystem: Environmental > Aquatic > Freshwater > Lake | place: Lake Montjoie... | reverse complement strand
TGCAAGCTATAGAAGAAGAATATGCGCCTATATTTTCGGCACACACAGATAAGCTATACTTAAATAGTAAAATTTATAAGCGCATTAAATCTATTAATATTACAACATTAAAAGGCGAGGACAAAAAATTAGTACAATATTACTTGCAACAATTTGAGTTAGCTGGCGCCAACCTTACTGATGCGAATAAAGAAAAAATGAAAGCCATCAATAGCGAGTTGGCAAGCCTTAGTACTACATTTGGCAATAAACTTTTAACTGCCAGAAAAAATGGTGCAGTATTATTTACAGATGCAAAAGAATTAGATGGTTTAAGCGAAGCAGAATTATCTGCTGCTAAAGACAGAGCAAAAGAAGCTGGCAAAGAAGGTTATTTAATTGGTCTTTTAAACACTACACAACAACCATTATTGCCTAGCTTAAAAAATAGAGCAACTCGCGAAAAATTATTTAAGGCTAGCTGGATGCGTGCCGAGAAAAATGATGATGGAGATACAAGAGCGACATTAGAAAAAATGGCAAGATTGCGTTTGCAAAAAGCACAACTAATGGGTAAAAATAGTTTTGCAGAATGGCGATTGCAAGATCAAATGGCTAAAACTCCTGCTAAAGCAATGAACTTATTAGCAAAGCTTGCAGCACCTGCAGTGGCTAAAGCAAAAGTAGAAGCAAAAGATATTCAAGCTTTGATAGATGCGCAAAACGGTGGTTTTAAATTAGAACCATGGGATTGGAATTACTACAGCGAGCAAGTGCGCAAAGCAAAATACGATTTAGACGAAAGCCAAATAAAACCATATTTTGAAGTAACCACTGTGTTGGAAAAAGGTGTGTTTTTTGCTGCACAACAAATGTATGGCATTACTTTTAAAGTGCGTACCGATTTGCCAGTGTACCATTCAGATGTGGTAGCTTATGAAGTATTTGACAAAGATAGTAAAAGCCTTGCTATTTATTATTTAGATTTTTATACCCGCGATAATAAAAGTGGCGGTGCTTGGATGAATAATTTTGTAAATCAATCGCATTATCTAAAACAAAAACCTGTAATTGTAAATGTATTTAATTTTGCAAAACCATCTAACGGTAATCCATCTTTGATTAGCTTTGATGATGTAACAACAATGTTTCATGAGTTTGGGCATACATTACACGGTTTATTTGCCAATCAAAATTACACAAGCTTATCTGGCACTGCCGTACCTCGCGACTATGTTGAGTTTCCATCACAAATTAATGAGCATGCAGCTTTAGACCCAGTTATCTTAAAAAATTATGCTATTCATTATCAAACCAAGCAACCAATACCACAAGCATTATTAGATAAAATTAGGAAGGCAGAAACTTTTAATAAAGGATATGATGTAACAGAATTATTAGCAGCAGCTACCCTAGATATGGCTTGGCATTCTGTGCAAAACGAAAAAGATTTTAAATCTACTTTAGAATTTGAAAAAGACGCATTGAAAAAATATGGTTTGCTTGTAAACGAAGTGCCTACTCGCTACCATACACCTTACTTCGCGCATATTTGGAGCGGTGGTTACTCTGCTGGCTACTTTGCATATACTTGGAGCAAAACATTAGACTATAACGCATTTGATTGGATTCAAGCGCATGGCGGCATGACCAGAGAAAATGGAGAACGCTTTAGAAAATATATTTTATCTGTTGGGAATAGTGTAGATTTAAACAAAGCTTTTAAAGATTTTGTTGGGCACGATATGCAAATAGCACCATATATCAAAAACGCAGGTTTGTGATATTAAAAAATATATAACATTAGCATAATAGTAAAACAAACAAAGGTCGAAAAAGTTACAGTATCTATGTAGCAATTAAATTATCAAATAAAGGATCTAAAAGTAGAATAGAGAAGGATAACTAATGTATCTCAACAGTTGTAGGAGTATATAATGCTTAGAATGCAAAATTTTAGACCAAAAAAAATTAAAAACTATATCGTTGGTTTTGTAATAAATAAGAGAAATATTGTAGGTACTTAGTATTTTTGCTTAGCAAAAAGATTGGACAATTTAGAAGTACTATAAAAAGGTACTTATAGAGACGAATAGAAGCTAGCTATTTTTTTTTATAAAATATCTAAAAATTATAAACAAGGCCTTACAAGCAGCAATATGCAATTAGATGGAGACAGTAATATAGAATTATAACATAGAATGATTACAGAACAAGAATTTCATGCAATGGCAATGGGGTTTCAACTGACTAGTTTTGAAACCAAAGGAGAAGTAACGCGTTATATGGTTTGTAAAAAGAAATTTGCATCTATCCGCTATTGCAAAGGCAGAGCATCTGTAAAGCTGTCTATCCTGGACCAAGATGTGTTTTGCAGCTTTGACACCAAGGTGATGTATCCAATACCCAACAGAGCAGGCAAAAATGGTTGGACACATATCAATGTAAATAATATCAAAAAAGACATGTGCCTAGATGCAATTACTATGGCTTATTGTGAGGTAGCACCAAAAGATTTAGCTGCTCAATATGCTTATGATGATAATTTATAAGTGCATAAAATACAGCAATTACTTTCCTTTTTATAATTAATAAAAAATAATTATAAAAAATGTTTGATAATTGAAAAACTCGCTTTACATTTGCTTTAAACAATAACACCAAGAAAAGCAAGAAGTTTTAATTGGTTCATTTGAGAGAGACCAAAGCGCCCCGAGTAGCAATACTTAGGGTGTTTTGGTTTTAGGGAAAGATTAAAATTTGAACAATATTTTTAGCCTAATTCATCATTTATTTGCATTTATCAATGTTTTGCATAAATCATATTATGCAAAACATTGCTTTAAAAAGAAATAAATTAACTATATATTGAGAAATAACTTCTGCATACAATTACAAAAGATGGATTAATTTACAGAGAATGCACACTAAATGGCTTACAACTTTTTTTTCGCTTCTTACAGCTGCATCTATTATTTTCTATTACTCTGAATTTGTGTACACCAACACCTATTTGCCCTTCCAAACTTGCTCTTATTATCTTTTGTAATAAAGGCGTTAATACTTCATCTTTACCAACCATTGGTTTTACCTCTTTTTAATCTATTGTTGTTTATTTGCGAAAAGCTTCAAATTCAAACATAGAATTGTCTTTTGTTTCTTGCATTTTGTATGTCAAATTTTTTATTAAAATAATTAATTGAAAACACTTTTTTGAATATGCTCAGCATAAAAAATATTATAAACTTAAATTATTTTTTCCATTAATTTGATTCTTTATTTAACTTTACCACATGTCTACCCTTAACTTTACCCTTATCCAATCCAACCTTATCTGGGAAGATAAAACTGCTAATCTTCAAAATTTTGCAACCCAAATAGATGCATTGATAACAAAAACACAAGTTGTGCTTTTGCCAGAAATGTTTAGTACAGGTTTTAGTATGAATGCCCCTGCATTAGCAGAAACAATGAATGGAGAATCTGTTCAATGGATGAAAAACATTGCTGCCAAACATAAAATAATTATTGCAGGAAGTTTGATCATTGTAGAAGATGGAAAATATTACAATCGCTTTATATGGATGCAACCTAATGGCGTAGCTTTTCATTACGATAAACGCCACTGCTTTTCTTTGGCTGGCGAAGATGAGCATTTTACTCCAGGCAATAAAAAAATAATTGTACAAGCCAATGGAGTAAAAATTTGTTTACAAGTTTGCTATGATTTGCGCTTCCCAGTATTTAGCCGCCAAACAAAAGATAATGAGTATGATGTATTGGTGTATGTGGCTAATTGGCCAGCGCGTCGCCAATATGCATGGCAGCATTTACTAATAGCACGTGCCATAGAAAATCAGTGTTATGTGATAGGTATAAACAGAGTAGGTACAGATGCCAATAATTTGGAATACAATGGCCTATCTAGCATCATCAATCCATTAGGTGAAGTGCAAGAAAAATTGATAGATAAAGAAGGAACCATTAGCTATACAATAGATACCACTTCTATAAATGAAATTAGAAAAAATTTGCCTTTTCTAAACGATGCAGATGAGTTTAAAATTTTGTAAAAATAGCAACCTAAAAATAAGAAATATTTAGAAATTACAATTTCCAAATCACACTCACTACATCTACACCGTTGCCATATAGCACATCTATGGCACCATTGCCAATACCATTTATTTTATATCTGTAATTCAAGCCGCTAAGCGGCTCCGCCGCAAAATTTTTAATAATCAAACTGTCCGCTGTAATACTCCATTCTCCTTGGCTTACTATTCCAGCTTTATTTGCTATTACTTGCCCACTACCCCCAAACTGAAAACTATATCCATCAAATTTTGTTTTCAAATCTACACCGTTATTGATGTAATTCTGAATAACATATTGACCATTGGTGTCAATCGTATTATTGTTTAATGGAGTTGTGGCATATGGATGACAAGCCACTAAACCTATTACAAGTATTGCGAAAATTAGAAGTTGTTTCATTTTTTGTTGTTTATATAATTTTTCAAAAATAGCTAAAAAATTCTTTACTATGTGCAGCATACTCAATATTTATTTCATCGCCAATATTCATTCGCTTATAATCCTCTGTATTTACTTCTATAATTGGCTTAATTGCATTTTGAGTATGTATCATAAATAAGTTTCTTTCTGGAATGCATTCTTTATGGATAATATTTTCAATTGCTATTGTTTTAATCACATTTTTATTGTCTAAATGTAGTTTATATACAATTCCAAAATATGTTGCAAAAGCTATTAATGCTATAAAGCCGAGGATAAACAAAAAGAAAAAGGGAGCACTATCTGTATGCAACTCCGGGTTGGGTTCATGCACATTATGCCAATTTTCGCCTAATACCATCATCGTACCAAATGCAAAGCCAATAATCAAAACAATATTCATTATTTTCATATACGCCTTACTTTCCAAATGATATCTTCTGGAAATAAATTGGTGCTCATCAGCCGTCATTTGTTCTTGATAATGCAAAAAAATAGATTTTTGTAGGATAAATATAACAAATCTTTTTGACTCTAAAAAACCACTTACCAATCTGCGCGCTTATATTTGCAGTTAATATTATGAAAATTTGGATTTACGCAATATTTTTGTTGACGATGGCCATTAGCCAAACCGCCTGCAATGATATTGAAAAAATAAAGAAAAGCACAGATCAAAATTATAAGCTTAGTAAAGCAAATGAATTTTACGACAAAAAAAAGTGGGAAGAAGCAAATGTGCTTTATGAAGAGCTTTTAACTGTATTTAAAGGCACTAAGCAATTTGAAGATTTGTATTATAAATACGCCTATTCATTTTATAATCAAAATAATTACTTAGCTGCCAGCTATCATTTTAAAAACTTTTCAGATATTTTTCCTAATAGCCCTCAGCATGACGAATGCGAGTACATGACCTGCATTTGCTTGTATAATATGAGCCCAGAAGCAAGCCTAGACCAAAGTAGCACTGTAAAAGCAATAGGCGCATTGCAAACCTTTGTAAATACTCATCCTGAAAGCCCCAAAGTAGCAGAAGCTAATAAAATAATAGACGAAGCTCGCCAAAAATTAGAAACAAAAGATGCAGAAAGTGCAACACTTTATTTTAAAATTAGTGAATTTAGAAGTGCTGTTGTTGCCTATGGTAATTTAATAAAAAAATATCCAGATAGCGATAAATGCGATTATTACCAATTAATGGTAGCTAAAGCCAATTATAATTACGCAAAAATGAGTATTCCTGCAAAAATGGAAGAAAGATTGAACCTAGCTTTGGTAGATTATAATGATTTTTTGAGCAATTACCCTAATAGCAAGTTAAAAACAGAGGCAGATAATCTGAAAAACACTATATTTGCAGACTTAAAAAAAATAAAAAGTAATGAGCGAAGGTAAAAAATTGTTGATAAGCACCTTAAACCCTATGATTGAGCCACGCGACTTAAATGAAGTAACGGCTAAAACAGGGAATTTATACAAAAGTATCACTGTATTAGGCAAGCGCGCCAATCAAATAAATACTAAAATTAAAGACGAATTACATCGTAAATTAGAAGAATTTGGTAGCCATACAGATAATTTAGAAGAAATCACAGAAAATAAAGAGCAAATAGAAATTAGTCGTTTCTACGAAAGAATGGCTAACCCAGCTATACAAGCTATTAGCGAATTTAACGACAACAAAATTTATTTCCGCGATACAAATGTAGAAGAAGCTAAATAATTTTATTTTCTACTATTAAATTTAAAAATTACGCCATCCATTGCCTAGCTTTGGGTGGTTTTTTTATAAACTCAAACAATCATGACAGGCAAAAAAATAATAATAGGTATTACGGGTAGCATTGCAGCCTACAAAATTCCGCAGTTGGTACGTTTACTTGTAAAAGCCGGGGCAGAAATACAAGTAATGATGACGCCAAACGCAAAAGATTTTGTAAGTCCATTGGTACTTACCACACTTACCCGGAAGCCTGTGATGGTAGAAATGTTTGATGAAAATACTTGGAGCAATCATGTAATGCTTGGTAGATGGGCCGACATTATTTTAATAGCCCCTGCTAGCTGCAATACCCTTGCGAAAATGGCTAATGGCTTATGCGATAATTTTGTATTAGCTACTTATATGAGCGCCACCTGCCCTATACACATAGCGCCAGCAATGGATGAAGATATGTGGCACCACCCGAGCACAAAAGCAAATTTGCAAAAATTAACTTCCTTTGGTAATGTAATTATAGAATCGCAATTTGGCGAATTAGCCAGTGGATTAATAGGCATGGGAAGAATGGCAGAAGTAGAAGATTTGGTGCAGCATGTTCAAGGTTTTTTTTTGCAAAATAGCCAATTAGCTGGCAAAGAAATTTTAATTACAGCAGGCCCAACCTATGAAAACATAGACCCTGTGCGCTTTATAGGCAACCACAGCAGCGGAAAAATGGGAATAGCTATAGCCAATGAATGTGCTAGGCGTGGTGCAAAAGTGCATTTGGTATTAGGGCCAACACATTTAAGTGCTAATCATAAAAATATTACAACCTACAAAGTTACCAATGCCCAAAGCATGTTTGAGCAATGTGTTGCTTTATTCCCGCAATGCCAAATTGGTATTATGAGTGCTGCAGTAGCAGATTATACTCCAATAGAAGTGGCTACAGAAAAAATAAAAAAGAAAACAGAAGCATTTGCTATTGCGCTTACTAAAACCAAAGACATTCTAAACCATTTAGGAAGCATAAAAAATGCAAATCAAATTTTAGTAGGATTTGCTTTAGAAAGTGTTGAAGAAAAAAACAATGCTAAAGAAAAATTAAAAGCTAAAAATGCAGACATTATTGTGCTAAACTCTGTGCGCGACGCTGGTGCAGGATTTGGACACGATACCAATAAAGTAACTATGTTTGATAAAAATGGATACGAAGAAACTTTTGATCTAAAAACAAAAGTAGAAGTAGCTGCAGATATCGTAAATAAAATTATAAATTTTGGGAAGATATAGCAATAAAAAATAATCTCTACTCCAAATAATAGGAAAGCTATTCCGTTAATAATTATACAAGTTCTATCAAAAATTGATTTTTATTAAATAATCATCTTAATTTTAAAATTGCAATAAAATGAAAAAAATAATATTATTCTTTAGCCTAATAACAGCTATGCCATTGGGCCTGCAAGCACAAGAGCTAAATGCCAAAGTAGTGGTAAATGGAACTGCTGTGCAAAACACTGTAGATTTAAAAGTTTTTAAAGCATTAGAACAAGGATTACAAGATTTTTTAAACAAACGCAAATGGACGAATGACGAATACACTTCTGCCGAAAAAATAGATTGCCAATTTAATGTAACTATTACCAAACGCAGCAAGGAAGTAGCTGATGCATACGAAGCTAAATTAAGTATTCAAGCATCTAGGCCAGTGTATCAATCCGATTATTTATCGCCATTGCTTAATTATGTAGATAAAGATTTTGTGTTTAAATACATACAATTTCAGCCGATAGACTTTAATGAAACACGTGTAGCAGGTAATGATGCATTAGCTGCAAATCTTACTGCAGTGTTTGCTTATTATGTAAATTATATTATTGGTTTACACTACGATTCGTTTAAATTAAAAGGAGGTTCAGAGTATTATACCAAAGCTTTAGCAATTGCCAATAATGCACCAGAAGGCAATGGCATCAGTGGTTGGAAAAGCGAAGGCACAAAAAACAGATATTGGCTTGCAGATAATATTTTAAATGCAAGATTCGGTTTGTTTCGGGAAGCTATTTACGATTACCACCGAAATGGCATGGATGCAATGACAAAGCAACCAGCAAAGGCATCTAATGTAATTTTAAATACCATCCCTACACTTTACCAAATAAATAGCGAAACACCTGGCAGTGCTATATTTTTCATGTATTTTAGTACAAAAAATAATGAGTATTTTAATATTTTATCTAAGGCTACCGCAGATGATAAAAATAAATTAGTACCCCAACTATCCATGTTAGATGTAGCAAATGCCACTAAATACGGAACATTATTAAAATAAAAAATGAAAGTAATTGTAGCGCTAATTGGCTTTGTAGGATTATTTTCTTGTAAGCAACCTAATGTGGTAGGTATACAGCAGATGTCTTATATCATGGCAGATATGCATTTGGCAGATGCTTATGCTTCTTTGGCATATCAATCAGATACGCTTGGTGTAAAAAATAATTTGAATAAAAATTTAGATACTTTACAAGCACAGTATGCTGTAATATTTGCAAATTATCATCTTACAGAAACCTCATTTTTTGCCAATTTAAATTATTACAAAGCACAACCTTCTTTATGGGACAGTTTGTATGGATTAGTGCAAAAAAGATTAACAAACATGAAACCGAAAGAGATTCATTAATTCATCTTTGCAATTTCTGCCTTTCGTATATTTACAATTACATTTGCATGCTTATAATAAAAAAATACAATACACAATGGGTTTAAATAAATGCGTAAAAAATGCGGAGGAAGCAATACATGACATTCAAGATGGAGCAACCATTATGCTTGGAGGCTTTGGATTATGTGGTATTCCTGAAAATAGTATCACGGCTTTAGTAGCTAAAGGAGTTAAGAATTTAACTTGTATAAGCAACAATGCAGGTGTTGATGATTTTGGCATTGGCTTAATGTTACAGACAAAGCAAGTAAAGAAAATGATTAGCAGTTATGTAGGCGAAAATGCAGAATTTGAAAGACAATTATTAAGTGGCGAATTAGAAGTAGAATTAATACCTCAAGGCACATTAGCTACTCGCTGTTTAATGGCAGGATATGGTATTCCATTTTTCCCAACCCCAGCTGGTGTAGGCACAGAAGTTGCTGATGGCAAAGATACCGTGGTACGCAATGGCAAAACTTATTTAATAGAAGATGCATTTGACGCAGAATTTGCAATTGTAAAAGCATGGAAAGGCGACACTTATGGCAATCTAATATTTAAAGATACAGCACGCAATTTTAATGCACCAATGGCAATGGCTGGCAAAACCACAATTGCAGAAGTAGAACATTTGGTAAATATTGGCGAATTGAATCCAAACGAAATACATGTACCAGGCATTTATGTGCATCGTATTTTTGAAGGTAGCAATTACGAAAAAAGAATTGAGCAATTGACTGTGCGCAATTAGCAATGTACAATTAGGGGAATATAAAAAAGGAATCTCCATAAAAAAAACAATTCAACAATCAATTAATACAACAATTTAAAATGGGTTTAAATAAAAATCAAATAGCACAGCGCATTGCAAAAGAATTACATGACGGCTTTTATGTAAATTTAGGTATAGGCATACCTACTTTAGTAGCCAATTATATTCCGCATGGTATAGAAGTAGTTTTGCAAAGCGAAAATGGTTTATTGGGCATGGGGCCTTTTCCGATTGCTGGCCACGAAGATGCTGATTTGATAAATGCAGGTAAGCAAACTATAACAACATTGCCTGGTTCTGCCTTTTTTGACAGTGCTATGAGCTTTGGAATGATTCGTGCAGGCAAAGTACACTTAACTGTATTAGGCGCAATGGAAGTAGCAGAGAATGGCGATATTGCCAATTGGAAAGTACCTGGTAAAATGGTTAAAGGTATGGGTGGAGCGATGGACTTGGTAGCTAGTGCTAAAAATATAATTGTAGCTATGCAACATACTGATAAAGCTGGGAATTCTAAATTATTACCTGCTTGTCATTTGCCAATTACAGGTTTACATTGTGTAAAAAAAGTAGTAACAGATTTGGGTGTTTTTGAAATTACCAAAGATGGTTTCTTATGCACCGAACACGCACCAGATGTAACTATCGAAGAAATAAAGGCAAAAACTGCCGGAAAATTAACTATTGCTGCAGATTGTAAGATAATGGAAGTTGCTTAAAAATTATAGCAATACTAATAAAAACATTTTTTTTATATTAAAATATCTATCACTTATCAAAATTAATCATCAATTAATTGGTGTATTTTACATTTCTTTACAGTAATGCAAAATACACTTTTTTGGTTTAGACGAGATTTACGATTAGAAGATAATGCGGGACTTTACCATGCATTAAAAAGTGGTAAACAAGTAATTCCAGTATTTATATTTGATAAAAATATTTTGGATGATTTAGAAGATAAAGCAGATAAACGAGTGCAATTTATACATCTTCAAATTACAAATATTCATCAACAACTGCAGGGTTTAGCAAGCAGCTTGGTGGTAAAATATGGCAATCCCATTCAAGTACTACAACAACTAATAGAAGATTATAAAATAAAAGATATTTATACCAACGAAGATTATGAGCCTTATGCTATTAAAAGAGATGAGCAAGTAAATCAATTGCTATCTGCAAAAGGTGGAAAGCTGCATAGCTGTAAAGATCAAGTAATTTTTGAAAAGCAAGAAGTAGTAAAAGATGATGGACTACCCTATACAGTTTTTACTCCATACAGTAAAAAATGGAAAGCCAAATTAAGTCCTTTTTACCTAAAAGCCTATGCAAGTAGCAAATATTTCAATAGGTTCAGCAAGGCGCACTCCGTTGGTATTATTCCTAGTCTTGCGTTCATGGGTTTTCATACATCCCAAGTGCAATTTCCTGCAACCATAGCCAATGAAAATATTATTACATATTATGATACTACAAGAGATTATCCTGCGATACATGGTACCACTCAATTAAGTGTGCATTTGCGTTTTGGCACAATTTCTATCCGTGGTATAGCAGCCATTGCATTAGCCAAAAATGAAAAATTTCTAAACGAATTAATTTGGCGAGATTTTTACCAACAAATAATATGGCACTTCCCGCATGTAGTAAATAGCTGCTTTAGGGCAGAGTACAATAGTATTCCTTGGCGCAACAACGAAACAGAATTTACAGCTTGGTGCGATGGCAAAACAGGCTACCCAATTGTAGATGCTGGCATGCGCCAATTAAATGCTACAGGCTGGATGCATAATAGAGTGCGCATGGTTGTTGCTAGTTATTTGACCAAACATTTATTAATTGATTGGCGATGGGGAGAAGCCTATTTTGCAAAAAAACTATTGGATTTTGATTTGGCTAGTAACAATGGAGGCTGGCAATGGGCTGCTGGATGTGGTGTAGATGCAGCACCATATTTTAGAATTTTTAATCCTAGGCTACAAACAGAAAAATTTGACAAAGATTTAAAATATATCCTTCATTGGATACCTGAATTGAATAGCTTCGATTATCCGGCGCCAATTGTCAATCATGAAGAAGCAAGAAAAAGATGCTTGGCTGCTTATAAAATTGGTTTGAATAAATAATGAAAACGCTAAGCTTTGTTTAAGCCAAAACCAAAGCTACTACCTACATGCAATGCGCTTCTGCAGGTAACAGACTGGCCATGAGCTTCTATAATATGCTTTACAATGGCAAGACCTAATCCACTTCCACCAGCGTTTCTGCTTCTACCGCTATCTGTTCTGAAAAATCTTTCAAATACACGTGGCACATGTTCTTCCGCCATTCCCATTCCATCATCTGTTATTTCTGTATACACATTTTCATTGTCAATTACATAAATACCAGCAGTAATATGGCCACCTTCCTTACAATATTTTATAGCATTGTTAATTAAGTTCACTAATACTTGTTTAATTTTTACTTTATCAGCACTTACACTTACTGCAGATTCACATCCTTCTTTAATACTCAAATGCAAATGTTGCTTTTCGGCTTCTAGCTGAAACTCTTGAAATACATCATGCACTAATTCTTGCATTACAAATTTTTCTTTTTGTATTTCTAAAACGCCGCGTTCTAATTTAGCAATTTCATCAATATTTTTTACCAACTCACTTAATCTATCAATGCCTTTTACTGCATTATTGATAAATTTATCTCTTACATTCTCATCATTTATTGCACCATCCGCAAGTGTATGCAAATAACCTTGCACTGTAAAAATGGGTGTTTTAATTTCATGTGCAAAATTCATTAAAAACTCCTTGCGAAACAATTCGTTTTTTTCTAATACTTCAATACTCTTTTTTTGTTCATCAGCCCATTTTATTACATCAGCACTTACTTCATCGATTGTGGTATGTGGCATTACAATTTCGCGAAGCGTTTCTTCTTTTGCCCCAGCTTTTGTTTGCGAAATAAATTTATAGAGCAATTTTATTTTTCTGTAAAAAAATCGTTCGATAGTATAGTAAACCACTAGATAAGCTGCAATAAATACAATGGCTAAATCTAATAGTAAATATTGCCAAAAAAATTCAGCAATAACTAATATAACTAAAATGATACCACTAATAAAAAGTGCGCACCAAAGAGCTAATCGTTGTGGAGTAATATTTTTTTCGTTGATAAAGTACATAGCAATTTATCAACAAAGTTAGTCATGAAATTTATATCCTACGCCTTTTACTGTAAAAATATATTTTTCGTTTAGTTTTTGTCTAATTTTTCGGATATGTACATCTATAGTTCTATCACCTACAATCACTTCACTACCCCATATTTTTTGTAAAATTTCGTTTCTGTCGAAAACTTTGCCGGGTTTACTAGCTAACATGAATAGCAATTCAAACTCTTTGCGAGCTAGTGTAACCACTACTCCATCTAAAGTTATATTATATTCAGATTTATGGATGGTAAGCCCATTAAATTCCAACTCGTTATCTGCATCTTCCTTCACTACTTTACGCAAGGCCGATTTTATTCTAGTAATTAATAAATTTGGCTTAATTGGCTTGGCAATATAATCATCAGCACCTAATTCCAACCCTTTTATTTCGCTTGTTTCATCGCTCATCGCGGTTAGAAAAATAATAATAGTATGCTGCAACGAAGGAATGGTTCTCAACTCTTTACAAGTTTGATAGCCGTCTTTTTTTGGCATATTTACATCCAGTAATATTAAATCTGGATTTGCCTGCCTCGCTACTTGAATTGCTTCAATACCATTGTGTGCAACGTAGGTTTTAAATCCTGCATTTAGTAAATTATATTGAATAAGTTCTGTGATGTGTTGCTCATCATCTACAATTAATATGCTATTTTGTTTAATACCCTGCACTTGTTGTATTTAGGTACAAAATTAAATTTTATTATTGATAGATAGTCACTACTTAATATTACCTCTATATTAAATTTTATAACAATAATTTACACTGGGATACATGCAAAGCAGTTTTTGAGCAAATGTTTTTTTATGACGATGGAGCTGGCAAAATAGGATTTAAAAGCTTCCTTGGAACTTTTAATAAAGCACAATGGAAAATAGATGATAGCCATAAGGAGTGGGTTGTAATACGTAGTATAAAAAACAAAAATTCCATTTGTAATTTATGCCAATAAGCCTTTAAATGAGCCTTTCGACGAAAAAGCCCAAATGCATTTAATAGATTATTTAATTGATAAAGATATCCATCCTA
>Ga0114967_10003027_pt1 | contig 13934 bp, 8 predicted proteins | sample M_130628_MF_Meta_FD_92639 | JGI IMG/M metagenome (GOLD analysis project Ga0114967, IMG submission 92639) | Freshwater microbial communities from Lake Montjoie, Canada to study carbon cycling - M_130628_MF_MetaG | ecosystem: Environmental > Aquatic > Freshwater > Lake | place: Lake Montjoie... | reverse complement strand
CCGAGTGAGACCTGCATACACGCGGGTTTGGCCTTTTCCTTGGGGTGTTGTCGCGATATTGTCGGCGAATGGCGATAATCGCGTGCGAGATCTGTGGCAACAGCAACGGCAATAAAAACCACGTTGCACGAGAAATGATGTTCGGGATGCGCCATGCCTTCAACTACGTGGAATGTGCCAACTGTGGGTGTCTACAGTTGCTCAATCCGCCAGAAAATATTGCAGACTATTATCCGCCGGAGTATTACGCCTATCAACGCCACGGATGGCTGATGACGTTGGTGCGCAGACAATGGGCCGCATATTCAAATGGTGCAAAATCCCTCTTGGGTTGGTTTATTACCGAGCTTTTATTCCCCAATAATGCCATCGCTTCAGTTTGCCGGCTCAGCCTAGCCCAAGATGTTCGTTTTCTCGAAATCGGCTCTGGTTCTGGAAAGTTGTTGGAAGACCTTGCGCACTTTGGATACAAGCGGTTGACTGGCGTAGATCCTTATATCGCCCGGGATATCCATTACCCTAGTGGGGTGAGTGTGCTCAAAAAACAATATGCAGAAGTAATTGGGGAATTTGATGTCATTATGCTTCACCATTCTTTTGAACACATGGATAAACCGCTTGCGACGTTGCGAACATTGGCTAACTTATTGGCTGTTGATGGCACAATTATTCTTCGTATCCCAATCGCTTCCTCATACGGCTGGAAAAAATATGGGGTGAATTGGGTGCATTTGGATGCGCCTAGGCATTTTTTCCTACACACTTTTCAAAGCATCGAAATGCTCGCGAAACAAGTTGGATTAAAAGTTGCACGGATCATTCACGAAGCCGAAGAAATCAGCATAACAGGTAGCGAATCATACTTGAGAGATATACCGCTGCATGACCGCAGGTTCCGTCTCTCCAACACTCGTAAAAGACTATTGGGGTGGTTTGCCAGGAAATGCCACAAAAAAGCCGCCGAGGACATGAACCGCCGTGGTGATGCCGACATGGTTTGCTTCTATTTGAAGAAGTGACGCGACGAGTGCCTCAAAAACAAATAGCAATGCTGCTTTTGGGTGGTTGCGCCACAATTTAGTTACGGAACTTTACGAATACTTTTCTATATGAAATCTGCACGCCAACCATCATCTTGCTTCCAATTTGGAATCTGTCTGTTTTTTCTGGCGATTCTGCTGGTGTTGCTTTTTTGCAAAATCCTTCAGTCTGAAAACGTAGTTTTTTCAAACGACGGTCCGCTCGGTGCAATGGAAGCGACGCAGAACCGTTTGCCAGCAATTCTCACCGGAATGTGGACTGACCTAAACTGGATCGGCGCAAACTATCCTGGACCTTCTCCTGGGGCCTCCACGACATTGAGATTGATGACCTCACCAACGCTATACGCAAAGATTGCTGCCCCGGCCGCTTTGCTGATCTTTGGTTTGTGCGCCTGGGTGGCTTTCCGGCGCTTCGGCCTGTCGTCGCTGGCGTGTTTGTTGGGGGCGATTGCGGCGGCGTTGAACACGGATTTCTTCGGCGTGGCGGCTTGGGGCGTATGCGCTCACACCATCTGTGGTGGGATGGCATTTCTGGCACTTGCGGCGGCTTATGATCCCAAGGGGCAGCCGCGTATCCCTCAAATCATTCTTGCGGGTCTTGCGGTAGGTATCGCTCTGATGGAGGGCTATGATGTGGGTGCTTTGTTCAGTTTGTTTGTGGCTGCCTTTGTCTTGTTCCAAGCGCTCTCGGGAGAAGGCTCGGCAATCAAGAAAGTGCTCGGTGGTGGTTGGCGTGTGGCGCTGGTGGCCGTGTTCGCGGCGTTGATGGCCACGCATACGCTGGGTACTCTGATCGGCACACAGGTCCAAGGTGTGGTGGGTATGGGCCAGGATGCGCAGACCAAAGCGCGGCGTTGGGACGAGGCGACCCAATGGAGCATGCCACCAACAGAGATGTTGCGCGCCGTGATCCCCGGATTGTTCGGTTACCGCATGGATACGCCGAGCAATTTGCCGGAGTGGCAGCAGAAGATGTTTGAGGGCGGAGCCTATTGGGGGCGCGCGGGAGAAACTCCAGGCTGGTTCGACAATCACAAAAATCCAGACTGGAGTAACGCTCACGGCGGGGCATATCCGCGTTTCTCCGGGGGTGGAACTTATTTGGGCGTCTTGGTGGCTTTGATCGCGTTTTGGTCCATCTGGCAATCGTTGAGATCTGCCGATTCTGTATTTTTGCTTCACCAAAAGCGGTGGGTCTGGTTTTGGGCCGGAGTGGCGGTTGTGGCCTTGCTGCTGGCGTTTGGCAGGTATGCGCCGTTTTATCAATTCTTCTATGCGCTGCCTTACATGTCCACCATCCGTAATCCCGCTAAGTTCATGCATATCTTCAACTGGGCGTTGCTCGTCATTTTTGCCTATGGCATGCACGGTCTTTCCAAGCGTTACCTGGAGACGACAGCGACTGTTACTGAAGGATTGCTTGCTCATTTAAAGACGTGGTGGGGCAAGGTCGCTGGGTTTGATCGTGTTTGGTCGCGCGTGATGTTGCTGTTGCTGGGGGTCAGTGCGGCGGGGTTTGTGTTGTATGCGGCGAATAAGAAGCAACTCATCGAGCGGATTGTGTATGTTGAATTCGACGAGTCACAAGCCGCTGGCATGGCCGCGTTCAGCATCAGCGAGGTCGCCATCTTTGTCGGTGTCCTGGCGCTCTCGGTCCTCGCGCTGTTTGCGCTAGCCAGCGGTTGGTTTGGAGGCAAACGGGCTCGGGTCGGTGGTATCGTGCTTGGCTTGTTGCTCACGCTTGATTTATCCCGAGCGAATCTGCCGTGGATACTATTTCAGAATGCGAAGGAGAAATACGCATCCAATCCGGTCATTGATTTTCTCGCAAAGAATCCGCACGAACACCGCGTGGTCCGATTGCCCTTAGAACGATTCGTTGATTTTAGACGCCTTCCCCGGGAGGCAATGCCGGTCATCCAGCAGTTCCAACAATTGCAACAGATTTACGGGATCGAATGGTCGCAGCACTTATTCCAGTACTATAATATTCAGAGCCTCGATATCATCCAAGAGCCGCGCGTTGCCACAGACAAAGCGGCTTACGAAGCGGTGATGATGTTCTCACCGGTGCGCCGGTGGGAGTTGACCAACACACGTTACCTGCTTGCACCTTCTGCGTTCTTGGAGTTGATGAATCAACAGATTGATCCTAAGAAGCGCTTTCGCACCGTGATGCAGTTTGATATCGCCCTCAAACCGGGTGTGGTCTCAAATGCTCCACGGCTGGATCAGACCACCGCCGTCCTGAACACTAACGGTTCACTGGCACTGTTCGAGTTCGCTGGCGCATTGCCTCGCGCCAAACTCTACACCCAATGGCAGACAGCAACAAACGACGCTGCGGAAGTTAAATCTTGGGCGGCTTCTCTGAAAACACAGATGCCGGGCGTCTGGGCCGAAGCGCTCAGTGCCCAGTCTCCTGATGACCTTGCAACATTGCGGCTGTTGGCAGACAAAGATTTCAACCCTGAAACAACCGTTTTGCTGTCCGAACCGTTGACCCCCAATCCTGGCACAAATCAGGTTGCTGGAGAGGTGAAGTATGTCAGCTATGCGCCAAAACACGTGGTGTTGAGCGCTAATACAAAGTCGCCGACGGTGCTTCTTCTCAATGACAAATATGACGCTGGATGGAAAGTGACCGTGGATGGACAGCCAGCTAAACTAATGCGCGCAAATTATATCGTGCGGGCAGTGCATCTGCCGACCGCAGGAGATCACAAAGTAGAATTCACTTTCGAAGCGCCTCTCCTACGGTTGTATATAAGTCTTTCAGGTGCTGTGCTCGGCTCGTTGTTGCTGGGTTACATCTATTTCATCAAACAGAGAAAAGCAGCCCTTAGCTGACCGGCATGGAAGGCCTGTCCAAGCCGAGCCACTTGCTCCAGCAGCAACATTTCCGGCAATCTGCCGCCATTAAGATTTAATGATGATTCGAGGCGCTCTCTCCATGGCTGGCCATCAACTTGTTGTGTGGTAATTCAATCCCCTGATAAGGCGCATCTGCTCCGCCCGCTTGCTTCGTTGTGAGTCGTTCGGTATCGTCACGGAATGTCGCTGATAAAGGTGTTATCTTTCGCAGTCATAGGGACGCTCGGCGCAACCTCTGCCTTGGCGGATGTCGTCGAACTCAAGGACGCCGCTTCCGTCTCCGGGAAAATTCTCGCGGATCGGCGTGACAACGTCGTCGTGGATATCGGTTACACGGTGCTCGTCATCCCCAAAAGCTCGGTGACAAGGATCATTTCTGGAGATCAAGCCGTGTTGTCAAAGACGTCTTCGTCCGGAAAAAAATCTTCTGCCGCCGTTTCAACCCAGCCTGCGGTGACGATTCCCGCTACGACGTTGGTCTCGGGGCTTTATTCCGTGGGCCACCAAGCTGGCGGGGAGAAGAACGTGCGCGATCTCGTGAATCAACTCGGCGAGTCCGTCGTTCAAGTCCGCACACCCGGTGGGTTGGGGTCGGGGTTCTTCCTCAATGAGGAGGGTTTCCTCATCACCAACTTTCATGTCATCGAAGGCGAGACGCAGATTTCCATCGAGGTTTATCACCAGAAGAACAGCCAGCTCGAACGCCGCACTTACAAGCAGGTCCGCATAGTGGCCATGAACAAGTTCGCAGATCTCGCGCTGTTGCAGATCGAGGATAAGGATGCGCCTAAGTTCAAACACATCCAGCTCGGTAGCGCGGACGCTTTATCTACCGGTGAACGCGTGTTTGCCATCGGCAGCCCGCTTGGTTTGGAGCGCACCGTCACCGAGGGAATCCTCAGCACCAAGACGCGTCAGATCGGTGGTGATCTTTATCTGCAGACCACCACTCAGATCAATCCCGGGAACAGTGGCGGGCCGTTGTTCAATCTCCTCGGAGAGGTGGTAGGCGTCACCAACATGAAGATCACCGCCGGTGAAGGACTCGGATTTGCGATCCCGTCCGAGATGGTGCGGCACTTCCTCGATCATCGCGATGCCTACGCTTACGCCAATGACAATCCCAGCAATCCGTTCCGTTATCTCGAACCTCCAAGCCGCACGAAGCTCAAGGCTGGCAAGGACTGATCCGTCAATTATCGTCAACTGCTCCATCTTCCATGACTAAGAAAATGATTTCCATCACCCGCGCCGTTCTTCTTCTAAACGCGTTGTTCTTATTAGTGCTCGGTTCAACGTCGTTATTCGCTGCGATCCCCCCGGCGGAGAAGCTGTTGCCGCCCGACACGCTCGCCATGGTTTCCGCGCCGGATTGGTCAAAGCTGCGTGAGGTCTACAAGAAATCTCCTCAGAGCCAGTTCTGGGATGACGCCGCCATGAAACCATTCCGTACGAAGTTCGCGGCCAAGTGGAGTGAAGAATTCGTCAGACCGCTTGAGCGCGACCTAGGTGTGAAGCTCGACGATTACGAAGCGTTGTTGCAGGGGCAAGTCACCTTCGCCGTCACGCAGGAAGGTTGGCAGGGGAAAAAGGACGGCGGCGTGCCCGCGTTCGTCTTCCTGCTCGATGCGAAAGACAAGAGCTCATTGTTGAAAAAGAATCTCGCCGACTTGCGAAAGAAGTGGAATGCGGATGGCAAGCAGATCAAGACCGAGAAGATTCGCGACGTGGAATTCTCCATCGTTCCCCTCACTACGAACGACATGCCGAAAACCCTACGCCAGTTTTTCCCCCAACATCAGGACGTGGAGGAGCTCGGCAAGGAAGGCGACAAGAAAGAGGTGAAACGCGATGAGCTCGTCATCGGCCAAAGTGATTCGCTGCTCATTGTCGGCAGCACCGTAAAGGTCGTGGAGAAAATCATGGCACGCGTGGCTGCCGGCAGCTCGGTCGCCACGCTTGCAGAACAACCGGATTTTGAATCCGCGCGCATCGGCATGTTCCGCGACGCACCCTTCTTCGGTTGGCTCAACGCAAAAATAGTCGTGGATGTGCTGGCGAAGGTGATGGCCGATTCCGAAAATCCTGATGCCCCGAGCCCATTGCCCATCCCCTCTGCGAGCAAAATCATCGCTGCCACCGGTCTGGGCGGACTCAAGACCATAGCGTTCAATTTGCGCGATACTGGCGACGGCCGCGCTGTTGAGTTTTTCCTTAACGCGCCCGAATCCACACGTGCCGGTCTGATGAAGTTGCTTGCCATGGAGACAAAAGAATCCGGCGTGCCTGTTTTCGTGCCCGCAGATGCCGTGAAGTTTTCACGCTGGCGGCTAGATGGGCAAAAGATGATCGCTACGTTGGAAAAGATGGTCACGGATGTCTTCCCGGACGGATTGAAAACATGGGAATTCATTCTCAGCAATGCCAACGAAGCCATGCGCCTAGACGAGCCGGACTACGACATACGCAAAAACATCTTCGCCAATCTCGGCGACGATCTGATCTATTACGAAAAAGCGCCGCGCGGTAAATCAGCCGCGGAAGTGGATGCAGCCCCGTCGCTCTTTCTCCTAGGCTCGCCCAATGCGGAAAAGCTCGCCGCGTCACTCAAGGGATTGTTTGTGATCCTCTCGCCGTCCGGCGCGAACCCCAAGACCCGGGAGTTTCTGGGGCGCAAGATCTATTCATTCAAGCCGCCAACCATGTCCGCTAGTCCTGTAGGTGGCGTGACGCGGAATTTGAGCTACGTGGCAAGCGGCGGCTATGTAGCGTTCAGCGCCGATGACGCCACGCTGGAGGAATTCCTTCGCAGCAGCGAGAGTCAGGGCAAAGCGTTGCGCGACACGGCTGGATTGGCAGAGGCCGTCGCCAAGGTAGCAGGTCAAAGTAGCGGATGGTTCACTTACGAAAACGAATCAGAGCGTATGCGGCTTGCGATCGACATGTTGAAACTCAGCGCGGCCAACACAAACATCACGAGCAGCAGTGTGATTGAGAGCATGATCCCGTTTGCGTCGCCCGAGAAGCAGTTGAAGGATTGGTTGGATTTCTCGCTGTTGCCCGATTACGAAAAAGTCACCAAGCATTTTGGTTTCTCTGTGTTATCAGTGAATGCCGATGTGACTGGTATAATGTTCAAGTATTACTCGCCCACGCCCGGCCAGCCGAAGAAGTGAGGTGATTCACGGCGCGTTTTCTTTTATCGAAACACAGCTCGCAGAATTTAAGAGCCTCTCTGAAAATTAGGACTAGTGCGGCGGCTTGGGGGTTTGGGTTTGGGCGGGGCGGAGCAGGCGGAGCATCCCCGGAGCGGGCTGTGACGCCTGCGACAACGAAGGCCAAAACCAAGGGAACTGCCGCCCGAAGGTTTTGCGCTTCAATATCCGTCTGGCTTCGTTGCCACTTAGTCGAAGACCCACAATGGGTTTTCTCCTCCGTCGCGCCTCGCCATAAAGCCATTGCCACAAAACAGCACCACTCCCAATTTTCAGACAGGCCCTAAGGCCGTTTAAGCATGCCCCATTTTAATGCCATGTCGGTATGAAGTTATTGAAACTTTTTCTTCCCGCCTGCGTCATTGAATGGCGTATGATTCGCGTATGATGGGTGGTAAAAACATCTGGCTTGTACCGCTGCTCCTCGCTCTGCTGGTCGCCAGCGTGGGCGGGTGGGCGGATAGGCAATTGCATGCGACCATCCACCGCGAGGTCCGCGATGACCTCAACGCCACGCTCGACGCCAACGTAACCGCGCTCGAAATCTGGATGGCCAACCAAAAGCGCATTGCCGCTTTGCTCGCTGACGAGCCGCGATTGAAAGCCGTCGCGCTCAAGTTGCTCGATCAGCCGACCGAGGGGTTCACAAATCGCACCGCGCTGGGCGAGCTGTCCCGCGAACTCATGACCGGCGAGCGCTTACAAGAACGCGTCCGCGCGCTGGGTTACGGCATGGTGCATCTCGTTAACACCAACCTCACCGTCATCTCCGACGCGGGCCGTCGCCGGAGCAGGCAGGGCAACCGAGTGCCGGAGGAGTTGCAGCCCAAATACACTGAGCTCTTCACCGGCGGTGAAGCCATTATCATCACGCCGTTCAAACTCAAGCCACCCCAAACCCCCCGCCGCCTCGGCGTCCGCCCCAACGGGGAACAGCGTCCGCAGCGCGATCTTTTTGGAGCACGACATGACGTGGGAACCAACCATCCCGCCCAGACTTTCGACACAGCCCCACCTAATGAACAACCCCCGCGCGATCTGACCGTGATGCAGGTCGCCGCACCCATCAAAGACGCCGCTGGCGAAACGCGCGGCGCTCTCGCACTCATCATAAATCCCGATGCTGAATTCACAAAAATTTTGTCCGTGGCGCGCTCTGGCGATTCCGGCGAAACCTTCGCATTCGATGCCGCCGGCACTTTGATTTCAGCCAGCCGATTCGACGCGGAATTGCAGCGGTTCGGCCTGCTCGGCAACGAAACCAACGCCACGTCCGCTCTCACGCTCTCGTTGCGCGACCCCGGCGGCGATCTCACCCAGGGCTTCGTCGTGGACACCAACACCCCCCATCCCCTCATCCTGATGGTCGAGCGCGCTATCGAGGGCGAAGCAGGTGTGGAGATTGAATCGTTCCCTGATTATCGCGGTGTGGATGTCGTCGGTGCGTGGCGGTGGTTGCCCAAATATGGGTTTGGAGTCGGGACGAAGATTGACGCGCGCGAAGCGTTTGAACCTTTGCGCGTCGTTCGGCGCGTTTTTCTGCTTTTATTCCTGCTGCTCATCCTCGCTTCGCTCGTCGTTCTGGTGTTCACATACCGGCAGGTCCTCTGGCGGCGTCGCCTCACCGAAGCCGAACTAAAAGCCCGCCAGCTTGGACAATACAAACTCATCGAGAAGATCGGAGAAGGCGGCATGGGCATCGTTTATCGCGCGCATCATTCGCTTCTGCGGCGCGAAACGGCGCTTAAGCTGTTGCCGCCGGACAAAGCCGACGCTGCCTCGCTAGAGCGCTTCGAGCGCGAGGTGCAATTGACCTGCCGCCTCACGCACCCAAACACCATCCAGGTTTACGACTATGGGCACACGCCCGATGGCATTTTCTACTATGCGATGGAATTTCTCGACGGCTTGAATTTGCATGAACTCGTTCACCGTTATGGCGCCCAGCCCGAAGAACGCGTTGTTCACATCCTCTGCCAAATCTGTGATTCGCTTGCAGAAGCGCATGCGCTGGGTCTCATCCATCGCGATGTGAAGCCGGCAAATGTTTTCCTGTGTGATCGGGGCGGCGTGCCGGACAGCGTGAAGGTGTTGGATTTCGGTTTGGTCAAACACATCTCTAGCCCCCCGGATGCCGCGCAACGTGCTGCGCAACGAATTGAAGTTGCATCCCATGACAACATCGTCGGCACGCCCAACTTCATCGCCCCCGAAACCATCCGTGACCCCAGCCAATGCGACGCCCGAAGCGATATTTACTCGGTCGGAGTGCTGGGTTATTTCCTGCTGACCGGGCTCGAAATTTTTGATGGCCAGACTATTGCGGAACTGTGTCGCAAACATCTCAACGAAACACCCATGCCGCCAAGCCGGCGCACGGGCAAGGTTTTTGATCCGCAGTTTGAATCGCTGTTGATGCGTTGTTTGGAAAAAGACCCTGCCATCCGCCCGCAGTCAACCTCCGCTCTCGCTCAACAGCTGATCGCCTGTGCGTCAGTGAAGTCATGGACGCTGGAACAGCGCGCCGCTTGGTGGAGCGCCCATCGCAAATCCAACGCTGGCATTGCCCGTCCTAAGCCGCTCCGTTTCTCGCAGGTGGATAAGACCGTGAAGATCGAGTTCGCTGACCGCACACCCTGAATTAGTGCGGGTCAACACGTGCCCGCAGCGCAGCGTCAAGCAGCAAGCCCTGGTTGCTCCAAAAGTCATTTATAAATCCACGCGCACAGGTCGGGTGCTGTCCGCGCCCCCGAAAAATTCCGTGTTCATGGGCGGCAAATCTTGGTTGAATCTCTTCGGGATGAAACAATCCATCGAAGTAACTTCGGAGATCCGCTTGAAAGATTTTGATCCAGCCTTCTGCAACGGGCTGGAGAAAGAGGCCACGCGGGTCGAGACCACCAAGCTCTGCCAACGCATCGGCGAGCTTGAAGAATTGCTGAATGCCAATGCCAAGCACTCCATAATCATCTTGCTGCAAGGCATGGATACCAGTGGCAAGGACGGCACCGTGCGGCGCGTGTTGGAATTCGTCGACCCAGCAGGCGTGCAGACCTCGAATTTCAAATCGCCGTCACGCGAGGAATTGGCGCATGATTTCCTCTGGCGTATTCACCAAGCGGTGCCGCGCTACGGTCGCATTGGGGTATTCAACCGCTCGCACTACGAGGATGTGTTGATCGCACGGGTCAAGAATCTCGTGCCGAAAGAAGTCTGGGAGCCGCGCTACGACCAGATCAATGCCTTTGAAAAATATCTTGCGGAGAACAACATTCACATGCTGAAGTTTTTTCTTCACATCAGTAAAGAGGAACAGGCCGAGCGGCTGCAATCCCGCCTCGACAATCCGCGTAAGCAATGGAAGTTCGAGACCGCCGATCTGGACATGCGGGCCAGCTGGAAAGAATTCATGGAAGCCTACGAGATCGCGCTCAGCAAATGCAGCACCCCGTGGGCGCCCTGGCACATCATCCCCGCCAATCGGAAATGGTATCGCGATTACGTCATCGCCCAGACCGTCGTCGCGGCTCTAGAAAAACTAAAACTTAAGTGGCCCAAGCCGAAGGAAGACTTGTCGAAGATCAAGATTGTCTGAGGACCGGCAAAAATTCGTGTCCATTCGTGTCCATTCGTGGTTAAATTCTCCCGCCATTATGGAATACGAAGCGGTCATCGGTCTGGAAACCCACGTTCAACTTAAGACGAAGTCGAAGATGTGGTGCGGGTGCGCCAATCAATACGGCTCAGAGCCCAACACCAACGTCTGTCCCGTCTGTCTCGGTCTGCCTGGCGTGTTGCCTGTGCCGAATGAGCAAGCGCTCCGCCTCACTGTGCTGACCGGTTACCTGCTCAACTGCGAGATTCCCCGCTTCGCCAAGTTCGACCGGAAGAGCTATTTCTACCCGGACATGCCGAAGAATTATCAGCTCACGCAATACGACAAGCCCAGCACGGCGAATGGGTTTGTGGAGTTCGAGTTCAACGGCGCAGGTTCAAACAATGGTTTGTGCCGCGTTCGCATCACTCGTGCGCATCTCGAGGAAGACGTTGGCAAGAGCACGCATTTTGAACGCCATAGTGGCCTGGATTTTAATCGTGCGGGCGTGCCTCTCATGGAGATCGTCACCGAGCCGGACATTACCAGCGCCGACATGGCCTACGAATATCTCAACGCGCTCAAGGAGATTTTGCTGCAAGGCGGCGTGAGCGATTGCGACATGGAAAAAGGCATGGTGCGCTGTGACGTGAATATCAGCGTGCGTCCGGTCGGTTCGAAGGAGCTCGGCGCCAAGATCGAGATCAAGAACATGAACAGCTTCTCCGGCGTGCGGCGTGCTGCAGAATATGAGATCGCCCGCCAGATCGACGCCGTGAAACGTGGCGAGAAGCTCATCCAATCCACGCGCCGCTGGGACGACGTGACCGGCATCACCGAACAGATGCGCACCAAGGAGGACGCGCACGACTATCGCTATTTCCCCGATCCGGATCTCATGCCGCTCGCGCCGACGGATGAATGGCTGGCGAGCGTGAAGTCGCACGTCGTGGAATTGCCGCTGGTGCGCAAACAGCGCCTGATGCGGGACTACGCATTGCCTGCGGGCGATGCAGAAGTGTTAAAGAGCAACGTCGAACTGGGAAATTATTTCGAAGGCATCGCCAAGCAGTCCAAGAATCCGAAAGCTGTCGCCAACTGGATCATCAATAATCTGCTCGCAAAGCTCACCGAGGCGAACGCTAAAGAAGCCATTGACCAAGCGGCGTTGGGTGTGGATTCCGCCGATGTAAAACTCCTGACGCTAGCCGACCTGAAGTTTAAACCGGAAGCGCTGCTCGAACTAGTCGGCTTGGTTGAAGCCAAAACTATCAGCAGTTCCGCCGCGCAGCAGGTCTTCGCCGAGATGTTTGATACCGGTAAAGCGCCCGCCGTCATCGTGCAGGAAAAGGGGCTGGCTCAAGTCAGCGACACCGGCGCGATCGAGCAGTTCTGTGACGAAGCTATCGCCGCAAATCCAAATCCGGTGGCCGACTACAAATCCGGCAAAGTCGCAGCGCTCAACTCCCTTAAAGGCCAGGTGATGAAGCTATCCAAAGGCAAAGCGAATCCCGCGTTGGTGGGGGAAATCCTAGAGCGCAAGCTCAAGTCGTGACGCGCAGCGGGACCTAAATGGACGCCTCCCGCACAACTCAAACCTTTCGCTACGAACGCTGGCGGGCTCTCGCTTCCGGTATTCTCGAATCCGCCGGGGGAACGTTCCTGCTGCTCATCGCCGTGCGTTGGTTTCATGCTGGCGATAACTCGAAAGCGCTCGTCGCTGCGGGCGGAAGCTTCGGGCTGATGCTCGGGCCATTGGTTGTGGCGCAGGTGCAAACGCTCGGCTGGCGCACGTCCCTCGCGGCGGCTCGGCTTATGTGGTTTGGCGCCGCATGGATGGTGATGATGACCGTCTGGCCGGTGTTGCCTATGTTTGTCCTGGGTTCAATCATCGCGATGACGTCGTCATCGGCAGCCATTCCGCTGATGACGCAGATTTATCAGGAGAACTATCCCGAGCGTCAACGTGGGAAGCTCTTTTCCCGGGCTTTCATGATACGCATCGCTTCGGCAGCCGCCTTCAGCGAGATCGCCGGACGCGTGTTGACAGGCCACATGGAGCGATTCCAATGCTTGCTTGTCGTGTTCGCTGTCGCATTCGCAGTCGCAGGGTTCTGCGTCGCCCGGATTCCGTCACAACCCCTCTCCGCATCGGGTGGCACTCATCCATTCCGCGCGCTGCGATTTGTTCGCGATGACGCGCTGTTTCGTCGCACGCTCGTGATGTGGATGATCATGGGTTTCGCAAATCTGATGATCGGGCCGCTGCGCGTCGAATATCTCGCTAACGCCAAGCACGGCGTCACATGGAACGGGGTGGCGCTCACCACCGCACAGATCGCGCTGCTCGTCGGCGTCATCCCCAATCTCGCGCGCCTCGTCATGAGTCCGGTGTGGGGTTGGCTCTTTGACCGCATGAACTTTTTTGTCCTGCGGATTATGCTCAATACCGGATTCGCGCTCGGGATGTTATCGTTCTTCGGAGGCGATAGCTTTGGCTGGCTAATCACCGGCGCAATCATCTACGGCATCTCAAACGCAGGCGGCGACGTAGCGTGGAGTTTGTGGGTGACGAAATTAGCGCCGCCCGAACGCGTGGCGGATTACATGAGCGTTCACACCTTCTTCACCGGACTGCGCGGCGTCATCGCCCCCGTGGTGGCGTTTCAACTCATTGCGCACTATTCGGTGTCCGCGATCAGTTGGCTCGGCGCTGGAATGATCTTCGTCGCCACGCTGATCTTGATTCCCGAAATCAAATCCGGTCGCGGAGCAAAACGAGCAGCGGCGTTGACGGAGGAAGTTTCAGAGTGAAACCCAAGATTGCGTATCTGCGCTCAAACCTCTGGCAAGCCGCAACTCGACTTGCTACGCTTCACCCACGTTTGGCCCCATAGCTCAAATGGATAGAGCAGCGGTTTCCTAAACCGTTGATCCCGGTTCAATTCCAGGTGGGGCTACCACTCGAATCCGCCGATTGAAATGCAGGTGCAGGTTGGCTCTCGCCACCGCAAACAGTTCCGCAGTTCCGCTCGAGGCGCTTACCTATCAGTCCCCATCTCTACAGGCTCGACGCGAGCTTTGTGCGTGGCTACTTTGGCTGGATGGATTTGGATCATTTGATTGATGGATTAATACGCTATATCAGCTTGGTGATCTTGCTCACGTTTCATGAGTGGGGTCATGCTTGGATGGCTTGGAAATGTG
>Ga0114967_10003026_pt1 | contig 13935 bp, 11 predicted proteins | sample M_130628_MF_Meta_FD_92639 | JGI IMG/M metagenome (GOLD analysis project Ga0114967, IMG submission 92639) | Freshwater microbial communities from Lake Montjoie, Canada to study carbon cycling - M_130628_MF_MetaG | ecosystem: Environmental > Aquatic > Freshwater > Lake | place: Lake Montjoie... | reverse complement strand
GGAAGCTGCGGAACGAGAGGAACGAGACCGGCGTCATCGTCTCCAGCACGTCGATCTGCTGCACCATGGTCTTCAGGATGGTGAGCATGCGCTTGAGCGTGGCACCCGCCTCCGGCACCTGGTTGCGCACCAGGCAATCCACCAGCCGGTCGCCCTCATGGAGCTGCTGGCGGAACCAGAGCTCGTAGACCTGGTGGATGATGATGAAGAGCATCTCGTCGTGCTCGGGGCGATCGCTCCCCGGTTGCTTCGAGAGCGGCTGCTGCAGCGAGAGAAGCTCGGGGACCTTGAGGTAGCTGCCGTAGCTGAGGTTCATTGCTGGATTCCCTTGCGGATGGCACCGCGCGTCACGCACGGTGGACGGCAGCTCAGAGGAGCGTCCCCGAGAGCACGACCTTGGCGACCATGAAGTAGATGACGAGGCCCGTCACGTCCACCAGCGTGGCGACGAACGGCGCCGAACTGGTGGCCGGATCCAACCGGAACGCGCGAAGCGCGAAGGGCAGCATGCTGCCGGCGATGGTGCCGAAGCAGACCACGCCGATCAGGCTGAGCCACACGGCAGTGGCCACCAGGTAGGGGTGGCCGTAGTCGTACCAACCCAGGGTCTGCCAGACGAGGACGCGCATGAATCCGAGCGCACCGAGCCAGCTGCCGAGCACCATGCCGGTGCCCAGTTCGCGCAGGAAGACGCGGCGCCACGCGCCGCCCGGCAATTCACCCAGGGCCAGCGCGCGCACCACCAGCGTGGCGGCCTGCGAGCCGGTGTTGCCGCCGCTCGAGATCACCAGTGGGATGAACATGGCCAGCACCACCGCCGAGGCGATCTCGTGCTCGAAGTGGCTCATGGCCGTGGCCGTGAGCATCTCGCCCACGAAGAGCACGGAAAGCCACAGCCCGCGCTGGCGGAGGAGCAGCCAGAACGGCGTGCGCGCGTACGGCGTGTCCACGGCCTCGACGCCGCCGAAGCGCAGCTGCGTCTCCGTCTCCTCGGTCTGCGAGATGTCGAGCGCGTCGTCCACGGTGATGATGCCGAGCATGTGCCCGTGCTCGTCCACCACGGCCAGCGCGGAGCGGTCGTAGCGCTTGAAGAGGCGCACCACCTCCGGGAGATCGGTGCGCGCCGGGATGGCGATGAGCGTGGGATGCTCCAGGTCACCGACGCGCGTGGCCGGGTCCGCCTTCACGAGCGTCCCGAGCCGCAGGTCGAAGAGGAGCGCGCCGGAAGGGTCCACCACGTACAGCACGTTGAGCGTCTCGACGCGCCGCTCAGCGCGCCGGATGCGCTCGAGCGCCTCGGCCGCCGTCATGTCCGGCGTCAGGCTCACGTACTCCGGCGTCATCACGTGGCCGGCGGTGCCCTCGGGGTAGCCGAGCAGCGTGCGCGTGGCCGCGCGTGCCTGCGGGCTGAGCGAATCCAGGATGCGCCGCGTGACCTCGGACGGCAGGTCGTCGAGCAGCTGGACGCGGTCGTCCGGCGTCATGGCGTTGACGATCTCGAGCATCTGCTCGCTGGAGAGCGAGGCGATCAGCTCCGCCTGCTGGTCCACCGGCAGATAGCTGAACACGGCGCCCGCGCGGTCGCGCGAGAGCAGGCGGAAGATCACGCCCTCGTCGTTGGACGGAAGATCCACCAGGATCTCCGCCACGTCCGGGTCGTTCAGGCTGTCGATGACGTTCCGCAGCCCTGCCCAGTCGCGGTTGGCGATCAGGTCCTCGATCTCGACTTGTACGAGGTGTCCGAGCACGGATTGGCAGGGTAACGGCGGTCGCGGGATCCTGCCCGATGTGCCGGCCGCCCTGCCCCCGGCGTCAATCCGCCACGCGCGGGGTCTCGCGCTGCGAGGCGCGGCTTCCCTCGCGGACCATGTCCGTGACGCCGGCAGAATGCGCGCGCAGGAGCTTCAGCGTCTCCGGGTCCGCGGTGGTCTCGGTGATGCTGACGCCCTTCTCGGTGAGCATCACGGCCAGCTTCACCTTGTCGTGGCGCTCGAAGAGTTCCTTGAAGACCGGATCCCAGGTGCGGATCGCCTGGCCCTCGGTCATGCGTACCTGCATGGCAAGCGCGTGGTCCTTGATGAGGGTGGCCACTGCCGGGTCGTCGGACTCGGTCACTGCGGCCAGGCCGTCGGGGAGCGCGGCCACCGTGCGACGGATCTTGCCGTGGTGGTAGAGGAGGGTCTGCCAGACGTCGCGGTCGTAGGCGTGGGTGCCGGGGTCGGCAGTGGTGACGCTCGTGGGGGCTCGCGGAATCGGGCGCGAGGGATCGGCCGTGGCAGGCCCTCGCTCCGGCGCTGCGCGTGCATCGAGGGGGCGATCCGCGGCACAGCCGACGAGGCCGAACAACAGGAACAAGCTGAGCAGGGGCGTTCGGTGGGCGACGTGCATGGCAGACGTCTTGGAGAGTATCGCTGCAGGGTGCGGGGCGCATAACGACCGACGGATCGTCGTGGCCGAGATCGGCTACACTCTTCGGTCCTCTCGGGCTGTAGCGCAGTTTGGTAGCGCGTTTGACTGGGGGTCAAAAGGTCGTGGGTTCAAATCCCGCCAGCCCGACTCCTCACTCCGAAGCCGAAGGCCCGAGCGCCTTCGGCTTCGTCGTTCCGGAGTCGGTCTGTGCGCCGCTGCGCGGCGCGGCGGCCTTCGGCCGCGCGGGCTTCGGCGCCTGCGAAGCAGGCGTCAAATCCCGCCAGCCCCCCTACCCTGCCCCCATGTCCACCGCCGCCCACCTCTGCGCCACCTGCGGCTTCGGGCCGAAGGCATCCCAGTGCATCGCGTGCGGCGCGCCGTTCGCGGAGACGCCGGCGCAGCTCTGCAGCACATGCGGCTTCGGTCCCGCGGCGCAGCAGTGCGTGAAGTGCCGCAAGCCGTTCGCGAACATCGCCGCGCGGCTGTGCCGGACGTGCGGGTTCGGCCCGCGCGCACAGGCGTGCATCAAGTGCGGGCGCATGTTCTGACGCCTCTCGGCCACGCGAGCGCCGCACGCAGACCGCACGGAAACAACAAGGGCGGCCGTCACACGGCCGCCCTTGCGAAGTTTCGTGGATGCGCGATGCTCAGCGACGACGGCGGCTGCCGACGAGGCCCGCAGCAGCGATCAGGGCCACGGCGCCCGGCGCCGGGACCACCGCGAAGAACAGGTTGTCGGCGGTGGCGTAGTACGACCCGGTGGGTGCGCTGCCTGCAACGGAGATGGCCACCGAGGAAATCGCCGCGCCCGTCGAGTAGAAGCCGACGAAGTCAGCCGCGGAGGTCGCGAAACCGATGTACGAGCTGCCGTCGCTCAGCGTGACGCTGATGATTGCCGGAACGGCGTTGTAGTTGGGGTCGCCGTCGCTTGCGAAGAAGTTGCCCGCCACACCCTGGACGCTCGGCGCCATGGAGAACGTGAGAACGGTGTTGCTCACCTGGGTGGCCAGGTAGCCCGAGCCCGCCACGACGCCGCCCGGGGCGTTGGCCTGCCACTGGATGCCGCCGACGTTGCCCGTGACACCGGTCGGGTAGCTCCCGCTGAAGGAGTTGAAGTTCTCCGTCAGCGTCGACGCACCCGAAAGGGTCGCGTAGTAGTTCCAGAGGGCAGAGCTGGTGAACGTCACCATCGCGGCCGAAGAGGCCTGCGTGAGCGTGACGGCAACAGCAGCCACCGACAGCGTGCTTCGAATTGTCATAGTTGGGAACCAGACGGGAAAGGGAAGGGAACGAGCATTGAACGGGAGGGAAGCCCATTCACGCCAAACCAGACCGCACGGGGAGCGTGCGCCTTTCCTGATCTCAGTTACCGACAAGCCAAGGATGACCCAACCACCTCCGAACGCAAGGAATCCGCTCGGGGTTTGTTCCCAAAGTTGCGACTCTTTCGCCACGTTGCCATGTCATTGAATTTTCCATGTAAACCACCGCCGGATCTCGACTTATGGTCGAAATCCAGCGGAAGGACGATGGCCGATCAGACAGAAATTGCTCAGGCACCCCGACGGCGCCGGCGGGAAGCCAGGCCAGCCACGCCCGGGAGCGCCAGCGCCCCCGGAGCCGGTACAGGGCCGACCGTGGCGAAGTACAGGTTGTCGGCGGTGGCGTAGGCGGTGCTGGACCCGATGCTCGACACGGTGACGGACAAGCTCGAGATGGTGGCACCGGTCGAATAGAAGCCAATGAAGTCGCTCGGGCCGTTCGCGTAACCGATGTAGGTGGTGGAGTCGGAGAGGGTCACCGTGATGATGGCCGGCACCGCCGCCCAGGACGAATCACGGCCGAAGAGGTTGCCCGCGATGCGGTTCACGCCCGGCGACACGGCGAATTCCAACGTGGCGGATCCGGTGCTCGCCGAGACAAGGCCCGAAAGTGCCGAAACCCCTCCGGAAGCGGTGGCGGTCCAGGAAATGCCTGCAACGTTGCCGGAAACGCCGCTTGCGTAGTAGCCGTCGCTGATGGACGTGAAGCTCTCGCTGGAGATCGACGCGCCTGCGCCCGTCGCGTACGCCGTCCACCCTGCCTGGTTGACGGTGTAGAAGACCGAGGTCGTGCCGGCGCATGCGAACCCGGCGGGCACCAGAGCGGAAACGACAGCAATGAGGGCGGGGGAACGCATGGCAGGAACTCCGAAGATCAGGGGGGGAACGGGGAACAGGAACTTTCAGGCTGGGGAGGCGGTGTTTGGGAACCGCGCCGTCCTTCGCCTGCGTGCCTGCCGAAGCAGGAACGCCCCTTTGACTCTTCTTCCAACCCTCACGAACGCAAACCGTGGTCGCGATACATCACGCCGCGGAAGAGAATCTCGCACATTTCCGAATGGCGCATAATGCAAGCCGACGCCGCCCAAGAGAGGCCCGCGAGCCCGGCGCCGCATAGCATTTCCCCTTCCCCATGCCCACCAAGAGCTACGCCGCCCTCACCCCCGCCTCGCCGCTTGCCCCGCACGCCATCGAGCGCCGCGAGCCGCTCGCCAGCGACGTGGAGATCGACATCCTGTTCTGCGGCGTCTGCCACAGCGACCTGCACACCGCGCGCGGCGAATGGGCCGGCGTGGTGCACCCGGTGGTGCCCGGCCACGAGATCCTCGGCCGGGTCACGCGCGTCGGCGCCAAGGTGGGCAAGTTCAAGGTGGGTGACATCGCCGCGGTGGGATGCATGGTGGACTCCTGCCGCACCTGCGAGCGTTGCAAGCGCAACCTGGAGCAGTTCTGCGCGTCCGGCGCCACCTTCACCTACAACTCGCCGGACAAGCACCGCGGCGGCATGACCTACGGCGGCTACTCCGAGCGCATCGTGGTGGACGAGGCCTTCACGCTGAAGGTGCCCGCCAACCTCGACCACGCGCGCGCCGCGCCGCTCCTCTGCGCCGGCATCACCACCTGGAGCCCGCTGCGCAAGTGGGGCGCCGCCAAGGGCAAGAAGGTGGGCATCGTGGGACTCGGCGGCCTCGGCCACATGGGCGTGAAGTTCGCGCACGCGCTCGGCGCCCACACCGTGCTCTTCACCACGAGCCCCGGCAAGGTGGCCGACGGCAAGCGCCTCGGCGCCGACGAGGTGGTGATCTCCACCGACGCCGATGCCATGGCGGCGCACGCCGGCACCTTCGACCTGATCGTGGACACGGTCTCCGCCGACCATGGCCTCGATGCCTACATGGCGCTCCTCAAGCTCGATGCCACCATGGTGCTGGTGGGCGCGCCACCGAAGCCGCAGCAGATCAGCGCGTTCAGCCTGTTCTTCCCGCGCAGGATCCTCACCGGAAGCCTGATCGGCGGCGTGGCGGAGACGCAGGAAATGCTCGATTTCTGCGGCACGCACGGCATCACGTGCGACATCGAGACCATCCGCATCCAGGACATCAATGCCGCCTACGAGCGCATGCTCAAGAACGACGTGAAGTACCGGTTCGTGATCGACATGGCATCCCTGAAGGCGTAGAGGCCACCACGGCGATCACGAGCCATCGCGGGACACGGGGACAAAAAGACAGGTGGGAGTCGGGCACGCGGCCCGACCCCCACCGAAAGTCACGCATGCATCACGAAGGGCTTAACGGCCCATCTTGCTGGCGCGCTTGCCGGACATCCACAGGTTCATGTCACGCGTATCGACCACGCCGTCGCGGTTGATGTCGGCGGCAGAGGCGTCCCCACCGGCGATGGCGCTGAGCTCCTTGACCGAGATGCGGGTGACAGCCTGGGCAAGCATCGTCGGCGGGAGACCGCACCCGTTGTCGCCGGTGGCGAGGAACGAGTCGAGGACGTAGTTGCCGTCGAAGTCAGTGACCTGGCCGTTGCCGTTGAAGTCGCACTGGTAGCCAGTGGTGGCGCAGTCGGTGTTCACCGCAGCGGACTGGCCGATGCGGATGACCACGATGCCCCAGTCGATGACGTTGATGAGGTTGTCATCGTTCAGGTCACCGTTGACCAGCGCATCAGCGCCGGCGGCGGTGAGGCGGTAGTTGGTGCCGGCGATCACCACGTCGGTCTGCGAGACCAGCGTGTGCAGGTCGTCATCGACGGTGGCGCAGTTGTAGGTGTTGACCGGGATCTGCGCCGTGGCGATGCCACGTCCATACTGGAACGTGACGACCTGGGTGAAGTTGTAGTCACCCACGCGGACGCCGATGCAGCGCGTCATCGAGGCAGCGTAGGTGTTGCTGGGGCCCTTGTACTGCACGTCCATCTCGAGGAGGTGGTAGTTCTGCACGGTGACCCTGGTGGTCGCCGTGGAGGTCAGGCCGCAACGGTTGACCGCGCTCCAGGTGACCGTGGTGGTGCCGCAGGGCCACGGGGCATTGAGCTGCGTGGCGCCGTCGCTGCGGGTCCACGACTGCGTCACCGGGCCGCACGTGTCGGTCGCGGTGGGCGGCGTGAGGACGCGCACTGCACGGCAGCCGGCGCCGGCGTCAGCCGGGACGTCGAGGTTGGCCGGCACGCCGCTGAAGACCGGCGGGGTGCTGTCGACGCTCATCGGCGCGGGGTTGGACGTCGGCAGGGTGCCGCCGACGCCATTGCCGTTGGTCAGGAGAAGCGGAGTGCTCGAGAGGTCGAACGAGACCTGGATGTCGTCGTTGCAGTCCTCGGTGAGGGTGCGGAACTTCAGGGTTGCGATGCGCGAGTCGGCAGCAGTGCCGACGCCGCCGGCAGCCACGGACGAGACCCAGAAGACGTTGCCGGCAGCCTGGTTCGGCACCGACAGCGGGACGGACACGAACGGCGCAGCGCCGGGCATCACGGAGACGAACTGGAGCACGTTCTTGTCGAAGTTGACCTTGAACTGGCCAGCCACGACGGTCATCTGCGGGTTGTCGACGAAGATGTCGAACATGACTTCCTGGCCAACCTGCACGCAGTTGCCGGCATCGCCGGGGCCGCGCATGCGAATGCCCGGCAGGATCTGCTGCTGGGAGAAGGCCATGGTGTCTTCAGCCACCGCGGACATTGAAACACACGCGGCTGCAATGCAGCCAACCAACTTGAAAGCTCTCATCTCGAGGATCTCCTGGATCGATAGACCGACACACCCGTTCAGAACGCTTCGGCCCGGAACTCTTGGCCACCGGAAGGGGAACACGCGTTCACCCCAGAAACGCCCAGTGGCACCATAGTGTTGCGGAAAGTGGGCCTGTCAAGGATCAAGGATTCCATGAAACGGATGAAAATGGGTGATTTGCGGCGCCGCAGATGCCCGTACGAGCGGTACTTACACGGACATCCGGGAAATCGGCGTGGAATGGACCCCGCGGATTTGGCGAAATGTCTTGGAATCATGCATCGAATGCTTGCATGCCATCCAACTGGTGCTACCTTCACGGCCGACGGCATTCTGGGAGGTATCAGATGCGCTGTTGCCGGGATGGCTCCATGAGCTCGTCCGGGCGAGGTGAAAGGTTCGAAAAGGGCGCAACATCTAGCCAATAACTGGACGGACTGGGCGCTGTACGCATACTTCAGCAGAGGGAAAAGGGACATGCTTTACAACACGAGACGCTTTATTGTCGCATTTGCTGGCCTGTTCGGAGCGACCACGATCTCCCACGCGGCGATCGTCTACAGCCCGATCGTCAACCTGGCCATTCCGGTGGCCTCCCCCGGCCTTTACCTGAACATCCAGACCGGCGCCAGCGGCACCAGCGCTGCGGCGGTGCCCGGTTGGGACATCAACGTCGGCGGCACGTCGTCGCTGAACTTCTCGACGCCGGGTGGTTACAACTTCGTGCGGCTGAACACTGCGGCGCCGGAGGCTGGACCGTCGAACCTGCCGGTTGGGTTCGTCATCAACGCCAACGGGATGCCCGCGGCTGGCGCGTTTCCTGCCGCCTCGTGGATCGCCGGCGGCGCAGCCGACGGCCTGACGCTCAACTCCGCGCAGAACTACATCGGCTTCCAGTTCACCGACAGCAGCAGCGTGACGCACGTCGGTTACCTGGTGCTCTCCATCGGCTCGTCCGTCACCGGTGCCGACCGCAAGATCGTGTCCTACGCATACAACAGCGAGTCCATCACCACGCCGGGTGGAGCTTCCATCGTCGTTATGCCCGCGCCGGGCGCCCTTGCGATGCTCTGCGGGGCTGGTGTCCTCGCGAAGCGCCGTCGTCGCTGACCACGCCTCGTACGCACTGTCAACTCTGCTCGCCGTGCGCCCTTCCCAGGGCGCACGGCGATTTCATGCGGGCGCGATGGCGCATCGCTCTCGGAGGGAAAGCACATGACTCACCGCTCGACAGGACTCGCCGTTGCATTCGCCGCATTGTTCGGCGCCGTCCCGCCCTGCCAGGCGGCCATCGTCTACAGCCCGATCGTCAACCTGGCCATTCCAGTGACGTCGCCGGGCCTATATCTCAACATCCAGACCGGCGCCAGCGGCACCAGCGCGGCGGCGGTGCCCGGGTGGGACATCAACGTCGGCGGCACGTCGTCGCTGAACTTCTCGTCGCCGGGTGGTTACAACTTCGTGCGGCTGAACACTGCGGCGCCGACGGCTGGACCGTCGAACCTGCCGGTTGGGTTCAGTGTCAACGCGAACGGGATGCCCGCGGCTGGCACGTTTCCTGCCGCCTCGTGGATCGCCGGCGGCGCAGCGGATGGCCTGACGCTCAACTCCGCGCAGAACTACATCGGCTTCCAGTTCACCGACAGCAGCAGCGTGACGCATATCGGTTACCTGGTGCTCTCCATCGGCTCGTCCGTCACCGGTGCCGACCGCAAGATCGTGTCCTACGCGTACAACAGCGAGTCAATCACCAGTCCCGGCGGAAACTCGTGGCCTCCCCACCTCCCAAGCCCCGGCGCACTCGCCCTCGCCTGCCAGGCCGGACTCCTCTCCAAGCGCCGTCGCCGCTGAGCCGTCCCGCACAACACCGCACCAACGGTCAGAACGGAACCAGCAGACCCATCTGCCCGCCGTAGCGCTGCTTGTCCGTCAGCACCGCGCCGTCGAAGGCGATGTAGCACGTCATGCCCTTGATGGTGGCGAACTCCACGCCGGCCTGGAAGCTGGCGCCGTAGCGGTCCTGCGGCGTTGTGGTGAGCTGCGTCTGTGCGTCCAGGTTGAATTCGCTGGTGTAGGTGGTGGTCCAGCCGGCACCCACGGGAAGCTGTGCCAGGAATGCCGCGCCGATGTACGGCGTGAGGATGTCGCTGCCGATCTTGAACTCCTGCAGCAGGCGCGCGCCCACGGTGGGCTGCCACTCGTTGGCGCTCTGCGAATCCACCTGGAGATCCAGGCTGTCGGCCCCGGTCTCGCCGTAGCTGCTGCCCCAGTACTGCGCCCAGCCCACGCCCACGTAGGGCTGCAGCGTGGTGGCTTCGCCCGCCTGCAGGTTGAGGCCGAGCTCGCCGCCCACGGCGAGCGACCAGCCGTCGTTCGACGAGGTGGCGGTGCGGTCGATGCCCACGGTCTGGATGTTGATCGTGCGGACGCGGTTGATGTCCTGGTAGCCGCCGTTGAGGAAGCCTGCCACGTACGTCTGGCTGTCCGTGGGCACCCAGCTGCCGTAGATGCCGGCGGTGACCGTGGCAAGATCCTCGCGCTGCCAGCCGTTCACGGCGTCGGTGGTGATCTGGCCGGGGCCGATGCCGCCGTAAACGCCGATGATGCCGCCGCCATCGATGGCCCAGTCCACGCCCACGAGCGCGGACCCGATGGCGGCGGTGTAGCCGCAATCGGTGCACGGGTTGCCGTCGACGTCCTCGTAGAAGCCGTAGCCGCGCATCCACGCGCGCGAGCCTTCGTCAGGCGTCGGGCCGTTGAGCGGCGCGCCGTAGTCCTTCCTGGCCGCTTCCACCGTGGGGGCCTGGCCGCCGCTGGCATCGGAGGCCTTCGCAGCCGCGTCACCCATGGCGCCGTCGCGCATCTGCATCAGGCGCAGCATGGCGGTCTGGCCGGCCATGAAGTTGGAATCCATCACCACGCTCGGCGTGGCATAGGGGTTCTGCTGCTGCGTGGCGGAGAAGCTGGCGGGAAGGTCCTCGGGACGCTCGAAGAGCAGCGCCGTGGCGACTTCCTTGGCGTCCATGGTGCCGTCCTGCTGCACCAGCACGAGCTGGTCCACCAGGCTGTTGATCTGCGCACCCGTGACGGTGCCGCAGGCGGTCTGGAAGGTGACGTCCGGGGGAAGCGCGCCGGTGCCGGTCATGGAGATGTACGCGCCGCTGGCGTCGAAGAGCGTGGTGATCTCCACGCCAGCGCCGATGCGAGTGCCGTTCACCACCAGCGCGATGGTCTCGGAGGTTCCGCCTTCCGTGAGCATCAGGCTGGCGGAGGATGGCGCACCCGAGGCCGAACCAGGCGCAGACAGCAGCTGCCAGGTCTTCGTGACGCCCAGGCTCGGGATGAGATTGCCCGGCGCAAGCGAGGAATTGTGCACGGCCAGCACGCTGCCGCCCATGGTGGCGTTGCCCGTCACCACCACGCGGTCGGATTCGCGCTGGTTGGGGGCGCTTTCCGTCAGGAAAAGGTTGGACCGCAGCAAGGAAGCAGCGGAGAGCGAGAGGTTGCCGCCGACGTTGAGCGTGCCGGGGCGGGTATTGTCGCCACCGCTTGCGCCCAGCGTCGCGTCCTGCACGGTCATGTCGCCGCTCACGGTGCCGTTGGCATCGAAGAACGAGCCGCCGCGCGCAATCACCGAGCTGCCGATGGTGCCGCCGTCCATCGTGAAATCCGTGTCGTTGACGTCGAGCCCGCCGAGGAGCGCCGAGGCGTCGCCGTTCAGGCGGAACGTGAGGCCCTGCAGTTCGAGCGATCGACCCGCGGCCGACGTGATGTCGGAGTTCCACTCGATGCTCGCACCAGTGGTGCTGAACATGGTGCCGGTGCCGACCACGGCCAGGTCCTGGCCTGCGGCGCTCGTGAAGTCCACGTCCATGCGCACCGCCGCGTCACCGAGCTGGATGCCCGAAGCGCCCACGGCGCCGGCGCCCGCGATGGCAACCGTGCCCTCCTGCACGTCGAGCTTGCCGCCGTAGGTGCCCGCAAGATCCAGCACCAGCGTGCCGGCACCGCGCTTGACGATGTCGTTGGTGCCGGTCTCCGAGACGGAGCCAGCAATCCCCAGCGAGCCGCCCTGGATGTCGAAGGTGGCCGCCGAGGCGTCCATGAACAGGCCGCCGCCCGGCAGATTGATGACGAGCGACTGCTCGTCGGGCAGGTTCGCCGAGAGGATCGGCGTGCCCGTGCCGGTGCCGTCGCCGAAGACCAGGCCGCCGGTGCCGAGCTGCGTGACATCCGTGATGCCCACGGTGCCGTCGACGATGGTCGTGGGGCCAGCCAGGTCGTTCAGGCCCGAAAGATTCAGTGTGCCCACGCCGCGCTTGACGAGGCCTTCGGTCCCGTCGATGCCGCCGATGGTGCCGGTGAGGTTCAGCGTTCCCGCCGCCACGTCGAGGATCACGTCCGACGTGTTGGCAATGATGTCCTGCGCCAGGGTGTCCGTGCCGCCGGCAAGGTTCACCGCGAGTACCGGGGCAGTGCCGCCGCTGTTGCCGAAGATGATCGCGCCGCTGCCGAGCTGGTTCGAATCGCTGATGGCGAGCGTGCCCGCAGCGATGGCCGTGAATCCGCTGTAACTGCTCGCGCCCGTGAGCGTCAGGGTGCCGTCGCCGTCCTTCACCATGCTGGCGTCGCCGCGGTACCGGGCGCCCACGAGCGAAGTGGTCAGGTCGGTGATGCTGCCGGAATACTGCTGGTTGCCCGCTACGTCGAAGGTCACCGGGGCCGCAGAGCTGATGTCCGCCTCGATGATGCCATCGGTTCCGCCGTAGGCAGCCTGCAGGAAGTCCGCGTCACGGACCACCATCGCCTGCGTGATGCCGTAGTTGTAGACCTGCGTGGTGGGAGCGGCCGCAGTGTGGCTGAGCTGGTACGCCAGGCCGGGCGCCACGATGTCCGTCTGCAGGCGCGGCCGCGCGTCCTGGCCGGGCTGCTGGAAGAAGACGTTGCCGACGAGCACCCAGTCGGCGCCGAGGTCCCAGCCGGTGAGCGTGGAATTGGCGAGCGACGTCGAGCTCCACGGCTGGTTGAACGGACCGAGATCCACCTCTGTTTGCCCGGCCCGCAGACGAATGCCGCCGAATTGGGCGGTGCCGCCGAAGGTGGAGTTGTTGAGCGCACCGAAATTGAAGTTCAGGCCGCCGGCGCCGGAGAGGTTCACGGTGTCGCTGATGGAGAACTGCTGCGCGCCGGTGGGACGCAGGACGCGGAGCGTCAGCGTGTTGGTGGACGCGGTGTAGTTCAGCGTGAACGCGTTGCCGGTCGTCTGGTTCCAGAACGGGGGGTTGGTGCTGGCAGTGAAGCCGCCCTGGCCGGTGATCACCGCCTGCTGGTCGGAAACGATCCGCTGCCCACCGAGGATGGCCCCCTGGTACGTCTGCGGCTGCGTCAGGCCGAATTGGAGCCGCGCGCTTGCCAGGTAATCACCGGGCGCAACGGGCGCGAGGGACTGGGCGCTGATCACCTGCGCGTGCGCGGTGGATGCAAAAAGCACGGAGGCCGGCACCACCAAGCAGTGCACCCGACTGAACAGTTGACGATGGCAAGTTCCCATAATCATCGATCCTCCGTGGAATAGCAAGAATACCGAGAAAGCGATGATGTGAATCCCCGCGGATTGCGACTACTAGTGTGAATCGGGTGACGCTTCGCCAGGCCTTTGTCGGCTGGTGAAACGGCGTTTTGCCGTCACGCCCTTGCCTCTGTTTCACTGAAAGATCACCATGAAGTCCCTCTTCGCCGCCGCCATTCCCGCACTCGTCGCGTCACAGGCCTTCGCCGGATTCGACTTTGCGCAGGTCCACAGCACGCTCTACACCAGTACGCCGCAGGAATCGTCGAACTACGCAGATGGGTACAGCACCATCAGCGCCGAGCTGGCAACGGGTGCGTACGGCAACGTGATCTCCACGATGACGACCGCCGAGACCAGCATCCTGATGACCTCGAGCATGACCATCCTCGGCGGCTCGACGGGCAATGCGTCGGCCACCGCCATCTACACCATCACCTCGCCGACCACCGTCACGGTGACCTGGGACTGGACCGACCTCTCGCAGGCCGGCCTGTGGTCGGTCAAGCAATACGGCGGAACGCTGCTGCAGCGCCTGTCATACTCCGGTGGCACGTTCAGCTCCACCGGCGGCAGCTACGGCCAGTCGCCGAGCGGCACCGCCACCTTCGAGCTGGCGGCAGGCATCTACGAATTCACCAGCTCCTACACCGCGGTCTCGATGCCTGCCACGTCCTCGGTGGAGTTCAACTGGGGCGTGATCCCCGCCCCCGGTGCGGCGGCCTTCGCCGTGGCCGGACTGATCGGACGCCGTCGCCGCGCCTGAGCGCGCCCGACACGCCACGCCACCAACCCATCTGCAAAAACACGCGCGGGAGACGGCCTTGCAGCCGTCTCCCGCGCGCTTTCAGGCGGACAGGGTGGGATTCGAACCCACGATACGGTTACCCGTATACAGC